>Ga0209335_10002751_pt1 | contig 18186 bp, 15 predicted proteins | sample COG_09_FD_184753 | JGI IMG/M metagenome (GOLD analysis project Ga0209335, IMG submission 184753) | Pelagic Microbial community sample from North Sea - COGITO 998_met_09 (SPAdes) (version 2) | ecosystem: Environmental > Aquatic > Marine > Neritic zone/Coastal water | place: Helgoland, sampling...
TCGGGGTGCTGACCAGTGGGGCCTTCTCACCGACCTTACAGTGCGGCATTGGATTTGCCCGCGTCAGCGCGGTAACCCAGCCTTTGTTTGTTGAAATTCGGGGAAAACAACTTCCGCTAGAACCCGTCTCATTACCGTTTGTGCGGCACGGCAAGCCCGTTTACAGCGTAATTTCGTAGAACAGATCAGAAAATGAGGAGCCTATATTATGGCTGAAACTCGAGACAATGTCCGTTACCTGGCCTCCCATGAGTGGGCGCGATTAGAAGCCGATGGCACCGTGACAGTTGGTATCAGCGATCACGCGCAGGATGCTCTGGGAGACGTGGTGTTTGTCGAATTGCCCGAGACCGGTCGATCGGTTCAGGCGGGCGAAGAAGTGGCTGTGGTTGAATCTGTCAAAGCGGCCTCTGATATTTACGCGCCGGTTGCCGGCACGGTGATTGGCGTCAATGACGTGCTTGACGCTGCGCCGGAAACGGTCAATGACGCGCCCTTTGATGAGGGTTGGTTTTTCAAACTTCAGCCCGCTGATGGCAATGCTTTGAACGAACTACTGACACCAGAAGACTATCGGGCGCTCTGCGCGGCGGACGATCACTGATCTTTTTGAGGAAACCCTAGATGCCCTTTATCCCCCACACGGCATCAGACGAGCAGGAAATGTTGGGCGCCATTGGCGTGCCTAACATTGACGCGTTGTTTGATGAAATCCCAAAGAACCTGCGCGCCGCGACCTTAAGCGAGGTGCCCGCGGGCATTTCCGAGATGGCGTTGCAGCGTTTGATGAACCAACGGGCGCGACTTGACGAAGTTGCCTTGAGCTTTTTAGGCGCTGGCGCCTATGAGCACCATATCCCGGCAGCGGTTTGGGATTTGGTAGGCCGGGGTGAATTTATGACAGCCTATACGCCCTATCAGGCGGAAGCTTCGCAAGGCACCTTGCAATTGATCTATGAATTTCAAACCATGATGACTCGGCTCACGGCAATGGATGTTGCCAACGCCTCGGTCTATGACGGCGCAACCGCCTTGGCGGAGGCGATGCTGATGGCGGTACGCGCCAATAAATCCAACAAAAGTAATCGGGTCGTGGTCGCGGGTAACCTGAACCCCAACTATCATGCGGTCTGCCATACGATTGTTAAGAATCAGGGCTTAATCCTTGATGTGCTGGCGCATGACCCCGCCACAGGCTGCCTACCCGGCGCCGTCGAGGCCGCTTTAGAGGGCGCGGCGGCGCTGGTCATCAGTTACCCGAACTTTTTTGGCGGTCTCGATGACGTCGATTACTTGACAGACAGCGCCGCAAGCGCAGGCGCCCTGGTGATCGGAGTGGTTAATCCTACCGCCTTGGCGCTGATTAAACCGCCCGGCGAATGGGGCACACGAGGTGCTGATATCGCTGTCGGGGAGGGTCAGCCTTTAGGGATACCGCTCGCATCTGGGGGGCCGTATTTGGGCTTCATGTGTTGTCGGCAGCAGTTTGTGCGACAAATGCCGGGTCGGATTATTGGTAGAACGGTCGACCAAACAGGAAAGCCCGGCTACACCTTGACGTTGCAAGCTCGCGAGCAACATATTCGCCGGGGTAAAGCGACCTCTAATATCTGCACCAATCAGGGATTGTTGGTGACTGCCGCCACAATTTATATGAGTTTGCTGGGCAACGAGGGTTTGCGCCAGGTGGCGCTGACCGCGCATTCAGGGACCAATGCCCTAACAAACTTAGCGTGCCAAATCGATGGTGTCACCGCGCGCTTCAGCGGCCCGGTGTTTCATGAGCGCGTTCTGTCACTGCCAGTTGATGCCAGTCTGGTGGTTGAAAAGATGGCAGCACATGGCGTCCTGCCGGGCCTTGCGCTCGGCGATTGGGTCACCGGTATGGATGATTGCTTGTTGGTGAACGTGACCGAAACGAAAACTGCGGCAGATATTGCGTGCTTTGCGCGGTTGCTGGCTGATGCGATCGAGGAGGTCAAGGCAACATGTTGATTTATGAACACAGTCGGCCGGGCCGAATGGCCAGAGCCCAGTATGTTGCCGCCCAAGGGATTTCATCCGAGCTGGCGGACGACCTAGGGGCCCACCTGCGAAGCAGTGCCCTAGGGCTGCCAGAAGTGTCTGAATTGGAAGTGGTTCGACATTACACCAATCTGTCGTCGAAGAACTTTGCGATTGATAAACAGTTTTACCCACTGGGCTCTTGTACCATGAAATACAATCCGCGGGGCGCCCATGCGGCCGCGAGTATTCCGGGGTTCCTAAAACGACATCCCCTGGCGCCAGCAGCCAACAGCCAAGGATACTTGGCGTGTGCTTATGAACTGCAAAACTATCTTAAAGATGTGACCGGTATGCAGGCGGTATCCCTCACGCCAATGGCCGGGGCCCAAGGCGAATTTGCTGGGGTTGCGATGATTCGCGCCTATCATCAAAAGCGCGGCGATCACGATCGGGTCGAGATTCTGGTGCCAGAAGCGGCTCACGGGACCAATCCTGCAACCGCGGTCATGTGCGGTTTCGTGGTTCGAGAAATTCCCGTGACAAAAGAAGGGGATGTGGATCTTGACGCCCTTAAGGCCGTTGTCGGTCCGAGAACCGCTGGGCTTATGATGACCAACCCATCTACCTGTGGTGTCTTTGAGCGTCAGATTCAAGAAATTGCTGAGACGGTGCACGAGGCTGGCGGGCTTTTGTATTACGATGGTGCGAACTTGAATGCGATCCTGGGCAAAGTGCGGCCCGGGGATATGGGCTTTGATGTGCTGCACATGAATCTTCATAAAACCTTTGCCACGCCCCACGGCGGTGGCGGCCCTGGTTCGGGTCCGGTGGGCGTGGGTGCGCGCTTGGCCCCGTTTTTACCAACGCCAACGGTTGGTATGGCCGAAGATGGGACCTATCGGTGGTTGGACCACAAAGATATTCCCGACACGATCGGCCGATTATCAACTTTTATGGGCAATGCCGGTATTTTGCTCAGAGCCTATGCCTATGCACGGTTACTCGGCGCCGAAGGGATGAATCGCGTGGGAGAATACGCAACGCTCAATGCGAATTATCTGGCGAAATCTTTAGAGCAGGTGGGCTATACGATGGCTTATCCTGCGCGCCGCGCAACGCATGAATTTATTGTCACCCTCGCCAGCGAAGCCAAGCACCAACACGTCACGGCAATGGATTTTGCAAAACGATTACTAGACTATGGGTATCATGCGCCAACGACCTATTTTCCGTTATTGGTTCCAGAGTGCTTGTTGATAGAGCCGACAGAAACTGAGTCAAAAGCGGAAATCGACGGTTTTGTCGCGGCGATGACCCAGATTCGTCAAGAAGCAATGACGGAGCCCGCGTTGGTGACGACGGCGCCGCATAGTTTGCCGGTCAAGCGTTTGGATGATGTGAAGGCTGCTCGGGATCTGGATTTGGCGTATAAAGTTACCGCCTAAGCACCGATAGGGCCCCTTAGGCTAATAATGGGCCAATCATGGGCCTCGGCGTGGGCCCGTAACACGGGGTCCGGGTCAACACAGACGGGATGATCGACCTGTTGCAGCAGCGGTAGATCATTGCGACTGTCGGAGTAAAAAGTGCTGCCTTGCAGGGTGAAGGGTTGATCTTCCAACCAAACTGCAAGGCGATCGACTTTGCCCTGACCCAGCGTTGCAATGCCCGGCACCCGGCCGGTGTATTGACCGTCTTTGAATTCAGCGACCGGAGCGAGCAGCGTATCGATGCCGAGCGCTGTGACGATGGGGCGTGTGATAAAATCAAGGGTTGCGGTAATCACCATGACAAAATCGTCTTGCGCTTGATGCCGTGCGATCAACGCGCGGCCTTTTGGCAAAATGATAGGTTCGATGACCGTTGCCATGAACTCAGCGTGCAGTGTCTGCAGGGTAGTGTGCGGAATGCGCGCCAATGGCGCGCAAGAAAAGGCCAAGTAGCGCGCAACATCGAGCTGGCCGTTGCGATACTGCTCATAAAAACGATCGTTTTCAGCTTTAAATTGCGCGCCATCGACTAAGGCCTTTGAAACTAGAAATTCGCCCCAAGCATGATCACTGTCGCCGCTCAGTAGGGTTTCATCAAGGTCAAAAATAGCTAGGGGCAAAATCAGTCTCCTCTCGATTGCAGGGGGGATCCATGTTATAGGTGCATAAGGTTGTCGAAACTCGGCAAGCCAAAGTATAGGGTGTCTTGGAACAAATCAATATGATTGATCAACAGGGTTATCGCCCCAATGTGTGTATCGTCATCGCAAATGGCGCGGGACAAGTTTTCTGGGGCAAGCGACGTCAGCAATCGGCCTGGCAGTTCCCGCAAGGTGGTATCGAAGCTGGAGAATCGATTGAGGCCGCAATTTTTCGTGAGCTGCAGGAGGAAACAGGTCTGGTTGCGGAACAGGTTAAGTTGATTGCGGTAACCAAGCAGTGGTATCGCTACCGGCTGCCAAAGCACATGCTGAAAAACAATCAGTCCAACTATGTTGGTCAGAAACAAAAGTATGCCTTACTTAAAATTTTGGATGATGCCCATCAGTTTGTGTTGGATCAGGATCGCCATCCAGAATTCGATGATTGGGCCTGGGTGCCTTATTGGTACCCGGTCGGCGCGGTTTGGGCGCCGAAGCAAGACGCGTATCGGCGGGCGTTAAAAGAACTTGTCCCCTTTCTAAGGCAGTGCATGCCAGAGGTTAATAATCGTGCTCGAAGCACTTCGTAGAGTTGTTCAAGAGGTCAGCACGGCGCCGGATTTGAATGCGGCGCTCGAGGTGACCGTTGATCGTGTGCGCAGCATTATGACAACCGAGGTCTGTAGCGTTTACTTGCTTGATGATAAGCAAAACCGTTATGTCTTTAGAGCAACCCGGGGCCTAAATCAGTCTGTCGTCGGAAAGGTCAGCCTTGGGCTTGGCGAAGGCTTAGTGGGTTATGTTGCCGAGCGGGCCGAGCCGCTGAACGTTGAGGCGGTGACGCAGCACTCACGTAATCAATATATTGCCGAAATTGGTGAAGATGAATTTAATGCGTTCTTAGGGGTGCCGATCATCCATCAAGGCCAAACGCTGGGCGTTTTGGTGGTTCAGCAGCGAGAAAAGCGCCGCTTTGATGAGAGCGAGGAAGCCTTCTTAGTCACGCTTTCGGCGCAGTTAGCGGGTTTGATTGCGCACGCGAAAGTAACCGGCTTGTTGGCCGTGAGTCGCCGAAAAGCGTCTCGGACCTTTCACGGCGCGCCGGGCGCGCCGGGCGTCGCGCTGGGTGTCGCGATCGTCATTTATCCGTCGGTCGATTTGAGTCAAGTGCCTTACCGAAAAGTGCGAAACGTCGCGCGGGAAGTCGATCGATTTACGAAGGCGGTGGCAGAAACGCGTGCTGAAGTGGAAGGCATTGCCGAAAAAATGGCGAATGACCTGCGAGAAGATACCCTTGGGTTGTTCGATGCGTATTTGATGATGCTCGATGAAGGCGCGATTCCGAAAGAAGTGGTCCAGCGCATCAAAAAAGGTCAATGGGCTCAAGGCGCATTAAAACAAACCATCGAAACCCATCTTGCTCGATTCGATTTAATGGAAGATGCCTATTTGCGGGAACGCGCCAATGATTTAAGAGAGCTCGGAAATCGGATGCTCAGCCATCTTGAGAAGCGTAACCGGCGTCGGCTCCATTTCCCCAAGGATACGATTCTGGTTGGGGATGATTTGTCGTTATCAGATTTGGCAGCCGTGCCAAGGGAGCGACTCAAAGGGATCGTGTCCGGACGTGGTTCGGTTAACTCGCATCTCGCAATCCTGGCGGAAGCCCTTGGGGTCCCAACGGTCATGGGCGTGCAAGACCTGCCAATGCCGTTGATTGATGGCGGCGATATTATTGTTGATGGTTTTCAAGGCGTGATTGTCACGGCGCCCACCAATACGCAGCGTCAGCAATACCGAAAGCTCGCGGAGGCGGAGGCCGAGCTAACCCGCGATTTGGAAGGCCTGGCCGCTGCGCCCTGCATCACGCCCGATGGTCATCGAACGCGGCTTTGGGTCAACACCGGATTATTTTCTGATGTTGCGCGGTCGTTGGAACGCGGCGCCGAGGGCGTGGGCCTGTATCGCACTGAAATCCACTATATGATGAGCGAAGCTTTTCCAACCGAAGAAGAGCAGCGTCAAATCTATCGCGCGCATTTGTTGGCGTTTTCGCCGCGGCCGGTGACCATGAGAACCCTCGATATTGGTGGCGATAAGGCCCTGCCCTATTTTCCGATCCAAGAGGAGAATCCCTTTTTAGGTTGGCGCGGTATTCGGGTGTCTCTCGATCATCCGGAAATTTTTATCGCTCAGATCCGCGCCATGATTCGCGCCAGTGAAGGCATCGATTGTTATCTTAGAATTATGCTGCCAATGGTGAGCAGCATTGCCGAAGTGGATATGGCTCGACAACTCATTGATCAGTGTGTTCGGGAAGTGCAAGAAGAGGGCGTTATTGTAAAACGACCCGATATTGGCGTGATGATTGAGGTGCCGGCGGCGGTTTATCAAGCCGAAGCCTTGCTGAAGCGGGTGGATTTCTTGTCCGTTGGCAGCAACGATCTGGTCCAGTATATGCTGGCGGTGGATCGAAATAATGCGCAGGTGGCTGGGCTCTATCAAGAATTTCATCCGGCTGTTTTGAGAGCCCTAAAACAGGTTGCCGATGCTGCCATGAAGGCGGGCAAGGGCGTTGGTATTTGTGGTGAGATGGCCGGAAACCCTGGGGCTGCCCTGCTGCTCATGGCGATGGGGTATCAGGTCTTGTCAATGAATTCGCCGAACCTGCTGGTGGTCAAGAAAGTGCTGACCAGCCTAACCTTAACGGCGGCCAAAGCCTTGCTGGATGAGGTATTACAGCTTGAAACGGCACAAGAGATTAAACGCCGGACCGATGAGACCTTGACCGAGGCAGGCCTTGGCCAATTAATTCGAGTTCGCCGCTAGGGTTGCGCGCGGTAACTGAAATTGGCTCGATCGCCCATCTCGCCGCCGGTACGGAAGCCCTGTTCTGTGAAAACAATCTCTCCAGTGCGTTGAACGATTAGGGCAGATGAGACGCAGGTGCCGTAATCTTCAGAGGCAATGAAGCTGTTCGAGTAGGGGCGGGCATCACCTGTGTCACGCAAGATCTCAAGCAGGGCATCGATTTTGAGATCTGGGCCCGCTAAAACCGATTCGAGGCGACCCTGGCCTTCGGTGACTTTCGGCCAGTCGCAGTTTAAGCGTTGATTCGATAAACCATAGATGCCCGGGCCCAAAGGCTGCAGCGTGTCGCTCAAATTGTTGCCATAGAATAACCCCGTGTCATCCAGCAACAATAAATTAAACCCGCGGTAGTCTTCTCGATAGGGGCCTACCGTTTGGTAAAAGGTCTCGGCGGACTGCTGGCCACACAGAAAACGTTGGGCTAAATCACCTCGGCTTCTAGTTTTGTTGTCATCGCTCGGGCTCCGTCGATAATTGGTGACCGCGGCAAAACGACCTTTTTCATCCACGCCCAACCAGGTTCCACCGGCTTCCAAGTCGCGACCGGCTAAAAGATTTGGGGCGTCCGACCAGAATGTGGCGGAAGCTGAGGGTCTGCCGTAGAATTCGTCCCGATTGGCAGCCACCACAAGGCGATGGTATTCATTGGGTTGGTAGGCCAATAAGATGAGGCACATATCGCGGGTAATCCAAAAGCGCGGTCAAAGCACCATATTAGCAGAAGGCATCGAGGGCCAGCCATGTTCAACTATCCTATTATTGATCCCGTGGCCATTTCGCTTGGGCCGCTGAACATTCACTGGTATGCCATTTCTTATCTTTTAGGCTTCTTCGTTTGCTGGCGCATTTTGCTGAGCATGAGCCCGATGCAAAAGCAGCCTTGGACGAAAGATGCGCTCTGGGATTTGATTTCCTATGGGGTCTTTGGTGTGATTTTGGGCGGGCGGATGGGTTATGTGCTGTTTTACGGCTTTGATCAATTTTTAAGTGACCCGCTGTCGCTATTGCGGATCTGGCAGGGCGGCATGTCGTTTCATGGCGGCCTGCTAGGCGTCATTGCAGCGCTTTCGCTGTATGCTCGGCGTCATGGTCGCAGATTTTTAGCGGTCACTGACTTTGTCGCCCCTGGGGCGCCACTTGCCCTAGGACTCGGCAGAATCGGCAACTTTATCAATGGCGAGTTACCGGGTCGCATAACGGATGTGCCTTGGGCTTTGATTTACCCCGGCGACGTGGTCGGTCGACACCCGTCAAGCCTTTATCAGATGAGTCTTGAAGGACCTGTGTTGTTTGGGTTGGTCTATCTTATTGCGCGTCAGCGTCGCGGTCTTGGCTTTACCTCTGGCGCCTTCTTGGCGCTGTACGCAGCCTTCCGGTTTACCACTGAGTTTTTTAGAGCACCTGATCCGCATATGGGGTTTGTCGCCTTGGGCTGGATGACCCAAGGCCAAGCGCTTTGTGTGCCTATGGTAATATTGGGGTTGTTCTTGATGGTCCGATCTCAATCTCAAGTAGACGCTGAGACGGGTGCCATTGCAACTGTGCAAAAGCGGACCCGAAAAAGGAAAACCAAATGATTATCGCGCCGAAAATTAAAGGATTTTTATGCACGACGGCCCATCCTGCAGGATGTGAGGCCGATGTTATGAGTCAAATTGACCAGATTAAAAGCGGCGGCCCGATTCCGAATGTTCCAAAACGGGTGTTGGTGATCGGTGCCTCCGGCGGATATGGCCTGGCAACCCGCATCACCAGTGCGTTCGGCGGTGGGGCTGAAACCATCGGGGTCTTCTTTGAGCGCCCAGCCTTAAAGGGGCGAACGGCCTCACCCGGATGGTACAAGTCAGCGGCCTTTAGCAAAGCAGCGGATGAGGCCGGGCTTTACGCCAAAAACTTTAATGGGGACGCCTTTTCTCAGGCCATGAAAGATGCCGTGATTGACACGATCAAAGCTGACTGGGGGCAAGTTGACATGGTGGTGTATTCGCTGGCCGCGCCGGCGAGAACCCTGGCCTCTGGCGAGACGGTTCGCAGTGTGCTCAAGCCGATTGGCGAGCCGTTTAGCGGCGCAACCATTGATTTTAATTCTCGTGAATTACGACGGGTGGCGCTGGCGCCGGCAGATGAGGCTGAGATAGCGGCAACGGTTAAAGTGATGGGTGGCGAAGACTGGGAAGACTGGATCGGGCAATTAAAAGATCAAGGATGTTTAGCACCAGGCTGCTTAACCACGAACTATACGTACTTAGGCAGTGAGGTCACGTTCCCAATTTACTACCACGGCACGATTGGACGCGCTAAAGAGGATTTAGATCGTGCCGCGCAGGCGCTCGCCTTGGAACTGTCAGAGGTCAACGGTCACGCGAGGGTCATTGTCATGAAGGGCTTATTAACGCAAGCCGCGTCTGCAATTCCTGGGATGAGCGTTTACTTGTCTTTGTTATTCAAGGCAATGAAAGCAGCGGGCACCCACGAGGGCTGTTTAGAGCAGGTCGATCGATTGTTCAGAACCCAGCTCTTTAGCGCGGTGCAAAGGCTCGATGAGGCCGGACGCATTCGGATGGATGACTGGGAGTTAAAGCCGGAGATTCAAGATTATGTCCAATCGCACTGGGGGCAGGTCACCCAAGATAACCTCGATGAGTTGACGGATTTCGAAGGCTATCGGGCGGCATTTTTAAATTTGCATGGATTCGATTTTGAGGGCGTAGATTACGCTTGCGAGCAGGAACCGGAGGTTCCGATGGCCGTGCAAGACTTCTAACGCTGAGGTAAGTTTGCGTTAAAATGCGCAGGCCTTGCAGCATTGTCCTGTTGGCGGCGCGCGAGATTCTGGGACAATCTGGCGCATGCTGGCATTCCTCCTAGATAACCAAGTCGCACGCCTAAGACAGTTTGCGTTTGGTCTTGCGGCCCTGATCGTCTGCTTGGCGAACCCGTCACTTGAGATCGGGTTTTATTGGGCTGTTGGCTTGGCGAGCTACCCGGTGGGTTTGCACTGGGTGTTACCCCGAATGAGGGTCATTGCGGATCATCCTGATTGGGCCTTCGTGCTTGACACCGCCATGATTTTTCTCATGCTCGCAACGCAACCGCTGGGCCTGCTAACCCAGATAGCCTTGATTGGCGGCATGGCGTTTGTTGCACGCCTATGTCTTCTGTCATCGTCGCAGGCCTATCAAGTAATTCGAGTCATGCTTATTGCGGCTTTTGCGTTGTGTGGCGCGTCTGTGATTGAGGGTTTAAAACGCATTGGTCTGCAAGAGAGCCTGGGCTTGGGTTTGTTACTCGGGTTGTGTTTTCTTTCAGCGCGGACAGTCGGTTTGGTTAGTCTCGAACGCGCCCGATTACTGAAAGCGACAAAGCAGGCGCATGAGCAAACCGCCCAGCAATTCTCGCGTGTGAAGCCTTATTTGTCGAAACCGTTGTTGGCGTCGGCGCTGCAAACGAAAGCCCCACGGCGATTACCCCTTATTATTTTGTTTGCAGACCTCCATGATTCAACGGGCGCGGCAGAGCAGCTTGCCGAACAAGCGTTCACAGATTTTCTCAACGACTATCTAACGCGAATGGGTCAATTGGTCTTGCGATTTAATGGCACGCTCGATAAGTACACGGGTGATGGCTTGATGGTCGTGTTTGGTTTAGAGGCGCATGCCGGCCAACAGGCTTTAGCCCGGCAATGTGCTTTGATGGCGCTTTCGATGCGAAAGGCGTTCCAGGGGTTTCAGGCCGATTGTTTAGCACAAAATCAGCCGTTTAAGCCGGGCCAGCGGATGGGCATTCATGCTGGCGTTTGCCTTGCCGGCAGTGTTGGGCCTGCCGAGCAACTTAACTTTACAGTCCTGGGACGTGCTGTGCACGTGGCGGCCCGTTTGGAACAGCATGCTGATCGTGATGAAATCTTAGTCTCAAAAGAGTTTGCACAACTTCTTGGTACAGAATTTGTCCTGGCGGCGCGGCCACCAGCAACCATTTCAGGGTTGAAGCATCCCTTGAATCATTGCGCGCTACTCGATTAGCCCTTTTGCGCTCAAGACTCGGTATAATCACAATTTTTGTGGAACGGGCTTATGAACGACGCGCTGTTAAATTCTGCTTTTTTGAAGGCTTGTCGTGGTGAGGCCACCGACTACACACCGATTTGGCTGAACCGCCAGGCTGGTCGCTATATGCCTGAGTATCATCAAGTTAAAGGCAACACCCCGAGTTTGGATTTTTTTAAAACGCCGCACTTGGCCGCCCAGGTCACCTGTGACGCGCAGCGGATTCTGGGCGTTGATGCCGCAATTTTGTTTGCAGACCTACTGCCGATCTTAGAGCCGATGGGGCTAGAACTGGATTACTTGCCAGGCGTTGGACCAAAGATTGCCAACCCGATTCGCAGCAACGCCGATATTGATGCGGTTCGGCTTACCCCAAGCCGGGAATCGATGCCGTATATTCGTGAAGCCATTGGCCTGATTCGCGCAGAGTTACCGCAAGATATTCCTTTAATTGGGTTTGGCGGTGCCCCGTTTACGCTCGCCTCCTACGCCATTGAGGGTCAGGGCTCAAAAAATTACGTTCATGTAAAACAGTTGATGTATGGCGATCCGGTCGCCTGGCATCTGCTCATGGAAAAAATTACAGATGCTGCAATTGATTATCTCAATGAACAGATTGATGCGGGTGTCCAAGCTGTGCAAATCTTCGACAGCTGGGTTGGTGCGCTAGGGCCCAGCGAATTTGAACGATTTGTTCAACCCCATAGTCGTCGATTGTTTGATGGCATTAGTGGTCAAGTGCCAGTGATCCATTTTGGTACTGGCAATCCAGCGTTATCCGACGCGATGGCCCGCAGTGGCGGGGACGTCTTAGCGCTGGATTGGCGCAGCAACCTAATGGCGACCTGGGATGCAACCGGCGTTACCGCCGTTCAAGGTAACTTGGACCCAATCGTGCTTTGCGCAACCCAAGCGGCGGTCGTGGCAGAAGCCGATCGATTGCTGACAACGGTTGGCGCCCGACCTGGCCATATCTTTAATTTAGGCCACGGCATTATCCCTGAGACCCCCGTTGACCATGTCAAGACATTGGTGGATTTTGTCCATGAGCGATCGGCAATCCTGCGGCAATGAAACCATGTAAAATTATGAGATGGTTCTGAAAAACACTTTGGCATTTCTCTGCCAGTTGTAAAGCGCTTGCTTGTCCTCAGGCAGATCCGTGACAGACGTCGCTTCAAAGCCGCGCTCTTGAAACCAATGGGCAGTTTGGGTGGTTAAGACAAACACCTTATCGATGGCTTGCGCCTTAGCGGACTGAATTAGGGCTTTAAGCAGCCTGTCGCCGTGGTCCAAATCTCGGTGCAGGGGATCTGTTGCAAGACAGGCGATCTCTGCGCCATGACGGAAAGGATACAGTGCGCCACAACCAATGATCAGCCCTTCCTGGACAATGACCCAGAAGCGGTCCAACTCTGATTCGATCAATTCGCGCGAGCGTTTAACCAAAGCGCCGGTTGCTTCCAGCGGCTCAATCAGGGCGAGAATGCCATGGATATCAATCAATTGTGCGGGCCGAAGCTGTGCCGAAGGGGTTTGAACAATCTGAGTCCCGCAGCCCTCCCGGGTGAACAATTCCTCTAATAAGGCGCCGTCATGGTCGGGATGAATCAGATGACATTTTGCGGCGGTTGAGCCAACAACCTTTTTGGCGGTGGTTAACACATTGATTAAGCTGGGCCACTGAGCTGGGTCCAGCGCCGCACCGGTTAGCTCACTGATGGCCTGCCCCGCATCATCGATCAGGCGATCTTGATCGATGAAATAAATCAGTTTGTCCGCCTGCAGCGCGGTTGCGATCTCGCCAGCAAGGACCGTTGGATCCAAGCCAAAGGTTTCGCCGGACAGCGAATAACCCAGAGGGGGGACGATTACCAAGGCCTGCTGATCCAGGCTCTTTACGATCTCAAGGTGGTTCACGCGACGAACAATGCCGTCGTGTTCTTGGTCGATGCCGTTGAGAATGCCAAGCGGTTGCGCTTTGATAAAATTGCCTGAGACCGCAACAAGATCAGAAGATTGGCTAACTGCGTTGGGCAAGCCTGCTGAGAGCTGCGCCAGCAGGCGTTGGGTCGTGCCGCCGGTTTGTTCGAGGTAGGCCCCAAGATTGCTTGCTGTAAGCACCGGATAACCTGTTTCAGATTCGGTCTTAACTTGGAGCGACCCAGCGTTTGCGTGCACCACCACCAGGCGAACCCCCAGGGCATGCAATAACGTTAAATCTCGCGCAATGCTGACAAACGCACTCGGCCGGAGTGCGTCTTGATCCAAGCTAACCACAAAGGTTTTATTGCGATGGGCATAGATATAAGGTGATGCGGTTCTGAACCATCTGATGGGATCTTGTTCGACGCTCATGCTGGACCTGGTTGAATTAAGCTTGCGAAGAATGATTATACTCGCCATTGCCGGTTTTCGCTTCTTGGCCCGGGCGACACAGCGCGGGCGGTTTTGCGAAGAAGCCAATCGTAATACCGTTGTGGGGTAATATTGAGGGGCTGCCGAGGCAAGGGGCAGCTGCTAAAGGGTTGGGACGCTATGCAACAACAGAAATTAACACTCGCTGGGCTTGTTCAAGACCTGGTTTCGGATCAACGCCTGTCTGCCGACGAGGCTAAGTCGTTCGCCGCGGGGGTACGACAAAATCAGACCAAAATGAGTCATCCCATTGAGGTGATCGACGCGGCAGGTCTGACGGACAAGGCGAATCCCGCACAAACCCTGACGGCGGAAACCTTAATGCTCTGGCTCAGCAAAAGATCGAACCTGTCTTACTATCGGGTTGATCCGCTTAAAATCGACACGCCTTCCGTCACCCGCGTCATGTCCAGCGAGTTTGCTCGGCGTCATCAGATCTTGGCGGTTGAGGTGAACGCCAGAGAAATCCTGATCATCTGCAGTGAGCCCTATGTAACCAATTGGGTCAGCATGATTGAGCAATCTCAGATCGGAAAAACGATTGTCCGGGCGCTGGCCAGTCCGGCTGAGATCCGGCGTTATATCGATGAGTTTTATGCGATGGCGAACTCCGTCAAAAAGGCATCTGCTCAAGGGTTAGCAGCGAGCGCGCTGGGCAACTTGGAGCAAATGGTTGAGCTTGGTCAGTTGGACTCGATGGAGGCGAATGACACGCACATTGTGAATATCGTTGACTGGCTGTTGCAGTACGCCTTTACGCAGCGCGCCAGTGATATTCACATTGAACCCCGTCGTGAAAAAGGGGCAACGCGGTTCAGAATCGACGGTATCCTGCATACTGTTTACGAATTACCCATACCGGTTGTGAGCGCTGTAATCAGTCGGATTAAGACGCTAGGTCGAATGAATGTTGCGGAAAAGCGCAGGCCGCAAGACGGACGATTGAAAACAAGGACGCCCAACGGCCAGGAAATAGAGCTTCGGCTGTCAACCTTACCCACAGCCTTCGGCGAAAAGCTGGTCATGCGGATCTTTGATCCGGCAATTCTTCTGAAATCGTTTTCAGAATTGGGTTTAGAAGCGCAAGAGCAGATTGTCTGGTCGCAAATGGTTGGCCAGCCGAATGGCATTGTTCTGGTAACCGGTCCCACAGGCTCGGGTAAGACCACGACGCTCTATACCAGTCTGAAGCAGTTGGCGACCGAAAGCGTTAATGTTTGCACCATCGAAGATCCCATTGAGATGGTGGAAGATGCGTTTAATCAAATGCAAGTTCAGGCCAATATTGACCTATCTTTTGCCGAAGGCGTTCGGGCGCTGCTTCGACAGGATCCGGATATTATTATGGTGGGAGAGATCCGAGATCTCGAGACAGCTGAAATGGCGATTCAAGCCGCATTGACGGGTCATCTGGTGATTTCGACCTTGCACACCAATGACGCGCCAGCCGCCATTACCCGGATGCTTGAATTGGGGGTCGCACCGTATTTAATTAAGGCAACTTTGTTGGGGGTTATGGCGCAACGACTGGTGCGAACGTTTTGTCCGCATTGTCGCTATGACATTGCGCCGGACCTCGATGGCTGGGCAGAACTGGTGCACCCCTGGGGAGTTGAGCCGCCGGTAAAAATGGCGGCAGCGGCGGGTTGTCAGGAATGTCGAGAAACCGGTTTTAAGGGCCGCGCCGGTCTGTATGAGTTATTGACGATGAACGATCCGGTGAAGCAGTTGGTGGTTGGTCAGGCAGATGCCGGTCAGATTCGCAAAGCCGGAATGCAAGCGGGGATGCGCACCTTGCGATTGAGCGGCGCTGAAAAAGTTGCAAAGGGTGAAACCAGCATCGCAGAAGTGCTGCGGGTGGCCCCGGTATCAAGTTATGAGTGATGCCCGGCGCTGACTCGACCTAGGTCTCGTAAAGGGTCGTGCGGCCGTGCGCGGCGGATTTGAACCGGCGATGAACCCACCAATATTGTTCTGGTGCGGTGCAAATGGCGTCCTGGATGTGGCGGTTGATGAGGCTTGCATCGTGTAGATCAGATTCGGTTGGAAACGGGGCGTCCGGCGCCTTGATCACCACCGAATAACTGCCGTCTGTGTGTCGGTAATGACTCATGAAGACGACTTTTGCACCGGTTAGGCGGGCGATGCGATTCGCCGCTGTTGTGGTTGCCGCCTGTGATCCGAAAAACGGTGCAAAGACCGCGTTCTGGGGCCCATAATCTTGGTCGGGCGCGTACCAGAGGCGGTTGCCCGCTTTCAGGCTCTTAATCACGCCTCGAATATTATGTTGATCGATGACCTGGTTGAAATGATGCCCCCTGCCGCGTTGCATCAGCCATTCAAGCACTGGGTTTTTGTTGGTTTTATACATGACGTTAAAGGGCTTTTGCCGGCTGAGTAAGGCGCCAGCTAAATCAAGGGTGGCAAAGTGCATGCCGAGGATCAGAATCCCTGGATCGTTTTTGGCGCGATCCAGGTGCTCAAGGCCGCTGAAGCGTACGGTTAACGCTTCAAGCTTTTCAGGGTGCAACCAAGTGGTCCCGGTTTCAAGCAATCCTTCAGCGGTTGAGCGAAGATTGGCCTTGAGTAATTGCGCGCGCGCCTCGGGCGTCCAATCTGGAAAACAGAGGGCAAGATTGATCCGGGCGATGCGGACACGTCTGGGCGCAAGGTACTTTGCGCTGCGCCCCAGCAGCCCTGCAAGTCGTTGGCGCACAGGTTGAGGCAATCCAGTTAAGACAAAAGCGAGCGCAATCCCGGCCCAAGTCAGCCAGTAGCGCGGATGAAAGAGTTTAGGCGGTCTTTGATATCGCGTTTGCACGGTAAAGGCTCCATCGAAGGGGCATTGTAAAGCGAAAATCAGTCTTTATAAAAACTACGGCACGGTCCACGTTTTAGGCGGCACGGCATCTCAAGACGCCTTGCAGGGACCTGATGATGGGTTTGACCCGACCGCCCTGGGTCGCAGGTGAAGCTGCTTCGATTTTAGGCGCCGGCCAATCGCGACGTCCGCCAAAGCGCGTTCGATGTGCTGGTTTTTAAGAAGCATTGTTTTTTTACAGGCGAGGGTCTGTTGACCGCGCCCGACGCTGCAGATCACAACCCTGAAGGAGATGCAGTTGCTTGCGCGTCTGATGGATCTAATGCCTCGGTAAAATACCCGGGCTGGCAAGCGAGGCGCTGCGCCCAGCACCCTGCCTTGGTATTTGATCCAAAAGGGTGGGCTATCGTTTAGCTTGCCTAGGAAAAAAGCAGTTTTGCCAAATCAACCCATGCAGGGCGCGAGGCCAGCATCAGTTTAGCGGCCATCGCGGCAAAAAATAGGGACAGGCCAAGCAAACTGGTCCAGTGCAGTCGTTTAAGCTTGATTCGATCGTAGGCCAACAGGGCTGCAAAGAGGCTCAATTCAATGATCGGAATAAAAACAAATTGGGCGCCGACGGCCTCGACCAGCCTTGCGACAGCAGGATCAAGAATCAGTATGCCAGCCAAGAGCATCAACCGCTTGTGTGCGCCGCCGTTTGTGCGGTGAAACAATCCCAGCGTAAAGACAAGGGTGAAATTGATCAGATCTGTTAGGGGAAACATCATTGATGCGTCATGACTGTTTGATCCAATGCTAAATGCTGGATTGCTATAGGCGGACCGCATCATGAAATAACCCGTCAGTAACATCAAAATCGCAAGAATCACGCTCAGTCGGCCCAGGGTCTGATGTAATTTCGGGCGTTGGTTGCCAATCAAATTGGCTTGCAGCGTGAAAAAGACAAACCAGGTTAGGAATATCAAGCCGTGAAGATGGTAAAGCAAAGGCAATGAAGCGGGTCCTTCGGGTAAGGCCAGTGCGGAAGCACCAAACCCTGAGATGACGATTACCGTCAGCAGGAGGCCAAAGACGGCAAAAAAGGGTTCACCCTTGGTTAAATTAGCAGGTTTTCGATCAGTATCCATAGGGGTTGAGCAACACCAATTACATGACATGACGTAAAAGTTTGTGGGGTTTGTTATCACCTTGCAAGGCGTTTGCGAAGACACAAAAAACCCGTCCGGTATCGTTTTAAGTGATTAACGGGTTGGATTGGGTGGCCGCAGATTATGAGCGATGGCACGCAGGCCTGCTGAACCCGAAAATCAATAGCAGGGATGATAGCGTTAAAGACGGTTGATGACGGGCCGGACGGCAAAGGGCGCCATTGTCTTGCCCACGGCAAGCCAAAATCCGTCTTTATAAAAATTAGGCTATGGTAGACTTTTCAAAACGTAATCCATCTCGCGGCACCTTAACGGGCCCTTTCTTACAGCGACGCTCCGATGGTTCGATTGCTCTACAATATTCTGATGCCGCTATTGATTCCCGGCGCTTTGATTCGGCTTTGGTTCCGCGGTCGGCGAGAACCGGGTTATAGACAGCACTGGGCAGAACGCTTTGGTGAACTGCCAGCGAACCTAAGCGGTGAAACAGATGTGTGGCTGCATGCGGTTTCAGCGGGCGAAAGCATAGCGGCCACGCCCTTGATTGAGGCGCTTTTAGCGCAAGGTCATACAATGGTTTTATCAACGACCACGCCAACGGGGCGAGCCCAATTGATGCGGCAATTTTCCGGCCGTGCCGTGATTTGCTACGGCCCCTTTGATGTGCCGCGCTGTATTAACCGCTTTTTAAATCACGTCAGACCAAAGCTCGCATTAATGATTGAAACTGAAATTTGGCCC
>Ga0209335_10002753_pt1 | contig 18164 bp, 21 predicted proteins | sample COG_09_FD_184753 | JGI IMG/M metagenome (GOLD analysis project Ga0209335, IMG submission 184753) | Pelagic Microbial community sample from North Sea - COGITO 998_met_09 (SPAdes) (version 2) | ecosystem: Environmental > Aquatic > Marine > Neritic zone/Coastal water | place: Helgoland, sampling...
CATCCAATCATTTTAACGGATAATTCTTTTTAAGTAAAAATTTATTAATTAAAATAGCTAAAGAAATAATGATAATACATCCAAATATAATTGGACTTAGTAAATAATCATAAGAAACACTTCCAATAATTACCATTATAGGATTTCCACCTGCTGGAGGATGGACAATATTAAGTAATATCATTAAAAAAATTCCAACTCCAACTGCTAAAGCTATATTAATGAATATTGGTAATGGTACAAGAGCTACAAAAACTATACCTACAAGCGCAGTAACTAAATGACCGAAAAAAACATTTTTTGGTTGGGCAAATGGACTTTCAGGAAAACCAAATAATAGAACCATCGAAGACCCAAAAGATCCAGCTATGAATAAACCTAGAGCACTTTTGTAAGTTAAAACAGTAAGAACACCTATAGTGAAAGCTGAAAATATTCCAGCTAGAAGAGCTTTTTTAAAAATTTCTTTATTAATATTTACCATTATATTTCTAGAGCTTTTAAAACAGTTCTTAAAGGTAGAAGCAAGCATTCTTTTCTAGCTATATTTTTTTTGTCAAATAATTCTAAAAATTCTTTCCAATTTTTCTCAATTACAACTTTTGTATTATCAAATTTATTTTCACAAGAGGTAATAAATTTTTTTATTTCTTTGATATCTTTATTCTTTATTTTTTGTGACAGAAGACTTACTGAAGCTTGACAATAGACACACGATTTACACTGATAGCTCATATCTAAAACTGTATCATTTTTTACCACTAAACTGATTTCCATCTCATCACCGCAAATCGGATTTTTATTTTTGGACTGGTGAGTGAAATTATCAATAACTTTATTATTTTCGGTGTTAGACGCAATTTCTAAAATTCTTAAATCCATATTAATTCTTTAATTCAAAATTTAATGTTTTATATTTTAATATATGGATCTTAACAATATTTTAGGTGTAGTACTAGCGGGCGGAAAGTCCCAAAGATTTGGTCAAGATAAGTCTCAAGTGAAATTAAAAGGCAAAATATTGATAGATTATATTCTTTCTGAAATAATTGATGAATTTAATGAGACTTTAATAGTCACAAACAAAACAATTAATTTTATGGAGTCTGAAAAAATTACAATAATAAAAGATTTTAAAGAAGGACTAGGACCATTAGGAGGAGTTTTATCTGCAATGAAATGGATTAAAAAAAATGATAAAAAATATAGTTGGATATCTACATTCCCTTCTGACACTCCTTTTTTTACAAAAAAAGAATTAAAAAAATTTTACAAAAGTATTAAAATTGAAAAAAATAAATTATTCTTTATTAAAAATAACAAAACAAGGCACAATATTTTTGGGTTATGGTCTTTAGAATTGATGGATCAGTTAGAATCTGATTTATTAAAAGGTGAGAGAAAGGTAGAATTTTGGGCTAATTCGATTGGGGTAAGTACAATTAATGTAGAATGTCAAAATTTTGATCCCTTTTTTAATATCAATACTAAAGAAGATTTAGAAAAAGCTAAAGAAATATTAAATAATGATTAGTTATAAGCAATCTAGAAATAAACTAAAAAGATCAAAAATTATAATTAAAGATGAAATTATTAAAAGCTCTAATTGTTTAAATAGAGTTTCAGCTTCTAATATATTTAGTAAATCCAATAACCCTGCTGCAGATAATGCTGCATTCGATGGTTTTGCAATAAATTCGAAAGATACAAAAAATTTAAACAAAGAAAAAGGTCAACCATTTAAAATTTTGAAAACAATTGCTGCAGGAGATAAACCTTGGATTAAAAAATTAAAAAAGTTTCAAACAGTAGAAATTATGACAGGTGGAATAATTCCAAAAGGATTTGATACAATAATACCAATTGAACAAATAGTTTTTTATCCTAATAAAAAAAAAGCCTTATATATTTTAATTAATAATAAAGTTAAAAAATATCAACATGTAAGATTTAAAGGATCAGATTTTAAAAGAAATGATTTACTAATAAAAAAAGGAACTATTTTACAATCTGATCATATTTTAGCTTTAAAAACTTTAGGAATAACAAATATTAAAGTAAAAAAAATACCTAAAATATTATTTTTTTCTACAGGTAATGAAATAACTGATCAGAAAAAAATTCCAGACTGGAAAGTTAGAAATTCGAATAGTTATTATATTCAATCATTAAAAGAAAATTTTAAATTTGATTTTATAAATGGTGGAATTTTAAGAGACAAGGATGAGTTAATTTTTAAAAAAAAAATAAAAAAGATGTTAAATTCAAACATTGATATCATTATTACCTCTGGAGCAGTATCAGCTGGAAAGTTTGATTATGTTCCAAGTATTATAAAAAAATTCAAACTAGCAAGTTATTTTAAGGGAGTTGCTATAAGACCAGGAAAGCCAGTTCTATTTGCAAAGATTAAATCTAGACAAAAGGCAATTTTTGGCCTACCTGGAAATCCTATTTCATCAGCAGCATGTTTTAGATTCTTTGTTTATCCTTACTTACGAGATTTATTGGGCTTAAAAGAAGAAAAACCTATTAAAGCAATTTTAAAAAATAATTTTGTAAAAAAAATAAATTTCACCCGTTTCGTTAAAAGTAGAATTAATACAACTAAAAATGGTAATGTAGAAGTTGAAATCCTAAAAGGTCAAGAGTCTTTTAAAATTCAGTCATTTATTAAATCAAATATTTGGACTTTATTACCTTCTGGAAAATCAAAATTCAAAAAGGGAGAAATTGTAGATTGTTTTTTTCCACATCATCCAAATAAAACTTTTTAAGCGAAGATCTATTTTTTGTTGTAGTTCAAAGTAATTTTAATTAAACATTGATTTATGATCGAATTGAAAAATGAAAAAATTGCAATCCCAGTAGTTTTGTTTGCGGGCCTTCTCTGGTCTTTTGGTCCACTAGTTGTGAGATACATGGACAATCCACATATGGTGCCTTGGCAATATATTTTTGGAAGAGGATTAACAATATTCATACTTTTAAACCTATACTTATATTTTGAAGAGGGCATAAATTTTTATAAGAATTATAAAAAAGTAGGTAGGTCTGGAATAATAGGAGGTTGTGGTCTTGGTATTGCTATGATTTCATTTATTTATTCAATCACAAATACTAGTGCGGCTATTACCTTGTTGTGTTTAGCAGCTATGCCTTTTTTTACAGCTATTTTGGCTTATTTATTTTTAAAAGAAAAAATTTCATTAAATGTATGGGTATCAATTTTTATAGCCACAATAGGTATTATCATTATGGCTGTAGGAAATACTGAAAAAAATTCTTTTATAGGTTTCCTTTTTGGTATTACATCTTCAATAGGTTTTTCAGTATTTTCAGTAACTCTTAGGTGGAGAAAAGAAACACCTAAATTTACAACAGTTGCAGTAGCAGGACTATTTTGTTTTGTTTTTGCCACACTGATGATTTTAATTACAAAACAGTCTTTTTTTTCAACAAGCTATAATAGCTCAATGTTTTCATTACATGGTACTTTGGTTTGTTTGGGGTTAATTTTATATTCAATTGGTTCAAAGGCTATTCCGGCAGCTGAATTAACTTTATTATCTTTGACAGAGGTTGTTGGAGGAATTTTTTGGGTTTGGTTACCATTATTTGGAATTAATGAAATTCCATCAACTTACACTATAATTGGTGGATTTTTTCTTTTTGTATCTTTGATTTATTATAGTCTCATTATGAGATGGAATAAAAGATATATTGCATTAAATTAAAGTTAGATTTATGGAACGACCAGATTTTTTTACACTTAAAAATGGTGAAAAAGCAAAACTTCCTTTTTCGAATAAAGAATACAATCAAAGATTAAATAAATTAAGAGATACTATGGATAAAAATAATCTGGATATGGTCATATTAACTTCAATGCATAATATTGCCTATTATACAGGTTTTATATATTGTTCTTTTGGTCGACCATATGCCTGCATTATAACCAAAAACAAAATTTCAACTATTTCTGCAAATATTGACTCTAGTCAACCTTGGCGAAGATCTCATTGTGATAATGTTATTTATACAGATTGGAGAAGAGATAATTTTTTAAAAGCAATAGTTTCTATTATTGGAAGAGATGATCCTCCTAAAAATATAGGATTAGAAAATGATCACGTTACTTTAGATATGAGAGAAAAAATTGGTTCTATTTTTAATTTCTCTATTTTTAGTGATATCTCAAAAGATTTAATGAAGCTTCGAATGATAAAATCTAAAGAAGAAATAGAAATTATTAAAAATGGAGCAAGAATTGCCGATTTAGGAGGAGAAGAAATTGTAAAAAATATTAGAGAAGGTGCAACAGAACTAGAAATTGCAATTGCTGGAAGAGATAAAATGGAAAGAGAAATAGCAAAATTTTATCCTGATGCAGAATATATGGATACATGGGTTTGGTTTCAGTCAGGAATTAATACTGATGGTGCGCATAATCCAAAAACAAATCGAAAACTAGTTAAAGGTGATATTTTGTCATTAAATACTTTTCCAATGATATCGGGATATTATACTGCTTTAGAAAGAACTCTTTTTTTGGATTCAATTGATGATGATTCTTTAAAGGCTTGGGAAGCAAATGTAAAAGTTCACAAGAGAGGATTGGAGCTTATAAAACCAGGAGTTAAGTGTTCAGATATTTGTAATGAACTAAATGAACTTTTTGCTTCACTTGGATATTTGCAATATAGAACTTTCGGTTATGGACATTCATTTGGAGTACTCTCCCATTTTTATGGTAGAGAGGCTGGTTTAGAATTAAGAGAAGATATTGATACAGTGCTAGAAGAGAATATGGTTATATCAATGGAACCAATGATTTTAATTCCAGAAGAAAAACCTGGTTCCGGAGGATACCGTGAACATGATATTCTTGTAATTGGAAAAAAAGGCTCAGAAAATATAACTAAATTTCCTTTTGGGCCAGAACACAATATTATTTAAGATTTAAATGAAAAAAAATAAAATGATTGTTAATAGTTGGAATGAATGGGATCCACTTAAACATGTTATAGTTGGAAGAGCAGATGGAACATGTATTCCTGCACCAGAACCAGCTCTTGACGCTAAAGTACCTGAGGACTCCGATATGAGAGGTCAGTTTGGTCCAAGAACTAAAGACACAGTAGATAAAGCCAATCAATTATTAAATGATTTTTCTGAAATTTTAGAAAAACGTGGAATTAAAGTAGACAGACCTTCACCGATAGATTTTAACCAAAAAACATCCACGCCAGATTGGGAATCTGAAACTATGTTTGGCTGTATGCCCCCAAGGGATGTTTTACTCACTGTTGGAAATGAAATTTTAGAAGCAACAATGAGTTATAGATGTAGATGGTTCGAATATCTTTGCTACAGACCTCTTTTAAAAGAATATTATAATTCTGATCCAAATATGAGGCATGAATCTGCTCCAAAACCTAGATTGACAGATGCTGATTATCGTAAAGATTATTTGTCAGATAAAATTGGCATTCAAAAAAGATTACAATGGACAGAGGATAAATTTTTTGTAACAACAGAAGAAGAGCCTTTATTTGATGCCGCTGATGTTTTAAGATTTGGTAAAGACTTAGTTGTTCAACATGGTTTTACAACAAATTTAAAAGGTATCGACTGGCTTAAAAGACATTATAAAGATCACAGAGTTCATGCTGTAAATTTTCCTGGTGATCCTTACCCAATTCATATTGATGCAACTTTCACACCAATAAGAGAGGGTTTAATTATAAATAATCCACAAAGAAGACTTCCAAAAGAACAAAGAAAATTATTTGAAAAAAATGGTTGGGAAATAATTGATGCTGCACAACCAGCTCATAACGAACCACCACCACTTTGTTATTCATCTGTTTGGCTTTCTATGAACGTTCTAGTACTTGATCCAAAAACAGTCTGTGTAGAAAAAAGTGAAAAATATCAAGCAGAACAATTAGATAAATTAGGAATGGAAGTAATTCCTGTAGAGTTAAGAGACGCATATGCATTTGGAGGTGGGTTGCATTGTTGTACTGCTGACGTCTATAGAGAAGGTGATCTTAAAGATTATTTTCCTAACCAGTAATATACTCAACTTGGATTTTGTTTCAAAAATTTAATATATTCTATTACAATATTATACTTTTCATCGGGTATGTCTTTATAACTTGAATTAAATTTTTCTCTCACACACAATGCAACATGTGCATAAGGATTACGACCTTTAGGATGATTTGGATGTTCAGGTAATTGACCTTGTAAATAATCGCCAGCTTCCTGAATAATTTTCCAGAGTTTACTTTCGTTTTCTTTGTTCACTAATAAGAACCTTTCTTTGAAGATCCTTTATAAAAAATATCTTGAAGATTATCATTTTCTTTTTTTTTTATTTTTAAATCATTTTTATTAAGTAACGATTTTGGTCTCTCAATTTTTTTGTGATAATTAAATTTATCAATACCTCTTGCTAGTTGAACACTATTTTTACCCAAAATTTGTTTTACATTAGTTCCAATATAACTTTGAATTACAAAACCTATTCTTCTATCATCACTTTTATTTAAATCTGAACCATGAACAATTGTTGGATGGTGGAGAGACATTTGTCCCGCTTTAAGAATTAAAGGGGTAGTTTTTTCTTTTGGCACATTTTTGACTGTTTGACCTCTCGTTAATAAATTACCTTCATTAAACTTTTGATCATGTTCTTTAAGGTTATCTTTATGTGAACTTGACCACATTCTCATACATCCATTTTTTTCATTTGAGTCAGTTATTGCAACCCAAGCAGTTACCCAATTATGTGGTTCTAAACCTATATACTTTGCATCTTGGTGATAACTAACAAATCCTTTTTCACTTGGATTTTTAATAAATAAAGTTGTTCCACAAACAAGTATGTTTTCACCAATTAAACTTTGAACAGCATCTAAAATTTTTGAATTATGAGTAACCTCATCTAACAGTGGTGAAATTAAGTGAGCATTATATCTACCTGATTTTTCTAGCTCTCCAGGAATTCTCCTCTCAATTAATTCAATTTCATTTCTTATCTCTTTTGCTTTTTCTTTTGAGAAAATATTTATTGGAGAAATAAATCCTTTGTCTCTATACTGTTTGAGTTGATTTGAAGAAAGATAAGACATATTATTAAAAGATTATATGAGCATATCTATTTCTTCAATAAATTATTGCCCAGTCAAATCTGTTTCTTTTCAAACTATTAAAAGTTGTGAAATAAGAAAAGATATCGGAATTGTAGGAGACAGAATTTTTGCATTTTCCAAAGGTTTAGATTCAAATCAAGCACAATTATTTGAAAAAAAACTTGAAGAGAGAAGAGGAAAGTGGAATAAAATTTTAACTCTTAAAAACTCACCTTCTTTAAACAAATATAATTTTTTGTTTCGTAATGATAAATTAACGCTTATTCAAAATAATAATGAGATTTTAACAATAAATAGTAATGAAATAGGTGAATATGAATTAATTTCAAACAAAATTTTGGAATTAGAAAACCATATACAAAAACCTTTATTTTTGATGAAAAATAAAGACATTCCTTTTTTTGATACATCTATATCAAATAAGACTCTTTTAACTCATTCAATATCTCTCATAAACATTAAAAGTATCGAGGATTTTAAAAATAAAACTAACCAAGAAATTGAGACCCAAAGATTCAGGGGCAATATATATATTGACGGAGTTGATGCTTGGGAAGAAAGAAATTGGATTGGAAATATTATTAAGATAAATAATATTTCATTCAAAGTTGAAAAAAATATACCAAGATGTGTGGCAATCAACTTAAAACCAAATACTGATGATAATAGTTCGAATTTACTTCAATCTTTAAAAAAAAATTATAATCATTTTGATATGGGAGTTTATTTAACAGCATTTAACGATGGACTAATTAATATCGGTGATAATATTTCATTATAAAATTTTATAATCAACTCCAGATTGAAATTTTTCAGCTATACTTTTTAAATCATTTTTGGTTTAATTATTTTTAATTAAAAATAAGGGAGAATAAATGAGTAAACTTTTTAAATCGATAACAGTTTTACTAGTGCTTCTTTTTTCAATTTCTTCTGTAAGCGCGAAAACTCTTACAGAAAGACTTGCAGATGGACACAAATTAAGACTTGGTTTCGGAACAGCAGTGCCATGGGCTTATGCTGGAGACAGTGGTGAAGCTTTAGGCTTTGTTAATATGATAGCATTAACTGTACTAGAAGAAATGGGTATTACCGAGCATGAAACTAAAGTTTTTGAATGGTCAGGATTAATACCAGGATTAAATGCAGATCGTGCAGATATGATTACTGGTGGAATGTACATTCTTAAAAGTAGATGTGAAAACATGGACTTTTCAGATCCAATTGGAGTATTTGGAGATGCAATGTTAGTTCCAAAAGGAAATCCAAAAAATATTAATAATTATGCTGATGTAATTTCAACTGGTGCAAAATTAGTAACTGGAACAGGCTTTAATACTGTCGAGGCTGCAAAAAAATACGGTGTACCAGAAAGTCAAATGCTTTTAGTGGAAGGTGAAGTAGGGATTCTAGCTGCAATGAAAGCTGGTAGAGCCGATGTTGCCGTTCAAACATTCTTTGGTGCTAAAGAGCATGAGGCAAAAACTAATGGTAAATTTGAAGTAACTGACCCTAAATTAATGCCTAAAGAAACTTTAAATGTTGTAGGTATTGGATTTAGAAAAGGTGACGATAAATTTAGAGAAGCATTTAATGCTGCTCTAGCAAAAGTTATGGCTAACCCAGCAACTATGTTGAAAAGAGCTGGAGAGTATGGGTATGATAAAGCTCAACTTCCTCCACCCGACATGAGTACTGCTTGGGCTTGTTCAACAAAATAATATTAGATTAAGATTTAATCAGGCGACTTCTATAAAAGTCGCCTGGTTTTTTTATAAAGGTGGTTAAGTGGGTTATATTGAATTTCTATCTGAACATGGCGCAACATTACTTTTAGGTACTGTTATGACATTAAAAGTTTTAGCTTGTTCAATAATTTTATATGTAATCATTTCTATGATATTTGGTTTGATGAGACTGTCCAATAACCCAATTATACAAGGCACTGCAACTGTATATATAGAATTTTTTAGAGGAACTTCTTTATTAGTTCAATTATTTTGGGTCTACTACGTCCTTCCATTTTTTGGAATATCTTTAGAAGCGTTTACTGCTGGAGTAGTGGCACTAGGATTAAATTTTGGTGCTTATGGTGCAGAAATAGTAAGAGGAGGCATCTTGGCTGTTCCAAAAGGGCAATGGGAAGCAGCTTTTTCCTTAAATTTTAGTCCAGTCAAAAGAATGAAAAATATAATCATTCCTCAAATTTTTCCAATCATTTTGCCTCCAGCGGCAAATTTAACTGTCGAACTTTTAAAAGCTACCGCATTAGTTGCACTAGTTACAGTAGTAGATTTAACTTTCGAAGCTAGACAAATTAACTCAATTACATGGTTATCAGTACAATGTTTTGGAACAGCATTATTGATTTACTATTTTATATCAAGATTTATTTTAGTACCTTTTTTGAGGTGGCTTGAAGTGTTAGCTTCAAGAAAAATTGGAAAAGGAGGTATTTAATTCATGGAAATGGGATGGAGATGGGATTTTGCTTATGAAATTTTACCTCAAATGTTGGTAGCTACCTTTAATACTATTGTTGCAGCCGGGGTTGGATATGTAATTGCATTAGTTGTTGGTTTATTGTTTTTATTGGGTCAAAGGACTCCATCAAAAATTATTAATATTATTAATAGAGAAATTGTTGAATTTATAAGATCTACTCCACTTTTAATACAATTATTCTTTGTGTACTTTGTTTTACCTCAATTTGGAATTACATTATCAGCTTGGGTTTGTGGAATGATTACTATTGGTTTACACTTTGGAACATATCTCTCAGAAGTTTATAGAGGTGCTTTGGAAGGAGTATCAAAAGCACAGTGGGAAGCATGTAGAGCTTTGAATTTTTCTACAATTTATACATACCGACGAATTGTTTTACCGCAAGCTTTTCCAATAGCAATACCTGGAATGGGAAATTATTTAGTAGGTATTTTTAAGGATACACCACTACTATCTACAATTGGAGTAGCAGAATTGTTTCATGCAGCAACTGCAGTAGGTGGGTATCATTATAGATATCTAGAACCATATACAATGGTTGGTGTAATATTTTTAATTCTTTCGATTCCCGCAGCAATGGGTATTAGAAAATTAGAAAAAAAAGTTAATTTAGCACAAGGAAAAATAAAAAATTGATGAATACAAAGAATGAGTCTGAAATTATAGTAAAGTTTTCTGATGTTACTAAACAATATGGTGATTTAGTAGTTTTAGATAAACTTAATTTAGAAATTAAAAAAAATGAGATGGTGTCAATTATTGGACCGTCTGGGTCAGGTAAAACTACTGTACTTAGAGTACTTATGACGCTAGAAAAAATAAATCAAGGAATCATTCATTTAGACGGCGAACCACTAACACACATGAAAAAAGAAGAAAAATTAGTTCAAGCTGATGAAAATTACCTGAGAGCAAGACGCTCAAAAATTGGAATGGTTTTTCAACAGTTTAATTTATTTCCACACATGACCGCTCTTCAAAATTGTATTGAAGCACCTATTGAGGTTCTTGGAATGAAAAAAAAAGAGGCAGAAGAAAGAGCACTTGAATTACTTGAGCTAGTAGGATTAACAGATAAAAAAGATGAACATCCTTCGAGGTTATCTGGTGGACAACAACAGAGAGTAGCTATAGCGAGAGCTCTTGCGATGAGACCTAAGGTAATGCTTTTAGATGAAATTACTTCTGCGTTGGATCCAGAGGTTGTAGGTGAAGTTTTGAATGTTATTCGATCTTTAAATAAAGAACATAATCTAACAATGATAATGGTTACCCACCAAATGGGTTTTGCTAGAGAAATTTCAGATAGAGTTTGTTTTTTTAATGAGGGTAAAATTTTTGAACAAGGTCCACCAGAACAATTATTTGGAAATCCTCAAAATGAAAGAACTAAACAATTTTTACATGCTGTGCTTGATGCAAATTAGTATTAATTTAATTTTTTTTTCTTTGATCTATTTCAAAAGCATCTAATTTTGAGAATAATTCATCTTGAAGGGCTGTATCAGGTTCTTCTGCAATAGCTCTTTTTAGTTGATCTCGTCTTTTAAGTCTTTCTTCCTTGAAAATTTCCTCTTGTAATTTTATTTTTTGTTCTTCATCAAATTTTTTTTCCCATTCTTTAATTCTTTGAGCTTCTTTATTTTTTTGTATGGCTTCTTCGTCCTCTTTTAATTTTTGTTCTTTTTGTTTTTTTCTAAATTCTTTCAAATCTTTTTTCTTTTGATCTTCTTCTCTAACTTTTAAGTCAATATCTCGACGTTCTTGTGATTCATGAGTTAGTTGTAAATCAGTTTCTTTCTTTTTTAAATCTTTATCTAATTTTTTAAGATCTTCTTCTTTATTTTTTAATTTAATTTCTTTTGATTTAAGTTGTTCATCTTTTAATTGAAGGTTTTCTTCGGTGTTAAATTGATCTTTCTCTTTAGATTTTTGATCTTTTTCTTTTAAACGTAGATCTTCATCTTTTTGGATTAATTGTAAATCCTTTTTTCTTAAATGTTCATCTTTTTTTTTAATTTGTTCTTCTCTTTTTTTGAATTCTTCATCCTTGATCTTTAAATCTTTTTCTTTAGATATAATCTTTAATTGTTCTTTTTTTATAATTTCTTCTCTTAGCTTAATTTCTTTTTTTTCATTAATTTTTTGTTTCTTTTTAAAATCATCAAAAACTTTATTAAATATAAGACTAATTTTTTTTGTTTTTTTTGATTGTTTTTTTGAAGATGTTTTTTTCTTAGTCATTTTTTTAAATCACATTTCAACAAAGATTTGTTAAAAATTCAACATTTCGTTATTAATAATCTTGAGATAGGTGGCTAATTTGAGTTACAACCTACAAGTGATAATTACAAATAAATCTATTAAAATACAAGAATTTTTTTGCATTCAATAATTCAAATCATTATTAAAGTTTTATGAAAAAATTTAAAAAATTAATAATTGCTTGTGACGGGGAGTCCGCAAGTGGCAAAAGCACTGCTGCAAAATTAATTTCAAAAAAATATAATTTATTATTAGTAAACTCAGGCTTATTATATAGGTATGGGAGTAAATTAATAATAAAAAATAAACCTAAAAATATTATTCAATTTTTGAAAAAAAATTTTAAAAAGACATCTTACAAAAATATATCTAAACAAAATTTACATTCAGAAGAAATAAGTAATCATGTAGCACTTCTAGCTAGAAATAAAAAAGTAAGAGATATAGTTAATCAATTTCAATTAAAGATTATTAAAACTAATAAAAAAATTTGTGTTGAAGGAAGAGATATTGCTAGTAAAATTTTAGCTAAAAATCCTAAGTATGATTTGGCATTTTACTTTAAATGTAAAGTTAATATAGCTAGTTATAGAAGATGGCTGGATATTAAAAAGAAAGTTTCTTTAAAAGATGTAAGAAAATCTCTTAGCAAAAGAACACAATTGGATAAAAAAAGAAAAAATAGTCCTTTAATAAAAGTAAAAGATGCTATTTTAATTAGATCAGATAAATTAACTAAAAAACAAGTTTTATCTAAAATGTCTAAATATATAGAAAGACTAAATTAAATTACTTTATCTTCCTCTTTAATAGGTTCTTCGATTGGTTCTGTTATAGGGTTAAGCTCAATACCAGCTGGAGTTATAGTTTGAGGCATTGCAACAAATTGAGAGTCTGGATTTTCTACTGTTTGTCTTATCTTCATTCTGTAAATTCCAAAAACGCCGATCACTGAATGAAAGAAAAATAAAAATATAAAAAATCCATTAGAACCAACTATATCCATAAATATTGAACACAAAAAAGGACCACTCATTGCACCAAGTCCAAATACAAACTGTAGACCTGCTCCTGCTGCTACAAATTTTTCTTTTGGTATATAGTCATTAGTATGTGCTAAAATTTGAGAAAACATTGGTAAACTACAAAAAGAAAAAAGAATTAAAAAAATATAAAACCAAGTCTTACTTGTAGCAAGTCCATCAGGCAAATACATCTGTCTAGAAACTAAAATTGCCATTAAAGCAAAAAATGATGCTCCAAAAGTAGAAATAACTATTACTATTCTTCTGTCATACATGTCTGATAATTTTCCAATAGGAAATTGAGAAATAGCACCTGAGACTGCTAATAGAAATGTCACAATAGATATTTCAAATATAGTAAAATTCATTGAAGTTGCATAAACAGCTAGTAATGTAAATAAAGCTGCCTGAATAGTTCCATAAAAAAAAGAACTTACCATACCAAAGGGAGACGCTTCATAAAGATCTTTTAGTGTCAATGCTTTAATTCTTTTGAAGGTAGGTGGTTTTTTTTTAGTTAACAATATAGGAATTAGAGCTGCTGAAGTAATAACTGAAACCAAAATAAAAGGTTGAAAATTTACAGGACTACTAAAATTAAGAAGAAACATGCCAATACCCATTGATCCATATAATATGACCATATATATTGACAATACACTTCCTCTATTTTTATTTGTTGACCTATCATTCAACCAGCTTTCAGCTACTGTATAAATACAAACCATACTAATTCCTGTTAGAACTCTTAACAAAAACCAAATTAATGGGTTTATTAAAACAGAATGCATTAAAATAACTAATGATGCTAAAGATGCAAACGCAGCAAAAACTCTGATGTGACCAACTCTTGAAATTATATTTGGAATTGTTGCTGCACCTATAAAATATCCAACGAAATATCCAGACATCATAAATCCAGTTGATGTTAGGCTGAATTCCTCTTGGACAGCTCTAACACCAAGTAGAGATCCTTGAAAGCCATATGCCATCATTAGAAAACCCATTCCTAAAAATAACGCCCAAGAATTTTTTAAAACTTTATTCATTTGAATCGACATCTATTTCTGATTTGTGGCTAAATCAAGTTATTTTGGATTAAGTTTTAATACTTTTTAAGTTTAAGAAATGAGTGAGTAGCAAGGGTTAGAATGATAACTAAACCTCCTTGAAGTGTCTCAATGCTAGGCTGTTCCTTAATTATAAGCCAAACCCAGACTGGTCCAATAATGGTCTCTAATAGAAAAAATAGATTAACCTCAGCAGCTGGTATAAATCTTGGTGCAATAGTCACTAATACAAAAGGAATTGCTACACAAAGTATACACATTAAAGGAACAATAATTAGATCCTTATTTTCAAGCACAAAACTTTCAATAAAAAATAGTGCAAATGTGGCTACTAATAATTTTCCAACAACAGCTGCAGGTACTAAATTTTTAGATTTAGCTGAACGAATGGTCACCGCTCCTACAGCAAGACCAATTGCTGTTATAAATCCCAGTATATCACCATAGAAATTACCTAATTTGATAGAATCAAAGAAGATATATATAATTGCCAAAAAGGTAATAATTATAGAAATCCAAGTTTTTTTATCCGGAGGTTCTTTTAAAAAGATTGAACCAAGTATTGCTGAGAGCATTGGTGCAGTAGCAATCATTACAAGAGTATTTGCAACATTTGTATTTTGAATTGAAACTACGAATGTGACGTTTGTGACACTAAATGTAGCCACATATATAAGTCCATGATAACTACTAGAGAGCAACATTTTAAAGAAACTTAATTTATAAATAAGAAGCATTGCTAAAAAAACAGTAAAAAATGGAATTATTCCTCTATAAAAAACTAAGCCCCAAGTATCAACATTTGAAAGTCTAATAAATAAGGAGTCAGGTGTGATAAACATGACAGCAACAAAGGCAAGTAGAGAACCTTTTTGTTGATCAGTTAAATTTTTCATATTTTTAATTTTTTCCAAAAAGTTTTAGCGAGATTTTTGTTAGATAAATCATATAAAGTTTTTAACCCTGTAGGAGATGTTACATTGATATCACCATTAAGTTTTTGATCAATAAAATCAATTCCAGCAAAAAAAATTTTGTCATTCTTTAAATCTTTAGCAATTAATTTTGAAATTTTTCTCTCGATTATGGTCAATTTAGTAGTTGTTGGACTAGCACCTTTACTTAAGTTACTTAAAAAAGATCCTTTTTTAGGAATCCTAGAAATTGCACCAGCAATTTTACCGTCAATTAAAAAAACTCTTTTATCACCTTTGTTTATTTTCGGTAAGTACTTTTGACACATTATATAGTTATGTTTTTTAATGGTATTTTCAATTAATCTTGAATTAAATCTATCAATTAGATGTATATCATTGCCACTAAAACTATGAATTGGTTTTAAAATTATTTTTTTATGAACTTTTAAAAATTTTTTAATTTCATTGATATTTTTAGTAAAAATAGTACTTGGCATAAACTTAAAATATTTTGCTGAGTAAAGTTTTTCAGAAACATTTCGGATTGATTTTGGGTTATTAATAATTTTAACTTTATTACTTATTATATCTAAAATGTAAGTGGTTGAAATATATTCGAGATTAAATGGTGGATCTTGTCTGATCAATAAAAATTTGCATTTTGAAAGATCTAATTTTTGTTTTTTTAATATTTCATAAAATTTCTTCTTTTTATAATTGAATTTAATAAAAAAACCTTCAGCAATTACTTTAGAATTTATTACTGATAAGTCTTTAGGCTCATAATAAAAAACCTTATATTTTTTCTTTTGGATTTCATTTGCTAGAAAAATAGTTGTATCTGTTAGTGGATTAAGTTTAGAAGGATGATTTCCTTGAATTGCAACAATTTTATTTATCATATAATTCATTTAAATCTTCATTTTTTGAAAATTTACTAATCATATGATCTGCGTTTGTAGTTTTATTATCAATCACTTTTTGTAAGTGATTTAAAAATAATGTTTCATTTTTTTTGTTTTTGTTGAGAATATCTCTATCTTCCAATCCTTTTCTAGACAAATTTAATAATGTGGAAGCCCAATAAAGCAAATCTTTACCCATTAATTGTGTGTTAAATCCTTTTTGAGGAGCCTCAAGATAGGCATTTATTATTTTATCTTTATCCCATTTTGAAATTAATTCATAAACTTCATTTAGATTTCCATATAACATACCAATATAAAAAGCAGGACCTGCACACAAACAATCCCACCCACAAGTATCCATTGATCTTAGTTCAATGTACTTTTTTAATCTGTTTTCTGTAAAAATTGTACTTAAATGAATTGATAAATCATTTTCTTTAGGTAACCTGTTCTCAACTTCATTAATATTTCCATCCATAAAATCTTTAAAGATATATTTTTTTCCAGAGATATAATTCCCTTTATCTTGGATAAATAAAATTGGAAAATTAATTATAAAATCAGCATATTTTTCAAAATCCAAATTTTCTAAAAACAATTTTGGTAGACCTCCTCTAGATGTACTTTGCCAAACTTTTGATCGGTAAGATAAATAGTTGCTATTTTTCTTTTCAACAATTGAAGAATTTGCAAATAAAGCTATTGAAATAGGAACTATAGAATTAATAATCTTAAACTTTTTAACAAAATCTTTTTCAGAATTATAGTCAATGTTTAATTGTGTTCCACAAGTTCGATACATCATATCCAGACTCAATTCACCTCCTAATGGCATGTCTTTGGTCATAAGTTCATAACGTTGTTTTGGATTATTTGGAATCTCATTAAGCTTTGAGATTGGGTCAAATCCGGCACTTACAATTTTGAAATCTAATTTTTTTGTAACCTGTCTTAATTCAAATAAATAATCTTGCGACTCAGCACATGCCTCATGAATATGGTTTAGTTTTTCACCTGATAGCTCTATTTGGTTTCCTGGTTCAAGAGTAATATTTTTACCACCTTTATTTAATCCAATGATATTCCCTTTTTCTAAAATTGGGTTCCAGCCAAATTCTACCAAAGCTGAAAACATTTCTTTTATTTTAGAATAGTCTATTCTTTTATTGTCAATATTATTAAATAAAAATTTTTCGTGTTCAATTCCAATTTTGAAATTTTTAGTTTCTTTTATTCCTGAATTAAAATATTCAATAATTTGTTGTTTAGAATTAATCATTTATTATTAAATAATAATTTATATTTGAATTTAAAGTAAAGAATATGGTTTTCTTGAAAAAATTTTTTCAACAAATGGTTTAAAAAAACCTAATGTATAAGATTTATAATTTGGATCGAACGAATTTTGATCATATTTCTCACAAAAATCTATAGTATCTTGATAATATTTATGATTTTTATATTTATCTCGCTTGTTTCTATCTCCACCTAAATGATGAGCGTAATAGAACATTTGAAATTCTCCATGTTTTTCAATTATCCAGTGAGTTTTTTCTGAAACATAAGGTTTAAGAATTGCAGCTGCATATTCTGAATGATTCATAGGAGCTAACTCATCTCCAATATCATGAAGTAAAGCAGCTACAATCATTTCTTCACTTTCACCATTGTTGTATGCTCTTGTTGCGCTTTGAAGCGAGTGTTCTAATCTTGAAATTTGATAACCCTCAAGAGTTTCAGTAAGCCCAGACATGAACTTCAATAATCTATCTGCAGTTTTACTTGCAAAATTTTTTTCATGTTTATCTAAAAAAAGATAATCTTCTTTAGTTCCTTTTTTCATTTCAGTAAAACTTACTTTTTTCATTACTTAATTATTTGATGCAGTACTTAGTAAAGATAGTTGAGTAACCTTATTATCCCCAAGCTCATCAATGGGTTTGACTGGATAGTCTCCAGTAAAATAATGATCTGTAAGCTGAGGATAGTTATCATTCCTTTTGTCAAAACCGATCGCTTTATACATTCCATCTAGAGACAAAAATTTCAAAGATTTTGCCCCTATGTATTCACATATCTCATCGTTTGTTTTATTAGCTGCAAGTAATTCTTTTTTTGTAGGTGTATCTACACCATAAAAGTCAGGATATTTAATCTCAGGACAAGCAATTTTTACATGTACTTCTTTAGCCCCTGCATCGTACAGCATTTTTACTATTTTATGAGAGGTAGTTCCTCTTACTAAAGAGTCGTCAATTAAAATAATTTTTTTATTTTTAATAGTAGATTTATTAGCATTTAATTTTAATTT
>Ga0209335_10002756_pt1 | contig 18155 bp, 19 predicted proteins | sample COG_09_FD_184753 | JGI IMG/M metagenome (GOLD analysis project Ga0209335, IMG submission 184753) | Pelagic Microbial community sample from North Sea - COGITO 998_met_09 (SPAdes) (version 2) | ecosystem: Environmental > Aquatic > Marine > Neritic zone/Coastal water | place: Helgoland, sampling...
AGATAGGGGCTTAGCCGAGAGACAGCCTCTTTGGAATCTGCACGACTCCGGTCCCGCTCATAGCGTCCGTACCTCTCTCTGGTCCACCTCACAAGCTCGCGGCGAGCAGCAGACTCACCAAAGCCTCTCCACTGACGCTCGAACTCATCGCTCCAGCGTCCAGGCGCATCATCAAGACCAAGATCTTCGAGCCGTACTCCGCCGGTCTTTGCCAAAAGCGCTTCCGAGTGCGCGGGAGGAAGTTGTTCGTGCTCGGGGAGTGGGCGCAAGTCCTCCCCCAGGGCGCGGCACGCGGCGACAAAGGGTGTGAGCGTCCCGTAGTGGCCGACCCACTTTCCAGGAAACGGTAGCTTTACCTCTTCTGGCGAATGCATGAGAAAGCCAGGGAAGCTTACCACTGCAAAACCGCACGGCGCGGTTAGAACTCCAGAGTCCCGCTATGCGCGCGCGCGGGTGTTGGACCGGCTCCGCACCTTCGAAGCCTGCATCGGAGAGAACGCGACACATTGCCTCGTCGCGTTGTCTCTGGGTCGGCTCGTACCGAATCGCGCAGAGCACGCGTGCAACTCCGAGTACGCGCGCGATCTCGGGCAGAAGCATGGATGGGTCCCCTCGACGAAAAATGATTCCTCGGCTTCCTTGCTGTCGCCTACGCACATCAGCATCGAGCTCACGCAGGGAACGGTGGAGAAAGGCCCGACAAGCACGTCCTAATGGCCACGAAGACGCGTCACTTGCTTGTGCAAACACCGCTGTGTCAACCGCGTCAAGGGCCGCAGGCGATGGTGCTGGCGCCGCTGCACTGTCCTCAGCAATGAATGCAAAGCTTACGGGCCCTGCGGCTCGAGAAGCTGCATTGAGAGCGGGATTGTCGTCTAAGCGGCAAAGTGCAGCGCTTAGGAGGATGAGTGACCCCCCCGGCGCATGGGGTCCTGCCAGCACTGGGAGCATTTCAGCCCTCGGTTTCTTTGGGTGTGGGGTTGCAATCAAAGACAACCCCGAGTTCAGAGACCTTAAAAAAGTCGAATAGCGAGCAGGCGTAGAGTAGCACGCTCTGGTTAGGGTGTACGTGCACTTGTCGGACTGCAGCGGGAAATATAGGACCATGGAGAACTGGATGTTTGCGGGGCTGGTCATGCTAATCGTCTTCTTCATCAAAGACTGGTTTTCTGGGGTCACATTGAAGTTCACCACCGACGGGACAGAAGCCTTGCTTTTGGGGGCGCACAGTGGGTATCTCAGCAATATCGACTGGCAGGAGCTCGCCACACTTGTGGCTAATCACGCGGTCCTAGAAAACATGCTCTTTGGCATGGCATCCGGAGACGTCATCGCTCGGATACGCAGCTGGGCGCAGTTTAATGTCGACGGTCAACGTAAGCTGTGCTTCTCGTCTGAAATCCGAGCTGTGTGCCCCACATTCTTCAATAAGGTCAAACTCGAAGGCGCAAACGCGTGGGTTCTCAAGGTAAAAGCTATTTTCCCAGCTGTGTCGACCCATGCGAATGTGAATATCTGTACTTCTACCATCGCCTGATTCTGTTGCCAGAGAGGCCACTGAATTGACAAATAGTGCCAGTAACACTGATATGTCCCAATGCCGATCTGTAGGTGTTTGTAGCCCTCCCTGGCCCATACCAGGAGAGTTCTTCGCACTACACGTCGTCGCTTGATTTTCAAGGATCTAACACGGCACTACTTGAGGACACTCACAATTTCTGGGTACCGCACCAAGTCGACATCGTGGACGTTCAGGTGCCTGAGGGCATGGTCGGAGGGGAGATACAGGTAGCTGCTTTCCTCAGCAGCCCCTTTTTTCCGTTGCCATACACTGCCACTGTTGCCACGGGGAAGGTGCAAGCGTCAGAGTGATTGTCAGCCCAGTACAGATTTTCGAGCCGCTGGATCATGAATGGGAGCGCCAGCCCCACAACTACAAATATTTTGGGCCCGCCTACATTGAGAAGGCTGAGGTTCTGCCCAATTCCCGACTCTCTGATTGTTCGGGCGCATCGAGCCCTGCTGCTGCCTGCTGGGAGCATCAGCTTAAGGGTCCTGTTGTGAGCGCAGGTCAACAAACTGGTGTCCATATCGGGACAGGCGTACTACACATGGACAGACTTTTCGCTTCAGCACAGACCTGAGTCTCCGCAGGAGGCTGCGCGTGTCTCACTTATACTGGAACAGTACAAGATTGGAAATGAATCGTATTCGACAACTGGCGAGCTCGAACTCTGGAGCACGAAGGCTCGGAGCTACAAGGGCGTCTATGCTTTCTCAGCCGTGCTCTTCGGCTGCGGAGGCGCAGCAGTGGGTGCTATTTCGTCACGTCAGGCCGTGGCGAACATGGATATCGTCGGCAGTGTTGTGCCGGTTCTCGTAGGCTCAGCGGTTGCCGCATGTATTGGAATGGTCGTCGCCTTCTCCTTTGTCAATGCTGCTTGGGGACTGCAAGTGATCCTGCGAGCGGCGTTGGACTTGGTTGAAACGCACTATGTGTACTCTCCAGAGGTGACTGCCTGGTTCGTGATCACAATCGTCGGTAGCATATTCTGGATGGGTATCCTCGAGTGCGTTAAATACTACTTCGACAGAGTCAACCCGAAGGCGCGAGATGAGATTAAGGACTTCATCAACACATTCGCCTCCGGGGAAGCGGCCCTGACAAAGCGCAGCGCCAAAGAGGTCGATGCGGTGACTGGCTCAGACAAAAATGCGGCCTCAAATTCTTTAATCTCCTGACTTAGGCCCAAGGGAAGTCTTGAAAGTGTGTACACTGTAAGAGGAGTTTTAGAGGTAATCTATATTTTAGTGAAGGCTTCACCATTCCGTGCAGCGCTGCCACTCTCATTTTGGCTCCCCACAAAAGGCCAAAAATCGGCCTACTTCTCGACTGCCTGGAAACTGCCATACAAGCCCGAAAAACTGGGAAGCTCTTTCTTGTACGCATCCATAGACGACATGAGGTAGTTGTCGACAATCCAGAATTGAAATGCATTCAGCAAAAGAGGTAGCAGCACCACGACGATGAACAGCTCCAGGTGAGGGTTGAAGCACAGGGGTGACAGTACGATCTTTCCCGCTTCTCCGAGGGGCACCACGAAGATCCATTGCACGCACTGCCGCACATGAACAACTTTAAGGTCGATTGGTTTGAAATTCCAGGACCTGTTACAGCCAGTTGACAGGGGCCTATCCTCCGGACTCGGAAAAGGTTCGCTCAGAGTCTCGGATGGTACTGAGTATTACCGCAGCAGCAATTTTGCAGCCGACTACAACGCCGCACCACACCCCAACCTGCTGCGCCCAGCGCCTCCATTCGGGCGGATCCCCGTACTCCCCACTGGTCACACTGATACCCCACAATGCTTCAATATGTTCCTCCACCTTTCTCAAAACGATGAAGTTGAGCCACACAATAAGTGTCGTGTCGGTGATGATCTGCACCAGGTAGAACGGGCAAGGATCCGTCTTGCCCGCAAAGATCATGGAAAGGAAGATATTGAGAAAGTGGGCCAGCCCCGCGCCGATCCCGTTTTTGGCCGCGTCAAACTGCCGCACATGCATGTAAGCATCCGATTGCCAGGCCAACGCACGGTTTCTTGGGACAGATCAACCTTGAAGACGTTGACGGGACGGCGCGGCGATTCCTGATACCGTTTCACAATCAAAGCAGAAAAACTAAATACAGCAAGTACGGCCTGAACCATGAAGCCGAACGACCCAAAAAAGTCGCAAATCGAATGGCACTTGTGCACCTACGAAGTCCAGCTGTAAGACACCGTACGCGCGAATGTATGCGGCGAGATTTACTGCGGCTTTTCAGTCGCACTTTGGCACGGGCGCACCGAGCTCAGCTGCCGTCTGAGCTCAGGAATTTGGTGTGGCTCAGAGGCCTGAGGGAACAACCTTGACACGGCTAGCCTTCAACATCTCCAGGAGCTCCATTCCGACCACCGGGCCATCATCCATGCCTGTCATTCCCTTTTCGCCCGGAACGCTTTGTGATGCCCTCGTGCCCTTGAGCCGCTTGGGGTGACACGGCAGCGTCGCTGAAGCCCCGGTTCATCTCACACGACAAATTTATCGTTTTCTCAGGAGGATGGCAATTCCAATGGAGAGGGTGCTTGCGTTCCCGCACCTTGCTTCGCAACCCGCAGAAAACACGATGGTGTGTCTTGCAGGATCCGCATGCATCTTCACATGATAGATCGCATCGTTCCTCCATGCTCTTTCAATCCGGGCCATGAACGTGATCCTTTCGACCCTGGGAACTTACTGGAGTTTGCGGGCAGCAGGTCCCCGTTAGCGTCTCTCGTCTCCGGCTCCTCTTCGGCCAGATCGAGCGTGAATTCTTGGTTCTCGCCAGGTGGTGTGCTTGTTCATTCACCAGCAATTCAGATCTGGCTGTGTATCATCCATGCTGGACATAAAATCTTACCATCATCTCATCATCTCATTCAGCGACATAATCGTTGCTGGACCCAGTTCCATCCCATTGTCTTTGGATCCAACGCACGACATGATAAGCGGGATGCGGACTTGGCCTAAATTCTCACATTGCCTGTGGCGCAGTGAAAATATGGAGCTTCGTGCGCGATTGGATAACACTGCGCCGGGTGTGACAAGTACAATGCTGCGACGCTCCGAGACAGGATACAGAGGAGGTCCTCATCCAGTATCCGGCATGCGTCCCATGTTTGCGTTCAGACTTGTGTGTGACAGTCACTGCAGCCGTGGTAAGAGCGGAATTGCTGAAGTGCAATCTGATCAGGTGAGCCAGAACGTGAACATAATGTTGGTGCGCCCTCACCGTCGGGAGCAACAGCCGCTTCTACAAGCCAAGCAGCACAGATGCCGTCGCGAACCGACACTGAGCACCAAAATTTGATGCGGGACGATGCGCGAGGTAGGCGTGACTCGTGGAGGGTGCAGCGCGGTGCGCGGGGCAGTAGTGGGTCGTTGTCGTCGGTAGCGGGAAGCGACTCGGGGATGCAGAGGAACGGGGGGGATCACGAACAGTCGAGTGATTATGCATTTGGTCTGTCTCCCCTTGTGCACAGCAACTCGGAGTATCTGCAGGCTTCGCCGCCCTCCACGTCGCATGCGACGTCCCCGCAACAATCGCTTTCGCAGCAACTGGGCTCTGCAATCTCACGGGTGGACGCCCGCTCAACTGCTGCGGGGGTATCGGATTCACGCACGGCGGGAGCCCATCACCAAGATCAATTCGCCATGGAGTACGGGCACGGGCGGTTGCTGGAGGTGCCCTCTCCGGATGCACGGGGGCGGGAGAAACAAGAGGGCCGAGTGGAGGGTAGTTCTGCAGTGAGCCAGGGCTTGGCTGGAAGCGGCAGCGTTGGACAGAGCGCCGGCGGAGAGCGCTTTAGAGACCGACTTCGCCTGCGTGGTCGGCGCTTGGTCTCACGTGTCCGCGATTCTTCAACTGCGGTACAGAAGCGCACACGATTTCCCCATGAATTGCTGACTCCAGCGGCCAACGGATGAAAAGTGAGTCTGACCTAACCGTTTCGACGCCAGGTCACGCGTGTGTTTCGGTTGAGAGCGGACGAAGATTCGACAGCATGGAAATTGCGCATCGATCAGTGTAACACTCACAACGATGGTGTATGGAAGCTGGCCACAAGTGCTTGGGAGGGGCAGGTAGGTTGCTTGCTTGCTTCGGCATCGGCGGACCGGTCTGCAGTGATTTACTCGCCACAACACCGCCGAGAGCTTGGTGTTGCCACACATCGAGGTGCCGTCCTCTCAGCACGCTTTCATCCGAGTGAGCGCCTTCTTCTTACAGCCTCTGGAGACCGTTCGTGTGCAATATGGTGCGTTCCGGATGCATTTGGAGACGGGGAAGAAAGAGGTGACTCACCCGTGGGATTCGACACGAACGAGGACAACGGGCGAAGCGACGGCCGCCTGCCTGGCGGTGGCTCTTTCAGACTATCGCTGTCACCGCAGGGCGCGCCCGATCGCCGCCTGCTCCGGAACACTGCGACGCTTTGGGGGCACTTGCAGGCGGTTACTTGTGCAGACTGGCTTCATTCGGGTGGCCAAGTAGTTACTGCATCGGCCGACAAGACTGCAATGATTTTTGATGCGGCACGCGGAGCGTCTAAGCCGCTGCGCTCGATGGTGGGGCATGATGGCCCTCTAACTTGGGTTTCAGCATCGCGTACCAGGGGAATAATCCTGACAGCCTCCAAGGATTGCACTGCGCGGCTCTGGGACACGCGCTCATCGCGAGCAGACGCAGCCCAGCATGTCTTCCAAGGACACTCCAATACGGTTGGCGTGGCTGTGCTTGCACCGGATTGCGCTTTTGCCCTAACGGGGTCTGACGACGCCACTATCAAGATCTGGGACCTCCGGGCTGCTCGGACGCCCCTCCTGACTCTGAAGAGTGGGCGTCACGGCGTCCGCGACCTCGCCTTGGACCAGCGCGCGGGACTGATGGCAGCTGCTCTGGGGCATGGCACCACGCGCGTCTACACGCTAGATGGCGCCAAGGCGGGCGTGCTCTCGAGAGAGGGTGCAGTGCAGACGCCTCGCTTCACGTCAGCATGTGCCTTCGGCGGCGACGATGCAGAGTTTGGGCTATTTACCGCGGGCTTTGACCCAGGTCTGGTGCAGCTCTGGCAAGCACCATCTTGCTCGACTCACCCTCCAAACCCGACGGCTACGCTACAGGCGAGCGCACGCGGTGGCGATTCTGGGTCATTCATCGCCACTGAACCGTCTGAAATCTCGCCAACTTCCGGGTTAGACAGGCTAGATGCCGCATAACTCATGCACAGATTGAAGAAAAAATTAATAACGGGCGTGACCACAGAACTGTGTCGGTCAGCTTTCCGCCTTGCACTCTGGAAGGTCGTGCTGCAATGACAGGCAATATTCCCAGAAATGTATTTACAGCTCTACAACAGTTGATGCTCTTCTGCCCCTCGAGTCCCATCCCCCTCGAGTCCCATGCAAGTTCCCAAATCCATAAGCTCGCTTGGCAAAAACTCACACGACCCGCCATTGCAAAATGTTACCGAAAGTCCTAAAACCATGGCATCCACCAGCGATACATTTGCGCGAGGTTAGAAGGCGACACCGCTTCTGCTATCACCGCACGCACCTGTTCGGAGGTGTCAGAATATTCAGCCAGTTGCGGGTCCTGTGTTTGAGAACATCGCTTTCCCCCGACGCTTTCGCGCGGGGAACAACATGTGATTTGACCACGAGGAGAGATACCTGGCCGTCGACTGAGAGCACTTGAGAGATATCACGGCTGTTTGGGAAGCGCGTGACCTCGCCTCGTAGACGCCGCTCGCAGCGTGCCAGTTGCCGGTGGCCCTCATTCCCTTCCTTGCGAGCCCACTCAAGGAGGGGATCATGCGCGAACGTTTCAAGAACGTTCATCAGCGAGTCACGGTTCCCTCTCAAGACATTCATAGTGACAGCACAGAGGTTCGTGAAGCCGCCTTCGTGCCCAGAGACCCCCATCGGATCGACCATGTTGCGGGTAAGACGAAACGGCACCCGCTCAGGAACGGCAAGCGACTCGCCCTTGTTAAAAAGACAAGAAAAGTCGACGTGCACGCAGTCCCCTGTCGTCGAATCAAAGAGGATATTTTCTGCGTGGCGGTCTCCAAGGCCCACCACAAAGCCAACCATGCTCCACACCGCTGTCGTGCGCGTGTAGTTGTTCCGCGCAGCAATCCAAGACGACGGCTCCGGAAAGTGATCTAGAAACCTGCAGGTCGATACGATACGTGAGCATCAGACTCAGATTGCGTAATGCGAGCAGTGCCCCGCAAAGTTCGGGCTCGCAGGGTACCAGCGATGAAACACAGGCGGGAAATCGACAATGATCTTCTCATACAGCTCGAGAAGATCGAGCTTCCCTTTGGGTTTAAGTTCACGTTGGTACAATTCTTGGATTCGCCCGGTCTTGATCCACGCTGCCAGCCCAGCGTGTCGTTTGAGTCAAGATCAAAGTATACAAGACCCTACCCTGACATGCTTCCTAGGATTGGATACAGAAAATCATCACCTGGTCCCTTATCGTTGATGTAGTACTCCTGCAGTATGTTACGAAGCACCATAGTATCATTGACCCACTGAATCATGCCGGTGCTCTCGTTTAGCGGAATGACGGAGAAAGTGCGAATGTAGAGATTACGCCGGCGCGCGTCCGCATCCTTTGCAAGAAGTCGGTTGATAACCTGTTTCACGAAAGAGTGTACAGTTAAGACGTGTTAGGATTAACACATTTGTGTAGGAAACGGTTGGGCCAGCTTGCTTCAGGAACGTGAGGTCCAGACCGAGTTAAAGTCCATCATTCGCGAGTCTTTGCGAAGGTCGTCCTTTGGCTTGCAGAGAAATTTGTACTGCAACGGGCCCGGCACCATCAGGGTCACTATGAGCAATCTGGGATAACAATATGCGACACGCGGGGAATTTATGACCTGTTTGCCATCAGATCCTATGATACGGATTACAACCGGTGACATCAGTGAGGCCATCACGTCGATCTTGTCGCCAAATGCCTGAATTGTTACCGCAGTGTCTGGAAATGGGTTGTGGCCCGACTCTGAAAGTCCGCTAGATGGAAATGCTGGTGTCAACATCGCCTGAATCGGAACTAGGACGGAAGAGCGTGGCGCCATTTCATAGAGCGCTCGACAATCCCCACGCATGGTGAGCGTTTTCTTTTTCCCCTGAGGATTACCCGTCTTCGTAGTGATGTTGCACACCTTCATGAGCTCACTAACGATTCCTGGTGAACCCTCACTTCCAAGAAATTCTTTGGCCGCATCGCGCCAAGCGCGATTGTCTGGCGTAATCTTGTACACAAGCTCGAGAATCTGCTTCGCAGGCTTGGAACGGGCTGATTGTGTGGACTTGATAACGGCCACAAAAGCCCAAAGAGCTTCCTTTGGATGTTTCGAAAGCACTTGCGCGATGATTTGCTTGAGGCACTCGAGCACGCGTGGCTCGGGATGACAGATGCGAGAAACGAGCTGCGGGAAGACCGAGAGCCAAGTGTAAGAAGGAACCTCTTTGCTCATTCTGCGAACAGCCATGTTCAGCTTCTCTTTGATGTCCGTGCTGACCTTGTCATTCGTGCTATTCTCGAACCACAGCGTCAGCAGACGAGGCAGTGACTGAAAGATGTGTTTATGCCCAACTTTGAGACTGTCAGCATAGTGCTTCACAATGTTGGGAAGAAATTGCACAAGCTTCACGTTTGTCACTACGCTTCCATTCCCCTTGTCACTGCTCGGATCTCTTACCTCGTAACGTGAGCGTCCGCCTCGGTCCGGAAAGACCAGCGTATCATAGAATTGACCAAGTACAAATTGAACCTTTTCGCTGCCTGTGTGCTGTGGGGCAGCCATCGCATCTCTTTTGAATTCCTCAATAACTTCCAACGTCGGATGCAATCCCGTCTCCTGCACCCAAGTCCAGTACCGAACCAGAGTCTTGACGTACATCTGCGGATTGGCAACTACCGAGACCTGTGCAGTGCCCGACGCCATGGCTGTGCTCTTCACTTCTTCAATGTACTCCCTGAGCAGCCTCAACGCGTCGTGCCGCTCCGCCGAAACAGCCCACATGAGCTTTGCACGCTCAAGATGAGCCATGCTTGCCCCAAATCTTTCGGCTTGCATTATAGCGCTCTGTGCGGTTGCATCATGCCCTGCCTTGCGTGCCGCACGTGCAAAATCTGCCCACGATGCGCCAACTTCATCATCCTGATGCAAGATTGCCAGAATATTTCGACGCACCGCCAGAAGCGGTTCTCTCGCCATCAAATGCGGCGCCGTTGCGCGCAGCCGTAAGGGCCATTCGTCACGAATCTGAGCGAGAGCCGAGGAAGCCTCTGACGATTCGGGATCAAATGCGACCTGCCATGTGGCTGCTCAGGACATGTCCAAACAGTGCAGCAGAAAAGTGTGAGAGAAATCAGTCGGGTAGGGCGGGTTGGGAGAAGGCTTGGCACCGTAGCCGCGCGGTCGAGCTCATGAAGAATGTGGAGCCGTAGAAGAAGCGGATACGCACGCTGGTAGGACTCCATTGAAGCCGCAGCTAGAGGCTCCAGCACTGACTGACGCGCCTTCTTCAGAACTTTTTGCCAGGCTGGGCGCTCGCGGTTTTCGTCACGCAACGAGAGGAGTAGCTGCGAGACGTGATTCTCGAAAGGGACCTTTCCGCCAAAGTCATTGTGCGTCTCTGCCGCTTGAAGATACTCCTTCTGAAGGTCCCAGCGTCCGAGCCTCCACGCGGCTTGAATCCCTTGTGCGCGGAAGTTGGCCGACTCCCGTTCGTACCTGGCGATGCCCCCATCTGCGTGGGTGAGCATGGACTGTAGGTGCCCCAGGTTGCGGAAACAGCGTAGCAGCCCAAAGTGATTCCGAAGCCCACTCTGCGCCTGCTGCAGCGCTTGTTCGTAGCAAGCAAGGGCCTTTGTCCAGTCACCCGCTATTTCAGCATCAAGAATATGCTCTTCAAGAGAGGTCTGCACACGAAGATGTGCAATGCCCATCAGACCATCCGCATCATCTAATCCCGCGTAGATTCTTTGAAATAGCTCCACGGTCCCCTGGTCGCATCGTTCGTGCAGCAGCGGTGGCACCCGCGTCACATACTCCCCACTGGTGTGGCGCGTTCGTGTGGCAGCACTTGCACTGCCCGAAGAAACACCTGCAGGTTCTCCGCGCTTCCACCGCTCCCGGACAGCAGTCTCAAGATAAAGCAACGCGCGATCGTAGGCCGCGCATCGATAAGAAGTTTCAGCCACTACCCTGCGTGGCACCTCGGAAAGAAATGCTCCCACTCGCCGCTCCTGCTCGACGAGCACCGCCTCTGATTGACAGCCCCCACTCGCATAATCTTTGCTCCTTTCCGACCTGCGAAGCCGCAGCTTTGCAGCCTCATGCCAGCGAGAAAGTGCGTCAATTAGTGCAAACACTGTCTGCGTGATGCTTGTTGCTGTTTCTCCGGTTTCCTCGGTAGACACTGCACTTGAAAACATGCGGGTGATGGTGTACTTAGCCTCTTCTTGTATAGGTTTTGAGAACGGCGTCTCGATTCCGACCACACCAACTGTGTCGGCCTGCAGGATACCTCGTTTTTCACCACCTATCTGCAGGGATAGGTCAGTCATGTCGCTAAGTTTCCAAGCGACCGACGTGTGTGCAGAAGCTGCAAGTACTAGAGAACACTCGTTCACGACGCATGTCACAACACCCTCTTGGACAACATCTTCCAGCACCCGCGCATCCTCCAAGACACACAGCAGCTCCTTTCGTATCTGAGCACAGTGCTCGCGATCTCCGTGCGTGACAATGTTGAAGACTAGGTGTGGCAACAGAAATTGAGAAATGATCGTGTCTTTGCTGATCATCGGTCGCACACGCTTCAGCATTTCTCCACGAGAACCCTCGCACTTGTCGATCAGATCACGCACAAATGTTTTGATCCAACTTTCAAAACGCATCTGGGGTTGAAATATAGGATATTGCGTAGATTTTGAGTCTTCGTTGAACGTCAGCGAGCCCGAAAGAAATGGCCTGATAACTTGCTGCACATCTTTCGGAAATTTTTCCCAATTTTCCTGACCACGACGATCAGGGAAACTTGTCGTGATCGATCGTTGTAATACACTGCGATTGAGATCACCCCCACCAGGATGCTGAGATGTGGCGTGCTGAGTCGTGCGACCCATTTTGGCGGGCGACTCGTTATGGCTTGAGAGCTTGCAACCAAGAAAATCGAGTAGACACTGGATCACAAGCTGTGCACGCTCGACCGTTCCAAGCGTGCTCCGCGCAACAGACGCTGAGCGGCGGTTTTTGTCGGCCTTATCACCACCAGAGCGAACAACCTTGACAAGGTGCTTCACGACGATTTCAATGGCAAGAGAATCGTCAGACTGATCACCGATAGGTTCTTTCTCACGCACAATCTGGCCGATCCGCTCAGGATCGATTGCTCCAATACGTCCAAGGCAGTCAGCTGCTTGCATGCGAACATGAAGCGCACCGATCGAGCAGCGCCGCAGAAGTAGTGACACAAGCTCTTGCATCTTGTCGGGGCTCCCCCTCAGGTCCCCTTCGCTGGAGTCTTCTCGCGAAAAGACACGAGCAAACTCTGCAGAGAAAACTGTAAGATTACTCTTCAATTCTTTGAGTGCGTAAGTTTGGACAGTCTCGTCGTCACTACTGATTCCACGGAGATGGCGAGCAATGAGGGGAGCCAGCAAAGTCGAACGCTTTTCCTCGCGCCTCAACACTTGCAGAATATCACGTAGACACTCAGCTGACGAGTACTCATACACCGGGATACCCTGCAGCTCCTCTGCGAGTTGATCTGACCATTCGATAAGTAGTCGCTGAAGCGGGAGGACTACATTGTCTGGATAGACTTCGGCAAGAGCAAAGAGATTCACAACGACTTGAGTGAGGCTTGCGCGTAGCTGGACGCTGTTTGGGCCTGCAGTGCAGATGAGCACATCCCACACCTCGCAGGCAAGTTGCTGCAGGCCAACAATTGACTGTGCAGCTTTCATAGCCGACACGATTGTGGGGAAGAAGTCGTCCGTGTACCGCCCAAGCATTGGAATAGTGAGCTTCAGAATCCACATGAACATTTTCTGGTAAGGTGTCGCAGGAGACTTGTTATCAACCGAAAAGTATTCATAGGTGAGCTTCTGCAAAAGGAACGTATAGAAGTCTTTGTTCCCACTGTCGTGTAATTCTTGAATAAGAGCAGCACCCACGCGCGTCTTGCCCGGCCGGTCGGGTTTGTCTCTAGCTGTGACAAAGTAGTCGACCACGCGGCGAAATGCAGCCTGCCCTCGCTCGAGGTCAGGCCCGATTTCCGAGTTTGGTAAATAGCAGCAGTCTTGAAGGACAGCCAGGAGCACTCGTTTGCGAACCTCCCTTTGCACGTCGCCTGGTCCCAGAGCGAGACTGCGAAGCGTCTCGCCTCTTGTCTCTTGTTTTACCATTCTGTCAACTGAATCCCAAGCATTGGAGCAATCGTCTGGTGAAAGAGTAAAGAGTAGGTGATGTATCAAGCGATCTGCATTGTCGACGATTAGCTCGACAATGATATCTTTCCCATCTTTCCCATAAGATATCTTTCCCATACGTTTACATGCTGCATTTATCACCTCCGCGTTGCCCTCAACCATCAACTGTGGCAGCAAATATGTCACAGTCTCCTTGAGTACATGATCTACTGTCTCTTCCTCCAAGAAGAGCACCACGAAGGCTGAGACAAGGTCCGGGTTTTGCGAATACTGGCGAACCAAAGTTTCAAGAAGCAACAAACGGTGTTCCTGGATAAGTTCGACAAGGCTGCTTCCACGAGCGCGAGCGACTAGCATCAGTGCCGTACGCGCGAATGTAGACATGCGAGAGGCGCCATTGACGAGACAATTCACAGCCAGACCAACCAGGTCTTGGACTACCATATCCTCAAGCGTCGAGCCGGCTGCAGCACGGCCTTGCGTAGCGCAGTGTACAGCACCTACAAAACCACATAGCTCGATGCATCCTGCCATGATGCCCTCATCGGACGGATGTATCCGCGCTACGTTTTCGCGCACAACGAAGATGAGCGCTTCTGCTCCTGAAGTGTCCGGTGAACTTGCCTGAAGAAGCGCAGTGGTGCCACCGTACCCGCTGGCAAGGCTTCCGAGCACAGCAGCTGCCGATGACCGCACACTCGAAGTCGTGCTGGAGCTCATCACGACTTCTATGCAAGTTGTGTAAAGCCATTCGCAGCAAGAGATCACACGCGCTGAAACATGTGCGAGGATTATCGGCAGCGCCCTTAATGCTGCCGCAGCAAGGTCCATATCTCTGGTTTCGCTGAGAGCTGACTGAAGCATCGTGCATATCGTCTGAAGGATCTCCGCCGCTGGCTGGATACCTCGACCTGTCGTGACACTTCGATCGGTTGTTGATTCCGGCAACACAGCCCCGAAGATTTCTTGTGCGTGACAACAGAGAATCGTGGGGCGTCGTCGCATCAACATCGACACCTCCGTTGCTGAATCCTGGCCTTCATCGCCGGCACCTTTCTCCATCTCGCAGTGCCCGCCGATGCTGTGGCAAAACCGTTGTGCAACATCGAAAGGTGCTTCCATCTGCGAGGCATCACCTGGTAGTACCTTTCCATGCTGACAAGAGCAGAGTACGCACGTTAAGCTTGCAATCGCACCTGGAAGGTTCAACGCAACGGCCAGATGTGCTTTTGACGCAAGCTGCACCAAAGCCGTCATCCACTGAGCCGACGACCTTTGTGCAGGGCGAAAGTGAGCAACAAAAATGGGAAGCTCAGCTACAGCGTGAGCGCAGATCAACACATCTGAGCTCCCCAGGCATTGCTGAAACATTTCAAGAGCAGACTTCGGAATCGCTTCGCTCTTTAAGCTGCCCAGCATCTCAAGGGCAGCGATGACTGCACGCCGCGCGTCCTCATCACCCCCTGTCTGCACAGACTGCTGCAAAGCTTCAATGCCTTTGTTCACGACGTGTTCGAGCCCTGTAACATCGATCGCGATTGGCATGGCCTGTGAAAGCGTACGAACGAGCACGAAAAAGTCCTCGAGGAGATGCTCCTTCATCAGTATTTGCATCGAGTTGCCTAAAGTAGCCACGTGCCCTTCCAGTACTCGCCATACCTGCCGAACGGAATATCGTTGCTTCGTTAAAACTTGAAGCGTTCATGTCCCACAACAAATGTGCGACAAATCCGAGTCATTTCAGGAACCGGGAAGCACCGCTTCGTGCACTGTCGAGTCAAGCATCAGCACAAGGGTTTGCAAACTAGAGAGTTCTACTCTGAGCCGCACTGCACGGTCAATGTCGCGTATGCCTGCTGCACGAACATCGCCTATAAACTGCACAAATTGGAAGGCAAGAAGATTCGCTGCGCTCTCGCATGTCCCGTTCGACCCTCTCTCCCAAGCACCGAATCCCCGATGCGCATCAGCGCTCTGACCCTGCCATGGAGCAGGATTCAACATGGTGGCAAATTACATTGCAATATTTCTAGGCGTGAGCGGGGCACTAAGACCGACGGACTGTAGCTTGCTCCCTGAGCGTTGCCAGTCTGGCGCTTCGCGGGAAGTGCACCCTGTGCCTCCCACCACTCACGTGCCCTCTTCCGCTGCGAAATGGACAAACTGACCGATCCCTCAACCGAAAGGCCCGGAGCTTCTTTTTGGTTTTCAACGACGTACTTGTCTGAGAAGTCATCTCCATGGACAAATAGGTCGAGTATTGCCTGTGCGTGCGTGGGAGACTTCCGCAGCAGCACCAATGCCGCACGCCCAAGGCGTACCAGAGAAAGGCGAAGATCCTTGTCGTGTAGGAGCGGGGCCAATCGTAGCAGGGCTGGCGCCTGACCGGGAGATGCCTGTACAGTGGTTTCGAGCACGCGGCAGAGTGCTGCTCTCACGACGGGCGTGGCGCTGGGATGTGTGATGAGAACAAAGAGGGCTGGGAGAAGCTCCTCCGCGAGGGCCCGAATGCAGCGTGTAGTGAGTGCTGGGAACCCCATCTCGAAACAAAGAGCGAGGCTGCGATCAAAGGCAGCGCTAGTCTGCTCATCCTGCTGAAGTCAACATACTGATTCAATCGTGTGGTCGAAAGATACACCAATTAATACAAAGAGCGAGGGCCCTTTGTGCACAAGCAACTTTAGTGGAATGGGTCCGCAACGGAGAGCAGGGCACTGACCTGATGTGCCCTTCGGCGAATTGCAGCGATAAGAGTGTCACCGATGGAGTCTTCTTGCATCACAGGTGGGGGAAACTACGGGTGCGTGACTCAATGAGCGCACATCGAGAGGTATGACCAATATCGCAAGCCCGAGCACCTGTGCCGCGAGGGGCTAGCTGCAAAACTGCGCCTTCACGTAAATTGCTGCAACTAGTGGGCACACCTGCTGGAAAAGTGTCGAAAGAAGCGTCACAGAAGTTTCGCGAAATTCACTGTCCCCGTCAAGCTGAGCGCATAGCAGCTCCCACAAACGAGATGACCTGCAGTTGGCCCGGAACAACATGACGCTCTCCACGGTACCGGTGATTTTTGTGGGGCAGTAATACCTGAACGAATCCTGGAAGAAATGTGCTGCTGCACCAACGAAACGCATGACAATCCGCGCCATGGCCGTGTGGATCAGGACGCACTGGTCAAGCCCGGACAAATCGACTGTGCAAATCTCTAGTCCTGCGTCCTCTTGCGAAGCAAGTTCGTGAAAGCTAGCGAAACATGGCGTCTTAGCAGCCATGTCAGAAGTTGAATTGACATGAGAGGCGACATCCGAGAGGAGCACAAGGCAGTCGTCAAGAAGAACGCGTGCGGCCCAGATATCCTTGGTGAGAAGCAACAGTAGCAGCGCATCGAGTGCCTCCATCATGCTCTCATGCGTCGCTTTAAGCGAAGGAACAGCCAAAGCAGGAAATAGTACAAATAGGCATGGTGCGACTCCTACTACTTCGCCGTGCTCGTACACGACGGGCCAGGTTTCCGATAGCATCTTGACGCACTGCAGGAGGGTCTTGCAGGACTCAACATCCCCGTCGCTGAAAGCCGCGAGGTGTAACGCCAGAACTGCGATCGGATCTGGTATCAGAAACCATTTCGCAAACCAGGGACAGGCGGCGTAAACTAGGGGACCGGCGACAGCAGGATCCGCTGACCTCGCGGAAGTATGTTTCTCATCTCCGTTGCGGTTCGTTCGAGCTCTTGATCCCCCGAGTCGGACTCCTCAAGTCGCTGAAGGAGCGCTAGCACAGCACCAAGCGAGCTCTCGGATGCAACCATTCTGCCCAGTTGCACGAAGCCAGCGCTCGTCCTCCTGGCCGCAGCCACAGCGCTCACCTTGTTCGCTGCTCCCCTGCGCAGCCAGACACAAGGGGCATATCCCACCGAATTCGGCGCTAGCCAGCGGCGAGAGCGCCCTCTTCAAGCCACGGCCACCACTTGTGACCCACGCTCGTACAATCTATGCCAACTTCAGATCAACTGGCGCCGCAGCTGCTGGATCCCGCCCCACGCGAGTGGGGTGGAAGGACGAAATTCCCGGGAAACGAAAAGGGAACGTTCGAGAGTGCGAAACTTGACTTTTGAAAGTATACATTCGAGTGCGCCCCATTGCACAGATGAATGGAACAAGAGGCGCGCTCGCTCGCGCGTCGGCGGTCTTTTCCGCCATCGTCGCCCTTGGCCTGATGCCCATCGTCCCTGCAGTAGGCCGGCAATTTGAGATACCTGGGGCTGTACCCGGGCGGGCAGTTAGGCTCCGCGCTGCGGGGATGGCGCTATGCACAGCGCCAGTTCTTGAGCTGCGCGGTGGCGGGGGGGTGCATCTCCCAACAGTCGCGTGGTCTCAGCGCCAGAACACCCTCATGCTCAAGATTGAGGTTCCGGCGGGGGTCAAGTGCTCAGCTGACAACATCAAGGTCGGAGAGCAGTCTGTAGCCTGGCATGAAGCTGAGATTGGCCTTGACCTGTCACTGTTCCAGAAGCTCGACGAGGCCTCCATCAAAGTGCACTCTGACGGGTCTGCAGCGCCCAAACAACCCACCTTCTAATGTTTTGGACGATAGCCCCGACTCTTTGCCTTGACCCTGTTTTGTTTCCGTCCTTCCGGTAGCATTTTGCGCACCTGGGAGGGAGGTCACCACGGTGTCTGACCTCTTTCTTGAGCCCCGGCGCAGCGGGCGCGTCGTGACGGTGACCGCAAACAAGGCGGCTGAAGAATGGTGGGACAAACTGACAGACGGACCGAAGCCCCATAATGTCAAGGTCGACTGGGCGTCGTGGAAGGACGAGGACGAAGGTGTGCGCTCTGCCGGCGTCCCGCTGAAAGAGTTTTGCGCTCTCCGAGCTTCTTGATCGATGCCCTTATTTTCCTGATATCTATGCCCTGAATTGGTGTCTTGCATGCAGAGGATGAAAAGCCCGGGGCACTTCCTGGCATGGATGGCATGCCTGGTATTGGCGACGACGGTTTCAATTTTGACGACATGGTACACGAAGCCCCCGGGATTGCTGAGTTACCGAACGGCGCCTCAAATCCAAGACGTCGCTGCTTCGCGCACGGATCCTTGCAGTGTGCATCTAAAAGCA
>Ga0209335_10002764_pt1 | contig 18105 bp, 15 predicted proteins | sample COG_09_FD_184753 | JGI IMG/M metagenome (GOLD analysis project Ga0209335, IMG submission 184753) | Pelagic Microbial community sample from North Sea - COGITO 998_met_09 (SPAdes) (version 2) | ecosystem: Environmental > Aquatic > Marine > Neritic zone/Coastal water | place: Helgoland, sampling...
AATCATGGGATTTATTTTTACTCCATCTTTGATGTATAGTGCACCAATTCCTTTAGGTCCATGAAGTTTATGAGATGAAATTGATAGTAAATCTATATCTAATTCTTTGACATCTACAGTAATCTTACCAACAACTTGAACTGCATCTGTATGAAAAATAATTTGATTTTTGTGGCAAATTTTAGCAATTTTTTGAATTGGTTGAATGGTTCCGACTTCATTATTTCCAAACATTACTGATACAAGACTTGTTTTTTCAGAAATTATATTTTCTAAATCTAATGGATTGATCATTCCAAATTTATCTACTGGTAAATAATCTACCTTAAATGCATTTGAACTCAATTTTTTACAAGGTTCTAAAATTGCATCATGTTCAATAGATGTTGTAATGATGTGACTAGTTGGAAATTGTGATGCAATTCCGTTAAGTGCAGTATTGTTGGATTCAGTCCCTCCAGAAGTAATCAAGATTTCTGCAGGATCTGCATTAATTATGGATGCAATTTGTTTTCGAGCTTTATTGACAGCTTTACGAGTTAATCTGCCTTGTCTATGTATTGATGATGGATTTCCATATTGTTCTTTGAGAAATGGTAACATCGAATTTAATACATCATCATGAATTCGTGTTGAGGCTGCATTATCTAAATAAATCAATTTGGAATCACATTAATTTTTCCAGCTTTATATCCTTCTTTATCTATTTCAACAGAAGTAAATCCAATAATTTTTAATTTTTTATTTAATTGATTGATTATATTCTCATCAAAAATAGATATTTTTTCTTTATCCACTTCAATTTTAGCACAACCTTGAATATCTCTAACTCTAACTTGTTTTAGATTGGTAAGTTGTTTTACAAGAGTTTCACCTAATTCAATCCGTGTTAGTCTTTCTGTAGTTACTCTTTGTCCCCATGGAATTCTAGATGCCAAACAAGAATTTGAAGGTCTATCAAAAACTGATAACCCAACTGATTTTGCAATATTTCTAACTTGAGATTTCAAAAATTTAGTTTCTACCAGAGGACTTCGTATACCGTTATCTTTGAGTGCCTGAATTCCAGGTCTATAATCACCTAAATCATCCAGATTAGTACCATCAACTATAGTTTTTACATCATGTTTTTTGGCCAATTCAATTAGATGTTCACCTAATTCCATTCTACAATGGAAACATCGATTTGAATCATTTTTTACAAATTCTTCATTTTCCAATTCGCTATAATCTAAAAAAATTTGTTCAATGCCTATTTCACCACATACTTGTTTTGCTGAAGAAAGTTCTTCTTCAGATAATGTTTTGTAATCTGCAGTAACGGCAATAGCTGAATTTCCTAATGCCTGAAAAGCAGCATATGCAACAACTGCACTATCTACTCCGCCTGATAACGCAATTATTACTTTATTTTTATCTGCAAACCAATTAACTAATTCATTTAATTTATTCATTATAGTCCCTCTATCTTTTCTATCTCTTTTCTCAAAAATGATTCAATATCTACTATTGGTTTATCTAATGCATTTGAGATATTTTTCAAATCATCAAATTCTATTTTAAAATGAGTTTTTGCATTGTGAGACGATTTTTTATAATTTACTTCAAAAGATTTACCATCAAAAGTTAATGAGAAATTATGCTTTGTTCTAGGAACGATAAAGCGATTAGAATTTGAAATTCTAATACCTAAAGTCCCTGTTTCTAATACTAGTGTATCGATTATTGAATCAACTTTTGCATCATCACAAATTACACAAACAAGATTTGTTGGTCTTCCTTTTTTTGTAATTCCTGGGTAAATTGAAACATCTTTTGCCCCTTGCTCCATAATTTTGTCAATTAGATGTCCCAATATTTCACCTGAAATATCATCGATATTTGTTTCAAGAATTTTTACTGAATCCATATCAAAATTACTTTGTTTACCTTGAATAATTTTTAATACATTAGAAAAGCCTTTGAAATCTTTTTGGCCTGCTCCGTAACCAATTGAACTTACATTCATTGAAGGATAATGTTGGACTGGATTATCCGTTAAATTTACCAAAATACAGGCTCCAGTAGGAGTTGTTAACTCTTCTTTTGAATTATTTCCTTGAATATTCAAATTAGAATTTTTAAAAATTTGAAGAATTGCACTTGCAGGGTTTGACATAGTGCCATGTGAAAAACTAACAGTTCCCCCTCCAACTGAAACAGGTAAACAAACAATTTTTTCTTCAAACAATTTTAAATCATCTAATGCGATGGTTATTCCCACAATATCTACTAGAGTATCTATGCTGGATGCTTCATGAAAATGAACTGAATTCTCAGAAATTCCGTGAATTTTAGATTCTGAAGAAATTAAAGTATCTATGCATGACTCTGCAAATATTTTTGCTTTTGTTGTAAGACTTAATTCGTTAACCGAATCTAAAATAGCTTTTTTAATTTCAACACCTTTTCTTTCAGAAATATTTTCATCAATTTCTAAAATTAATTCAGTTGATTCAATTCCACGTTTTTGTATTTTCTGGAAATCTATTTTTTTAATAGTTGAGCCTTGAAGAAATTTTTGCGATTTCATAACTCCCTCAATAATTTTATTTTTATCTGCACCTAAATTTACTAAAGATGACAAAAGCATGTCTCCAGATATACCTGCAATTTGAGGATCAATGACAATGACCATGATTAAAAAATATCAAAAATGCTTATAAATTCGCCTAATATTGAATCAATTTCATTAGATTTATAATTTCAAAATTATCTGTAATTTTTATGATTACGATTATTGGTTCAGGTAAAGTGGGTGGAGATGCCGCATTATTCTCAGCATTAAAGAAATTGGATGACCAAATTTTGTTACTTGATGTTGCTAAAGGTTTACCCCAAGGTGAAGCAATGGATATCAACCATATGCTATCTGAACAAGGTATTGATGTAGAAGTAAAAGGTTCAAATGATTATGAGGATATTAGAGGATCAAATATTGTCGTGGTAGTCGCAGGTTCTGCTAGAAAACCGGGAATGACAAGAATGGATTTACTAAAAATTAATGCTTCAATTGTAAAGAGTGTAACCAAAAATATAAAAAAATATGCAGATGATTCCATGATTATTCCAGTTTCAAACCCATTAGACCCAATGGCATACATTACTCAAAAAGTATCAGGATTTGATAGAAGTAGAGTATTTGGTATGGGAGGTATGTTGGATTTATCTAGATTTAGACAATTCATTCATGAATCTACTGGTCATTCCAGAGATTCAATCAGAGGATTAGTTATTGGTGAACATGGAGAAAATATGTTGCCTCTACCTCGATTCTCATCAGTATCCGGAATTCCCCTATCATCATTTTTACCAAAAGAAAAACTAGATGAAATTGTTCAAAATACAAAACAAGTTGCAGCTAAAGTAATTGAATTAAAGGGTGCTACAGTACATGCACCAGGAAATGCAATATCTGCAATTCTTGAAACTGTCGTAAGAGATAGAAAACAAGTCATCCCTGTAGCAACTTATCTAGATGGAGAATATGGTCATTCTGATGTTACAATAGGTGTTCCTGCAGTTATTGGAAAGAATGGAGTAGAAAAAATCATTGAATTAGACCTAAATGATGAGGAGAGACAAATGTTTGATAAGGGTGTTGCAAATGTTAAGGATGCAATTTCAGGTATTGAGATCTAAGCATTTTAGTATTCATAAAAAGATAGTAGATTATTGAAAATTAATGAAATTTTAGAGTCCGTTAAATCTGGAAAGATTTCTACAAGTAGCGCAAAAAAACTTCTTACATTATATTCCATAGAGGAAGTAGAAAATTTTGCAAAAATTGACATCAATAGAAGTAAAAGAAGAGGAGTTCCAGAAGTAATTTTTGCAGAAACAAAGGAGTTAGAAGATACAAAAAAAATTATTAAAAGAACTCTAGATAAAACAAATTTGGTAATTGTTTCAAGAATTAAAAAAGATGATTATAAAAAAATTATAATATTTGCTAAGACATTAAAAGTTAAAGTTGAAACAGGGAAAAACTCTTCCACTGTACTATTATTCAAAAAACCCATTAAATTTCACGGTGGGAAAGTTGGAATTATGACTGCTGGAACTTCTGATATTGGAGTAGCTGAAGAAGCAAGGATCATGTGTCAGGCAATGAATTGTCAGTGTATTACAAGTTATGATGTGGGTGTTGCTGGAATTCAAAGAATATTCCCAATTTTGAAAAAAATGATTGAAGAGGATATTGATTGTATAATAGTTGCCGCAGGAATGGAAGGTGCTCTTGCCACATTAGTTTCTACGATGGTTGATATTCCGATTATAGGAATTCCAACGTCTGTAGGTTATGGTTATGGTGAGAAGGGTATTGCAGCTTTGGCATCTATGTTACAAAGTTGCTCATTGGGGTTATCTGTAGTAAATATTGATAATGGTATTGCTGCAGGCGGAATTGCTGCAAATATTGCAAATAGAGTAAATAAGAAAATAATTTCTTGATTTGAAGTTTCAGATTAGATATATATTAACCCGAGCGTGATTTTTTTCAGTTTGTGTGTATTATTTACTATTACATTTAATGTTCGATCAGGGGGTTTCTTAAATGGCAATTAAGAAAAATCAGGTTTTAGTACCTGATCATGTTTATGTTCCAAAACATGAAATTATTCCAAAAGCTGATGCTGAAGAAGTTTTAAAAAAATACAATTGTAATCCAACTGAATTACCTTTGATTTTTGTTAATGATCCTGCTATTATGGGATTAGGTGTAAAACCTGGAGATATGATAAAAATTACTCGAACAAGCCCAACAGCTGGTGAAAGTCTTTACTATCGATATGTGGTGGAGGTCTAGATTTGGCTGATCCTTCAAACAAACGTTGGCCAGTAATTCAAGATATTTTGAAACGTGAAGGTATAGCTCGTCAGCACTTAAACTCTTTTGATGAATTTTTAGAAAGAGGATTACAAAGTATTGTAAATGAAGTTGGACAAATTGATATTGAAAATGCAGAATACCCTTACAAAATTCAATTAGGTAAAGTTAAACTTCAACAACCTAGAATGATGGAACTTGATGGTTCTATTACTCATATCACTCCAGCAGAAGCAAGATTGAGAAATGTTTCTTATTCTGCACCTGTAATGATGGAAGCTAGTGTTATTGAGGATGGTAAAATTTTGGAATCTCGATTTGTACATATTGGAGACGTACCGGTAATGGCAAAATCAAATGCATGTATCTTGAATAACTTTTCTAATCAAAAATTAATTGAACACGGTGAGGATCCAAATGACCCTGGTGGTTATTTCATCATTAATGGTTCTGAAAGAGTAATTGTTGGATTAGAAGATCTTTCTTACAATAAAATTATTGTTGATAGAGAATTAGTTGGTGGAAATACTGTTTTCAAAGCCAAAGTATATTCCTCTATTGTTGGTTATCGTGCAAAATTAGAACTTGTTATGAAAAATGATGGATTGATTGTAGCTAGAATTCCTGGTTCCCCTGTTGATATTCCAGTTGTAACTTTGATGAGAGCTTTAGGATTAGAATCTGATAAAGAAATTGCAGCAGTTGTTTCATTGGTCGATGAGCTTCAAGATGAACTTGAAGGTTCATTTGAAAAAGCAGGAGATGTACCTACATCAAAGGATGCCATTGTTTACATCAGTAAAAGAATTGCACCTGGAATGTTAGAAGAATTCCAAATTAAACGTGCTGAAACTTTACTTGATTGGGGTCTATTGCCTCATTTGGGTAAACATCCTGAAAATAGAAAAGAAAAAGCACAATTCTTAGGTGAAGCAGCTTGTAAATTATTAGAATTAAAACTTGGTTGGATTACTCCTGATGACAAAGATCATTATGGAAACAAAGTAATCAAATTTGCAGGACAAATGCTTGCAGATTTGTTTAGAACTGCATTTAGAAATTTAGTTAGAGATATGAAATATCAATTAGAACGTTCAGGTCAAAAACGTGGAATTAATGCCGTTGCTGCAGCAATTCGTCCTGGAATTATTACTGATAAACTAAACAATGCTATTGCAACAGGAAACTGGGGCCGTGGACGTGTTGGAGTTACTCAATTACTTGATAGAACAAATTACCTTTCAACTATTAGTCATCTCAGAAGAATTCAATCACCTCTTAGTAGAACTCAACCAAACTTTGAAGCCAGAGATTTGCATGCAACACACTTTGGACGAATTTGTCCTAGTGAAACACCTGAGGGTTCAAATTGTGGTTTAGTGAAAAATCTTGCATTATCAGGAATTATTTCCGTAAACGTTCCTTCTGAAGAAATTGTTGAAAAACTCTATGATCTTGGAACTGTACATTTCTTTGATGCAAAAGATGATTTGAAAAAGGACGGAACTAGAATATTTGTTGATGGTCGTTTAATTGGATATTATAAAGATGGACTTGAATTAGCAGAATCTCTTAGAGATCTTAGAAGAAATTCAAAAATTCATCCCCATGTTGGAGTATCCTTCCATAAATCTGATGAACACGATGAAGCAACAAGAAGATTATATGTAAATTGTAACGCAGGACGAGTTTTGAGACCATTAATAATTATCAAAGATAACAAACCATTGTTAACTCAAGATCTTTTAGATAAAATTTCTAAGAAATTACTTTCTTGGAATGATCTTTTGAGAATGGGTGTTTTAGAAATGATTGATGCAAATGAAGAAGAAAACTGTTATGTTACATTAGATGAAAAAGATTCAAAGAAACATACTCACCTTGAAGTTTTCCCACCAGCAATTTTAGGTGCAGGAGCTTCCATCATTCCATATCCAGAACACAATCAATCTCCAAGAAATACATACGAATCTGCAATGGCAAAACAAAGTTTAGGATTTTCAACACCAATGATGAATACCAGTACATATGTCAGACAACACCTTATGCTATATCCACAAGTTCCAGCTGTTAATACAAAAGCAATGAAACTTTTGGGATTAGAAGATAGACCAGCAGGTCAGAACTGTGTAGTTGCAGTATTACCATTTGATGGTTACAATATTGAGGATGCTATTGTTCTCAGTAAAGCTTCTGTTGATAGAGGATTGGGTAGAACATTCTTCTTTAGAATTTATGATGCTGAAGCAAAACAATATCCGGGTGGAATGAGAGATAGTTTTGAAATTCCAAACGCTGAAGATAATATTAGAGGTTACAAAGGTGAACGTGCATACCGATTACTTGAAGAAGATGGTGTTGTAGCATCTGAATCCCCAGTTAAAGGTGGAGATATTCTAATTGGAAAAACTAGTCCTCCAAGATTTATGGAAGAGTATAGAGAATTTGAGTCATCTGGACCGTATAGAAGAGACACCTCAATTGGTGTAAGACCTTCTGAAGCTGGTGTAATTGACACTGTTGTTATGACTCAATCTAATGAAGGTGGAAAAATGTATAAAATTAGAGCAAGAGATATGCGTATTCCTGAAATTGGTGATAAATTTGCATCACGACATGGACAAAAGGGTGTACTTGGAATTTTAGCAAAGGCTGAAGATTTACCATATACTGCTGAAGGCATGTCACCTGATGTTTTGATTAATCCTCATGCATTCCCATCCAGAATGACTGTTGGAATGATGATGGAATCTGTTTGTGGTAAAGCTGCATCTTTCCGTGGAAAGAGATTTGATGGCTCTGCATTTGTTGGAGAAAAAATGGATGAAGTTAAAGAAGTAATGGATGCACATAATTTCAAATATTCTGGTAAAGAAATAATGTATGATGGAAGAACTGGAAAAGCATTCCCAGTTGAAGTGTTTATTGGTGTAGTATATTATCAAAAACTTCATCATATGGTTGCAGATAAAATACATGCAAGAGCACGTGGACAAGTTCAGATGTTAACCAAACAACCAACTGAAGGAAGAGCTAGAGGTGGTGGATTAAGATTTGGTGAGATGGAGAGAGATTGCTTAATTGCTTATGGTGCTTCAATGATTCTAAAAGATAGATTGCTAGATGAATCTGATAAATCTGATGTCTTTGTATGTGAAAGATGTGGTCTAGTTGCTTATCATGATGTTAAACAAAGAAAGTATGTCTGTAGAGTTTGTGGAGATAAAGCAAAAGTATCTTCTGTATCTGTAGCATATGCATTCAAATTATTATTGCAAGAAATGCAAAGTCTAAATGTTGCACCTAGATTACTCATAAAGGAGAAACTCTAAGATGTCTATTCAAGCAATTAAAGCAATTGATGGAATTCGTTTCTCTGTATGGTCTCCAACTGAAATTAGAAAATACTCTGTTGCTGAAATTACTGCACCTGAAACATATGATGAAGATGGAATGCCAGTTCAAGGTGGCTTAATGGATGGAAGATTAGGTACTCTTGAGCCTGGTCAAAAATGTTTAACTTGTGGAAATACTGCAGCCAGATGTCCTGGACACTTTGGACACATTGAACTTGCAGAACCTATTTTGCATATTGCTTTTATTGATAATATTTACAAATTATTACAATCAACATGTCGTTCTTGTGCAAGATTAAAAGTTCCACAAGAAGATCTTAATGCATTCCAGAAAATTAAAGATAAACAAGCTGCTTACACAACTGTTTCACAAAAACGTATTCCTGAACAAATTATTGAAAAAGCAAAGAAAGCAAAGGAATGTCCTCATTGTGGAAAAACACAATATGAGTTAGTGTTTACAAAACCAACAATTTTTGTAGAAAAAACAGAAATTGGTGAACATAGATTATTGCCAATTACAATTAGAGAAAGATTTTCACAAATTATCGATGATGATTTATCTTTATTAAATTACGATCCTGTAACTGCAAGACCAGAATGGTTTATTCTTCAAGCATTACCTGTTCCACCAGTTACTGTTAGACCTTCAATTATTCTTGAAACTGGAATTAGATCTGAAGATGACTTGACTCACAAAATGGTAGATATCATTAGAGTTAATCAAAGATTAAAAGAAAGTAAAGAAGCTGGAACTCCTCCATTAATTGTTCAAGATTTAGTAGATTTGTTACAATATCATTCTACTACTTATTTTGATAATGAGGTTTCTGGAATTCCACAAGCTCATCATCGTTCAGGCCGTCCTCTAAAAACATTAACTCAAAGACTCAAAGGAAAAGAGGGTAGATTTAGAGGTTCATTATCTGGAAAGAGAGTTGACTTTTCTAGTAGAACTGTAATTTCACCTGATCCTAACTTGGATTTATCTGAAGTTGGTGTTCCAGAACAAGTTGCAATGAAATTAACTATTCCTGAAATTGTAACTGAATGGAATATTGATAGAATGCGAACTCTAGTAATTAATGGACCTGAAAAATTCCCAGGTGTTAATTATATTGTAAGACCAGACGGTGTAAAAATTAGATTAGACTTTGTTGAAGATCGTTCAACAATTGCTGAAACACTTGAAATTGGATATTTAATTGAAAGACATCTTGCAGATAGAGATATTGTAATGTTTAACAGACAACCATCACTTCACCAGATGTCAATTATGGCTCACTATGTGAGAGTACTACCTGGAAAAACTTTCAGATTACACCCATCTGTTTGTCCGCCATACAATGCAGACTTTGATGGTGATGAAATGAATCTTCACGTACCTCAAAGTGAAGAAGCAAGAGCAGAAGCAATTCTATTGATGAGAGTTCAAGATCAGTTAATTTCTCCAAGATATGGTGGTCCAATCATTGGAGCTCTAAGAGACTTTGTTACTGGTGCATATCTTCTAACAAAAGATGATACTGTTTTGTCTGTTCAAGAATTTTCAAACTATGCAATGCTTGGTGGTTATAATGAGGCATTACCAAAACCTGCTACAAAAACAAAAGATGGTCCTGCATATACTGGAAAACAATTATTCTCATTATTCTTACCAAGTGATTTCAATTATGTACTCACATCAAAATGGTCAAAGGGTACTGGTGGAAAAGCAAATGATGTCGTTATTAAAAATGGTGAATTAATCAGTGGTGTAATTGACAAAACATCAATTGGTGCAGAAGAACCAGAGAGTGTCTTACACAGAATCACTAAAGATTATGGCAATGCTGTTGGAAAGAATTTCTTAAACTCTATTCTAATTATGGTAAAACAATTCATCACCCATTATGGTTTCAGTTATGGTTATGGTGATCTTGAAGTTCCAGAAAAGAATGAACAACAAATTTTAGATGATATCAGTGACACATACGATGTTGTAGCTGACTTAACTGATCAATACAAGAAAGGAACATTGAAACTTACAAGAGGTATGAAAGCTGAAGAAGCATTAGAGGCTTACATTGTAAACGAATTAGGTAAAGCCAGAGTTAAAGCAGGAGATACTGCAAATGATTCTCTTGATGATGGTAACGCTGGAAAAATCATGGCAACTACTGGTGCAAGAGGTTCAGCACTTAACGTAGGTCAAATGGCCGGTGCATTAGGTCAACAATCTAGAAGAGGTAATAGAATGAATGATGGATATGCAAATCGTGCATTAACTCACTATAAAGAACATGATAGTAATCCTGATGCTCATGGATTTGTAAAATCCAATTACAGAACTGGTTTATCTGCATTAGAATTCTTCTTCCACGCAATGGGTGGTCGTGAAGGACTAGTAGATACTGCAGTCAGAACCCAACAAAGTGGTTACATGCAACGTAGATTGATTAACGCATTAGAACACATTAGATTAGAATATGATGGAACTGTAAGAGATCCTCATGGACATATTGTTCAATTCCTTTATGGTGAGGATGGAATTGATGTACAGAAAAGTGATCATGGTGAGGCATTTAATCCAAGTAGATTAGCCGCATCACAAGCTATGGTTGATTCTGGAGCAAAAGCAACAAAGGATGAAATTGAAACATTAACTAAGAAATACACTAAAACATTTAGTCCAAGATTAAGTAAACTTGTAACTGAAGCATTAAACAAATCTGGTCTTAGTAAGTCTGGTGTTGAGACAGTATGTAAAAAGGGTCTTTCACTTTATGATAAAGCTAGAGTCGAACCTGGACAAGCAGTAGGAATTGTAACTGCACAATCTATTGGTGAACCTGGTACTCAGATGACTTTGAGAACCTTCCACTTTGCAGGAATTAAGGAAAGAAACGTCACATTGGGTCTTCCAAGATTAATTGAATTAGTTGATGCAAGAAAGAAACCTGTGACCCCAACTATGGATATTTACTTAGAAAAAGAAAATAAAGCAAATAGAGAAAAAGCAATTGAAGTTGCAAGAAATGTTTTACAAACTAAAGTTAGTGCATTAATTGCAGATACTGAAACTGATTATTCTACTAATATTAAATTAATTTTGAGTGAAAATAGACTTAAAGAAAGAGGTTGCTCTGTTGCAGAAGTTGAAGCCGCACTTTCCTCAAATAAAAAATTCAAGATGGAAGTAACTGGTGAATTAATTACATTGAATTTAGTTGATGAAGCTGATACTGCTACTGCAATTGCAATTAGAAATAAAGTTCTCAATACTACTGTTAAAGGAGTTCCAGATATTGAACGAGTAACATTAGTACAAAAGGATGATGAATGGGTAATTCAAACTACTGGTTCAAACATTGCTAAAGTACTTGAAGTCAAAGGTATCGATAAAAGAAATGTTAGAACAAACAATGTCTTTGAAATTGCAGGAACTTTGGGAATTGAGGCTGCAAGATTTGCATTAATTGATGAACTTAATCATACTTTGGGTGACCAAGGCTTAGAGGTAGATGATAGATACATCATGTTAGTATCTGATTTGATGTGCTCTAGAGGTTACATGCAACAAATTGGTAGACATGGAATTGCTGGTACTAAAGATAGTGTTCTTGCAAGAGCTGCATTTGAAATTACAGTACCAACTATTGCACACGCAGCACTTCAAGGTGAGGTTGAACAACTTAGAGGTATTACTGAAAATGTAATTGTTGGTAGTCAAATTCCAATTGGAAGTGGTACTGTTGACTTGTACATGCAAGTGAGTAAGAAAAAATAGAATTGGGTAATTGTTATGGCTGATGAAATTTCTACTGCAATGACTGGTTGTCAAGGTAAGACTGTTTTACTCCGTTTAAGAAATACAAAAACTGTTCAAGGAACTTTAATTGATTTTGACATTCACATGAATTTAACATTGGATAACGCTGAAGATATTTCTGAAGAAAAACATCTTAGCCTTGGAAAAGTTTTGTTACGTGGAGATAATATTTTAGCAATATCTTTACCTACTGATAAATCTTAAACCATTTAATCAAACATTAAATCTGATTTTTACTGAGTTTAGATGTGTATGAATTTGTATTAGGTTTTTTTTTAATTTTGGCTCCTGTATATGCTGAATCTGTTCCTGATTATGAAAAACCATTTGCACCAATTTTTACTGATAAACCTGTTTATTCATGGACTGATAAAATTATAATTTCTGTAAATGCTCCCAGTTGGAATAGTAATTCAAATCAAGTGAATTCAATTGGTGAGAGTAATTCACATCCTATCAAAATTTCATCAGGCGAAAATTTTTTAAAACCATATCGGTTAACTGAAACTTCATCAAGCTCTGGAATTTTTTCAGGTGAAATAATTCTCACAGGTTTTTTACATGATGTTGACGGCGATGGTAATTTTGATACAAACCCTAAAACTTCTGGTGATGGACCCACAAATGGATTTTTAGAAGTTGAAAATAATGATTCAATCTCTATATCATTTGAATTTGCAGATGGTGTTGTGTTAACTGAATCAGTTCCAATAACATGGAATATGGGCGTAGTACAATTTACACAGGATATTTTTCTGATAAATGATTCTGTTGAACTTCGTGTAATTGATCATGATATGAATTTGAATCCTGAAACACTTGATACAATTGCAGTAGATGTTTTTTCAGACTCTGATAGTGGTGGAATACAAGTTATCGCAACTGAAACCTCTGAACGTTCTGGTGATTTTATTGCAAGTATTGCATTGTCTACAAGCACTTCTAGTGGAAATCGTCTTTATGCAATTCCTGGTGATAGTATTTTTGCAAAATATGATGATCACACTTTACCAAAACCTTATTCTAAATCTGATGAAAAATCTATTCAAACATCTGCTATTATTGATCATTCCATTCCAGCAATTAATCGAATACAAACTACACCCATCTCTTTCTCAGATAGTTTTGGTAATCCATTAACTTCGTATATTTCAGAATCACAAATGCAAATAGTTGGAACAATTGAAAATCAAATTATTTTTGATCAAGAATTTATTTACTTTTTCCAAATAAAAAATTCTGCTAACTCTGTAATTTCTTTATCTTGGATTCAAGGAAAATTATCACCAAATCAAATCTTAGATATTTCTCAATCTTGGATACCTACAAAATCTGGTAATTACATTTTAGAAACCTATGTGTGGAATTCGTTAAATGACTTAATTCCTTTGAGTCCTCCTATCTCAACGTTGATAATTGTTGATTGATTTAATTAAATTAAAAAATAATTTTTAAATGATTTATTATACTTAGAAATATTTTTTCAATAAACCTATAAAGGACTCTCAAGACGATCGTGATAAGGAAAATACATGAGTAAAATACTAGAAAAATCACTAAAAGATGCCCGTAAAGAAAATAAATTAACTATGGGTAGTAAAGAAGTTTTGAACTCTGTAAATAATTCCAAGTTAATTGTATTATCTCAATCAGTAGACAAAGAAATGCTTGAGAAAATTGAATCTGATGCAAAAAAACAAAAAGTACCTCTAGTAAACTTTCAAGGAACTTCAGTTGCACTAGGTAGATTGTGTGGCTTACAATTTAGAATTTCAACAATTTCATTTACAGCAATAGATGAGGGAAACATCAAATCAATTTTAAAAGATACAGAAACTGAGGAAAAAAATGTCTAACTCTGTTTTCTCTAACCTAAGTTTAAATGAGACATTTCTGGTTTGGATATAAATAGGAATTATTATGACACAAGCCATTAAACTTTCAACTGATCAAATGCGAATGATGTCATTATTTCAAAATGTTACTGGTGCAGTTGCAAGAGATTGTATTGAGGATGAAAAACAGGATAGAGTAATTTTTGTAGTAAATACAGGTAAGATGGGACTTGCAATTGGTAAGGGTGGAATGCATATCAAATCTTTACAAAATATGGTTAAACGTAATGTTGAGTTGGTAGAATACGATGAAGATCCAGCAAAATTCTTAACTAATTTATTAAATAATAAACTAATTTCTGAAGTAAAAATAAATACACGAGCAGACGGAACAAAACAGGCAATTGTTATGGTAGACCCAAGAAAGAAAGGAATTGTAGTTGGCAGAGAAGGTAGAAATGCTGAAAAAGCAAGATTATTAGCTAAACGATATTTTGATATTGGAAGTGTATTGATTAACAGTCCTGAAAGGGCAACCATGGAGCTATAGGATATGAGAAAATCACCATTAGGATTATTTGCAGGTAGAGTACTAACCATTAAAAAGAAAAAACAACGTTGGGCAATCTCTACATACAAAAGAAGAAAACTTGGTATTGATAAAAAATCAGATCCTTTAGGTGGTGCACCACAAGGACGTGGAATTGTTTTAGAAAAAGTTGGTATTGCAGCAAAACAACCAAACTCTGCTATTAGAAAATGTGTAAGAGTTCAATTAATTAGAAATGGTAAATCTGTAACCGCATTTTTGCCAAGAGACGGTGCAATGAATTTCATTGATGAACACGATGAGGTTACCATTGAAGGTATGGGTGCAACACAAGGTGGTGCAATGGGAGATATTCCTGGTGTTAGATTCAAAGTTTCTAAAGTTAACGGTACATCACTTCATGAATTAGTAATTGGAAAGAAGGAAAAACCAAGGAGATAGAAATGGCTGAAACAAAGAATTTACTATTATTTAGAAAATGGGATTTATCTAATGTTGAAGTTGTCGATCCTGGATTAAAAACTGCTATCTCTTTAAGAAAACAAGTATTACCTTACACCTTTGGTCGTTCTGCACTAAAGAGATTCAACAAAGCCGATGTTAACATTGTTGAAAGATTAATCAACAAATCAATGCATTTTGGAAAAAAATATGCAAAAAATACTGGTAGAATGACTGGTAAAAAAACTAAATTAGTTAATACTGTAAGAACTGCTTTTGATATTATTGAATTAAAAACAGGACAAAATCCTGTTCAAGTTTTAGTTAAAGCAATAGAATTTTCTGCTCCAACTGAAGATACTACTAGAATTGTTTATGGTGGTACTACATACCATGTATCTGTAGATGTTGCTCCAATCAGAAGAGTTGATATGGCTTTGAAGTTTATTGCTGATTCTGTAAAAGAGGCAACATTTTCTAATCCTAAACCAATTGAAGAACACTTGGCAGAACAATTAATCCTTGCAGCCAACAATGATTCTAATTCTCCATCAGTAAAGAAAAAACATGAGTTAGAACGTATTGCACAAGCATCAAGATAAAATTCTTCCAAATCCATTTTCACCAAATCATTATATTCTAAATTACTTGAATTTCTAACAAGTAGCCCGATAGTCTAGTGGTCAAGGATTCTGCCCTCTGGATCTCAAGAGTGGATAGGCGGAGACGGCAGTTCGAATCTGCCTCGGGCTACTGTAAAATTATTTTATTCTAACTTCGTTAATTGCAGTTGCATAATCGCACTTTGCTCTTAATCTCATATATGGAATTAATTTGTAATGGATTGAATATGTGTTATTTTCTCTTAATAGAATTCCTTTGAGAACTAATGAAACTAATCCTCTAGATGCAATTGTAATTGTTGTATCTTTTTCCTTACATACTCTTTCACGTTTTTCTTGAAACTGTTTTAGTGAAAATGTAATATCGTCAATTTCTAAAATTAAAGGCCATACAATTTCTGCCCAAACAAATCTTCTATTCTCTGTAGCTGCTGCATATTTTCCTTTTTCACTCAACACTAATAAGATCTGCAAAAGTGGTTATAACTGAATACTTGTCTCAAAAAGAAATTCAAGAATCATTAGATTTGTTAGAAAAAGATTGGGATTTTGATCCTATTTTAAGAAAATTTGTCTTAGGTAAAATTACTGATGTATCTGATTTTGCAGTTAAAGTCAAAGATGTTGTTTTTCATGTCCCTTATCTAAATTCTGAAAAAAAATATATCTTATGGAAATGTTTTTGGCCTGATTGTCATAATTGCTGTGATAGACAGGGTAGATTACCATTAACTTCTGATGATTTGATCACAATTGGAAAAGGTTTGAAATACAAAAACACTGCAGATTTTATAAAAAATGAAACTCTAACTGTTACCTATGATGAACCTGGTCCTTCTGGACAAATGACTACAATGACTACAATTAATCTTAAAAGAAAAACTGATGAAACTCCACAAGAAGATGGAACTCATATCTCTTGTAGATTTTTAGATGATGCAGGTGCATGCAGTATGCATCCAGATAGACCTGGAGTTTGTTATCTCTATCCATTTGCTAGCTGGTTAGAAAATGAAGGAGGTAAAGCACGTGTACATGCAACTTATCAATTTACAGGTGATTGCCCAGGATTCTATCTTGCAGATAATCTTGATCAAATGAAAGAAGAACTACAAGCATATTCAACAACCATTTATGATTACAACATGGCAAGTAACCGAACAAACAGAGAAGGATTTAGTGCTGTTAGTTTTTCTTAGGCTTTAGCGACTTTTAATAAATCTGCAATTTTGATATTCATTCCAAATCTATCTTCATTTTTCTTCATGTAACGGAAGATTGCAATAAAGTCTGGTAATGCTTTGATGAAACTAAAGTCTTTTTGGATTTTTGCTCTAACAAAATTAAAGACTTTGGCATATACTTTGTAGTGTTTTTCAATTGCTTTTTCATATGCCTTAAAGTCATGCATATTTTCAAGAAATATGTCCACACATTGCATTGATGGAATAATTCCCTCACCAAGTAAAGCATAAACTGTACCAATTGATTCTCCAACCCCTACTACTTTACCTGAATAGTATGGTTTGCATTTATCTGGAGTTGCTAATCTAATTGGGCGGCCTTTTGTTTGAACAATTTTACCTCCGTGTTTTTTCAAAAATCTATCTGTTGCCTTTATGTGATCTTTATTGTAATCGCCTGCACCGATATGTGCAAATTTATCACCTAATGGGAAATACCAAAAGTATCCTGACATTCCTGGAAATGGTTCAATGTAAAAATCGTCATATGGAACTTTATCTTCGTATTCTACTTTGTATTCGTAAGTTGGTAAAAAGAAATCTTCTTTCATTTTTGGTAAATACATTCTGTTAAATCCAGTACAATCAACTATCATATCGTATTCTTTTTCTAATTCTTCGAGTTTTGGAGCTTTGCCGTAAATAATTTTTGAATCTTTAATGAAATCTTTGATTAATCCTAATTTGTTATACGTAACTAAACCTTTGAGGCCAATATCGAATTTAACATTGTCATTCATTTTCACATGCATTTGTTTTCCATCATGAATTAGAAAGTCATCAAAATCTCTTCCAGTCTTTTTACACATTTCTGTAAGTACTGGTTTGATTGTTCCCCATGCACAAATTGAATCATGTTTTTCCTCTATATTTCTCTCATAACCTGTAACGTCATGTTCTGAGTCTTTTAGTCTGGCCATTAGATAACTTCCAGCTACACCCATTCCCATTACTGCTATTTTCAAGATACTTTTGCACTTTCTACCTCTAATAAATAGACTATCTGAAATTTCTATTGTGGCACTAGTTGAATTATCTTAGCACTAGTACAAATTATGAGTGCTCGTTATATACCAAAATTGTCTTAAAGTGATTACAAGAACAAGTCTGTCATCTACAAACAATCGTTTGGGATCTTAAGACAAACACTGTCATCAGAAAACGGACACTTTCTGATCTTAAGTGGCATGGGCTCTCATCGAATACCTTCTCGGTAATGATCTTAAGTCCAAAAACTTCTTTTTTTTTAACTTTATTTTTCAAAAAGGGATAATATCTATGAGTAATAGGCATACATTATGAAAACAATCGCTGTAGTTGCCATTGTAATTGTAGTTGGTGTGTTTATTGGAATTATAGCTACTGCTGACTATGG
>Ga0209335_10002770_pt1 | contig 18081 bp, 8 predicted proteins | sample COG_09_FD_184753 | JGI IMG/M metagenome (GOLD analysis project Ga0209335, IMG submission 184753) | Pelagic Microbial community sample from North Sea - COGITO 998_met_09 (SPAdes) (version 2) | ecosystem: Environmental > Aquatic > Marine > Neritic zone/Coastal water | place: Helgoland, sampling...
TCGCGCAAACGCGAGAGAAAAAGGAGAAGAAGAAGCGTAAGAAGAAGAAGACCAAGAAGGATGACGAGCGAAAACCTCTCGGTGTGCACGCGCTACCAAACCTTACTCCTGCACTTGAAATCCTTGCAATCGTACGAGTATCTTTTAATAAGAAGCAAGAAAAGAGAAGAAGAACCTTTAAACGATGACGGAGAGGAAATCAACAACTTTGCAACGGCGCTCGAATCGACGTTCCCGATTTTGAACAAATACGCTTTGTGTTTACAACGACCGATGGAAATTTCCGGTAAAAACGCGCGCGAGAGAAACGAAGTGATGCAGTCTCGCGTGGCGGTGATCCCTTCGACCGGTGTGACCGTGCCTTTAGGGGATATCGACGTCGAGAATGCGATTTTGATTTCAGACCAGTTCAACGTCTCGGAGTTTCACGCGATAGAGGCGTTGGCGGGAAGCGCGGGGAGAATCGCCCCGGCGAGAGGAGGCGACGAAGACGACGCAGAAACAACGAGACTGTTTGCCGCCGGGAACATCTTTCAGGAACGCGCGAGCTGTTTGGAAAGTTTGAGCGTTTTGTTGAGGGCGAGGCAAACGGTGAGAGCGTTGGAGAGAGACTCGAACTATCGAGGCGCGAACGAGGCGAGTCGAAACGCGTTTCGAGAGTTTTCAGGGTTCGTGGACGAGGTTGTTTTGATGGGTAAACGCTTTGATGGTGGTCGCGATGGGAACGCGGCGGCGGCTTCTTTGGACGAGCAGAGTTTAGCGAATAGATTGGCAAAGTTGATTCGAGCGGCGCCGACGGGCGGGCCGTTGGGCGGTCAGCCGGCGCAAAGGACCGGGCAGCCTCCAGCGATCGGGGGTGGTCTTTTCGGTGGATTTGGATCGCAGCAACAAAACCAACAAGTGCAGATAATGCAAGCGGACAAGTTTGAAATTATATATGATTCGCGCAACCGGGCAAACTTGCGCTCGGATGTTTTAGCCAAGGAAAAGACGCAAGTCGCGGAGTTATTATTTTTAGCGGCATCCTTGTCGCCGCCGTTATCGCAAGGCGACGCGGTAGAAGTATTCTCACTCGCCGGTTGGGCCGCAGAGCAAATGCGGTTTCCTTCGCAAACGCCGCCGGATTATTTGCCGACGTGTTATTCGACGTTATTCGCCTCGGTAACGGCGTTGATGTCTCCGTTGGAAGACGTGCGGAACGTTTTAGACCAAGTGCACGACCCGAAAAGAAAAAAGTTGGAAGCGTTTTTGAAGTCCATCGAGACGACGGTAAAATCACCAAATCCTCCCGCGCCGTTTGCGATCGTTCGCTTGGCGTGGTCTTGCGTTGCCATGCGTCTTGGGTTTGAGAGCGGCGAGGAGGTCGCGAAGAGCGCGATACGAGACGGCGCTTTCGACGCGATGACGGCCATTTTACAAACTGGCGCGTTTCAAGACGATCGGGAAGATAACAGAAGAAATTACTTGCATCTCGTCGCGAACGCTGTGTTAGGTGAGTTCACGAGTTTAGCTTTAGATAGACCGACGCTATCGATTTCGTTAACGGACGGGACGTGTACGCCGACGTTTATGGAACTCGAAGCCGCGAATAGGATTTCAAACGGGGACCTCGGCGACAGTGAATTCGAAGAACCGTGTCCTACCAGCGCGTTGGCGTCTTTGATGATTGCTTTGGCAGAAACGTGTTCGCAAGATCCTTCGTTGGTTGGTGACGAAGAGTCTGCGGCTGCTTTCAACGCCGCGACGACGTCGCCGGATTACGACCCAGAACAGGACGATTACGAGATGAGTAAACAATCACCGGCTTTACGATTGGTAGACGCGTGCATCGATCTCGAGCACTCCGTAGTTTCTCTCATGGCGCTTCTCGATTTGTGTGCTGCGGTTTCCAAGCACGATATTGGATCTAAAATTGCCTTCAAAGTTTTAGCGAGAGGCGCCGGCGGGTGTAATTGGGACGAATTGTTAAAAGGGATCACCGGCTACATAGCGAGGTACGATTTATCGCGAGGCTTGGAAGAAAACACCGCGGACGGATCGATGCGATCGCTAGTGAGCGAAGAAATTGAAGGCTTGGGTGAAAATCAACAGTACGATCCACGAATGGGCGAACCAGAAATGAACGACGCCGACGTGAAAGCTTTAGAAAAGTATTTGAAAGCATTAGCTGCGTGCTTTTCTACGCAAGCTCGCGAATACGAGGAAAGTAGAGGTGAGACCGGCGTGAAAGCATCATCGTCTGGGCGAGAGCAACACAAACAACACAAACAAAACGATTCGAATGACAACAACGACGGCAATAATACCATCGGGACATCCTCTAGAGGCGGTTCGTTTGATCAAGTCGGCGCGGCTGCCTTGGAGGCTGCCAGAGGCGAAGATCCGAGACGAAGATGGATTCGGTACCTTGAGGAACGCATGGATATGGATTTGTGCGAAGCTCTTTTGAATCTGTACGTCGACCCGGTTCCGCCAAAAATGAAAGCAGCGCTCTTGAATTGCATCCAGTCGCTTTGCGAAGGGTGCGTCCAGAAAACGAACGATGCTTGGGGATTTCTCGAAATGAAAGGCGCTTTACACGTTCCCACGCCAGTGGACGCGAGAGTTGATCTCAAAGACGTTTCTTCTGCCTTGACCATTGTGCCCACACTTCCAGGCTCAAACATGGACGTGGCTTATCATTACTATCAAACGGAACGAAACCATAGTCAATACGAGGGAACTTTAGCGTATGCGAGGTTTTTTAACTTTGCGTTGGAGACGACAAAAGATGCGGGATATTTGGACGGTGCTCTCGATATGGATTCGGCGGGCGCGTGCTCGTTTAATGGACGATCAGCGTGGCATCACGCGAGGTTTTTGAGATTTGATGTCTTTGGACAGCTCCAAAGCAGACGACACTTGGAAGATTCAGAACGATGGATGTTAGCTGGCGAGTGCTTGCGCGCATTTCAGTCGTGCTTAGAACTCTACGACGTCGCCGACGAAGAAGAGAAGATCATTCCGATTAAAACGAGTTCAAACAGGGGACAATTCAACGATCATGACAGGCAGCCGTTAGAGATTGGATTCAACGTATCTTTGCCTTTAGCAGCGGCGGGTGAGATGCGCGACCGTCTCGAGCTCATAGCTCGAGACTCCGTACCACCCGGCCGCGATTTGATTCTCGATTTTCTTCACGATGGAATCACGTTTCGAGGTATCTTGGACGTCATCTCTGTCGGCGCAGAGCGCTTGAGTCGAGAGCGATCAAAACCGTACGGTGAATCCCTCGAAAACGCCGTGTTACGATCTTTGAACGTCCTTTCCACGGCTTTAACTATGGATCTCGAGCACTTGGAGCGTTTACACGATGCCAAGCGCGATGTTGGATTTAAAGCGTTGGACGTCTATTTAGTTTTCAGGGAGGACGGTCAACGCTTTGCGGATATTGTGTCTTATTGTCAATACCCCTTTAATCCTTCACTCGCGCTCGCGGCTTTGGAGATTGCCACGGAAATCTCTCGTCGCGTCGACGGTTTACCGAGGATGCTTCGACCGGAAGTGCGAGCGGGATTGATCGAAGGCTGTTCGACGTTGTTGGAACAATCCTTTTCCTTACAACCTCCTGCAACTAACGATATGTATGAAAGTGGTGACACGTATCGATCCGATCGCGAACTCTTCGCAGAAGCATGTGGCGAAAGCGTTTTGAATTTGATCGACGAAAGCATCGCGTCGCATCCTTCACCGAACATGGCGGAGTTACTGCTCGGATTTGACATCACTGGTGCCTGTAGAACGACGCCTTTGCGACCGGATCTCGAGTTTACGTGCTCGACCGTACTCCTTGAATGTCTCGAATCGAGTCCGCCATCGATGGCGGCTTCGTTCGTGGTTCCGTTGCGGGCACCTGAAATAGGGATGAAGATTTTGTTCGAGTGTTCTCGACGGTTCGAGACGGCACCGAGTACGCTCGATTTTCTTCGATCATGGAACGCTTTTCCAGTGTTGGTAGACGATGCATGTCGCGCTGCGATGGCGAGTAATGACACGAATCAAATCGCAAGCTGCAAAGTACTCGAAAAACGCATCTCCGTCGCCGCTCACAAGGCGTGGATTTTCGAATTGGCGACGAATATGCTCATCGCGGATTCTCCGTCGCGCAAAAACCAACGAAGTGAAGGCGAGGTTCCAACGTGGGTTGTGGATATCGTCGACGCTATGTTGGCGTTGCGTCGACGCGATCAGTACGAGCAAGACGCGATCGACGGTCGTGTACCTGCGCTCGATGCGGCGTTGACTCTCGGTGAATCCATCGACAACGTTTTGGTCTCTCGGACCATCTCTCGAATCTCGTCCGAGGTAAAGCAAACTATCGACGAGTTGGACTGCGAAAAGTATTTGAAACCAGGCGGAGGCTGTGAAAGAACTTCGAGTCGAGGCGATATCGTTACGGATGTTGGGAAACTCAAGCGCAAATTACTCGCGGAAGCCGTTGCGCGCGACAATGACGGATCCAACAGACAAGGGAGATCATCGCGAATGACGAATAGTCCAGGTGACGGACTTTCGGGAGTATCTTTAGCGCTCATCGACGAGAGCGATGCGTACGCTCAAAGCGTCCCAAGACTCGTTTCGCGAAATCGAGAACGAGCTATATTAGCTGCAGCGGAAATTGCTATAGCGAAAAATCTAGAGATTGAAGACTCGAATGCGCGACGTCGCGCTTTTGAGGCGTGGGAGACGTGCGTCTCGACGGCTATTTGTCGCGCGTTGCCGTCGGCGGAGTTTGTGCAAGCTATGAACGGTACTTACGATCAACTCATAAACATCGAAGGCGGCAGTGGAGAAGACCAGATGACCGCGTTGCGAAGCCGTCCGAGAACCGATCGCGCGTTTCTCGCGTACGAAGTTTTGGATGGTTGCATGCGCCTTTTGAACGATTCGAACCGGGGCGGCGGCTCGGATTCTCCCAAATCTATCGCGTGCTGCGCGCTCGCTGCAAAGATCATGAAGAAATTGACATACTTTGCGAAGGAGAAGCTTGAAGATGCCGCACCGCTATCGGTGTCCGCGTGTCGCACGACTTTGCGCGGTATCTTTGGATCCTTAACGCATAGATTTCGCGTCAATGCGGCTTCGAGGATGCGGTTGATCGATTGCTTGAGAGAATACTTGGAATACTGCAGAAGGATTCGCGAGGACCCGAGGTCTTCGAGCTTCCTAGAGAGCAAGAAAGCACGAGAGAGCTCCGAGTTTCAAAACGGAACAATGGGTTATCCAGACTCCGTACTTCTCGATGGCGACGTGGAGAAGGCAAACGCGGATATAATTCGTCGCGAAGCCGGTTTGATTTTGGAACAACTCTCCAGAGACGTTTCTCACGGCAGCGAAGAGGCTCGAGCGGCAGCGGCTGATGCTTTGGAAGCTATACTCACGGCGGTTTGCGTCACGACGACGACGACGACGACGTCGTCAAGTAGTGAACCGTCCTCTTCGAATTTTGGTTTCGCGAGCAGTGCGAACATTTCCACGTCTTCTTCGACAAACTTGGAAAGGGAGTACGTGCGACTCGGGATATTCTCTCGAGCGTGCGATATCATTGCCAGTTCGAAGATGTCCGAACTCGCGCTCGAAACGAGTTACGCGGAAAGTCGCTTTAAAACGACGCTGAGTTCAATTAAATTACTCTTGACTGCATCTATCGCGTGTCCAAACGCAATTGCGTTCAGTGAACCAAACAATAACATCCTTGGCGCGTTTGATGCCTTGATACATTGCGATACTTTGGACGCTTACGCAGACGTGAACGGAGCGGCGTGCGCGGAGTCGAGCGCGAAAGCCGGTACGCCGATTGCGCCCTTACCGCTCTCGAGAAGACGGCATCACGAAATTTTCGTCAACGCGTTGAGAGTGATTCATTCTTTGTTGAAGTCTGCGCAAGTTGAAGACGATGAAGACGTCAAGAATGCTAAATACGACATCCTCGCCGGCGAAAATATTGACGGAAAGAATCAAACGTACGAGCAAAAGCAAAGGAAGCGGGAAGAATTTTTCAAGCACGTTCAGCAGAGAAGAGAAGCGGTGTACGCCGCCGTGGTCCAAAAGACTGAACAGTTCATCGATAGACACAGAGACGTTATCGCGCGAGCACTCGCCGATCGCGCGTTGGTGCCTCACGTGGCTGATTTGAGCGAGCTCGAGGCATCTTTGTGCGTCGTCTCTTCGCTCTTGAAGATTTCTCCGAACGATTCGCCCAAATTGCGAGAGACGCTCGATCACGTGACGGTTCGATTTTGCGGACCAGAGTCGCCGATGGATAAGTATTGGAAGTATTGCAGAGACGCAGAAACAAGAGAATTGACTGGGAAAGGGAACCGTATTTATGATGATGATGATGATGATAAAGAGGACGATTACAATAACATCAACGAACAGGATTATTACGGCGTTCGCGAGGCGCGAAGGCAAGAAAAGATTGCGATGCATGCAAAGCAAACGCGAATCATTCGCGAATCTGCAGAAAATCTTTTGCGAGGTTCGCGCATTGTTCGCTCGACGACGTGTAAAGCGCAGCGAGATTTACTCGTACGCAATAAACGTCCGTCGTTACAAGTGTCCTCGATAACTTCTTCTTCGATGAACGCCGGCGCCGCGCCAACGTTGTCGATGTTTGCGAGCTTAGCTTCGGATGTTGGAAGAGAGTTACTCGTCGAGCTTCGCGCGAGGGACGAGATTATTAGAGAAGCGAAACGTGCCGATGGCATTTACGAAGAAGAAGAAGAAGACGGAGATGAGAATAATAATGAAGAAGACGATGGAGAAGATGCGTTGTACGATGAAAACGAAAACATCCACGGCGCGCTTCTGGAAAAGAATTCTTTCGTACCTTCCGACGCCGAAACACGATCGGTTCTGGCTACAAAAGACGGTGCGATTGCAATCCTCCTCGAAACTTTCGAGGCGAGTCTAGAAATCGTTCTCTTACACGCTAAAGCGAGCCGATTGGAGGATTCGAGCGCGTCTTCCGCCTTTGCTCGAGAAAAGAAGGACGCGAACTTCCTCTCGACGAGTCGTCGCCACCACAACGTTCTAAACAACGTCCTCGTGCGCGAATCGCACGAATACGTCCGCACGTCCGCTTTTAGCCGCCACGACATCGAACAGCTCTCCCATCTCTCCTCCGCTGCGTTAGCTTCTATCGACAAAGCCACCAAGAGAAGGCGCAAGTACATCTTCTCTTCCAACGCTCGCTCGTTTCTTCGCGCGAAACGACTCGCCGAAAACATCAAAGTCGTCTTATCCGTCACCAGCGAAATGAGGTCCATTTTGCAGCAACAACAAAATCAACAATACCAAAGAGGTGTTCTCGGTGGTAGCACGAATACCACGCGCACGTGGTAGAGTATATAATAAACTATTGATAGATAACTCAAACCACAAACTGGTACTTTCCTGTTATTTTTCGCTTGCAAAAAATCCATGCACGGAAGATTTTTTTTTTGAAGTTTTGAGAGTTGATTAATTAATTAATCAATCAACCTCGCGCGAATATCATCGTGCGTCACTTTTGTTCCCTCCAACGCGCCAATAACAAAACGTCGCGTTCGTTTGCTCGGCACGAAAGTAACGATGTCAAAGAAAACCGGCGTTGGTACGTTGAAATCAATTTCGCATCGGTCTTTGTTTGCACATTTCGCGTCATCTCGTATTCCCTTTTTCGTTCGCTTTTTACCTTTTTCTCGACGATTTGTAACTGACGAGGACTAAAAATCCGAACGATCATTCACGTCATCCTCTTTCTCTCTTCCGTCTCTGTCTCTTTCGCGCGACTCCAAAATGAAATAAAAAACAGTCAAATGGTTCAACGCGAGTAAAGGGTTCGGGTTTATCATCCCGGACGACGGGAGCGAGGAAATCTTCGTCCACCAGTCGCACTTGAAAGCGGAAGGATTTCGCAGTTTACGAGAGGTACGAGATGGCTTTTTGGCTTCTTCCCCGAAAAAAGGGCGGGCGTTTTTTTTTCCACGCGCTTTCCCTCTTCAAAGGTCCACGTGGAAAACAGGAGGAGGACTTTTTCCTTTTCCTCATTCCTTGTCTCGTTCTTTGTCCATCAGCAATTAGTATTCTCCTCGCGAACGGAGGGGAAAGGACGGGAGGAAACCCCCAAGAAGAGTCGTTTTATTGTTTGCTGCGGTGGCATTTTTCTTTTTTTGAGATACGAGGCACTGACACACTTTGGCGCTCCTCAAACGAATACAACTATACAGAGCGAAAAGGTAGAATACGACGTGGACGCGACCGAAGGCGAAAAGACGAAAGCAATCAACGTGACTGGACCAGACGGGTCGAACGTGTTAGGTTCAAAACGGCTGTATCGCAAGCATAAAGGAGGAGGGAGTGGAGGGCCGGACGGCGAGGAGGCTCCGGGAGAACCGGAAGCGCATTGACGCGACGATACCGCAATAGCTACTATATATAAAAGGACGACAAGAACAACAACAACAACAACAACAACGAAGGAACTCCGAGAATAATGCATATATTCAAATAAGAGAAGAGGAGAGAAAGAACAGAGAGAGATTTAAATAGACGTCATCACCATGTACATCATCAAAGCGCGTGAGAGAAAATTTGCGCATATTAACTCACGCCTCAGTGTTGAAATTTAAAAATCCTTATAGTAAGAGTTGACATGAACGCACACAACAAAAGTACTCCTTTACACGCATTTACCACCATAATAATGTTCAATAATGAGTAACGACGACGATTCTTCCGTCGCTGCTTTGCAAAAGTGGAAAGAAACGTTCAAACGTGTCCGCCGCGTTTGCATCGATTCGTATCTTTCCCGAGGTGAATTGGAAAAAGTGAGAGAGGAGTACGAACGCGTTCGAGAGAGACATCGTCGTCTTCAAATCCCGGGGTGTCATGTAGGAAGGGGCGAAGAAGACGACGAGCAATGGATCGTGCGCGAGAATGGATGCGTGCTCTCTTCCTTCGTGTGTGATTGCGCTTTTTACAACAACGACGAGAGAAGAAACAGTTGTTGGACAAATACGAGAAAGAAAGAGAAGGAGAAGGCGGAGGAGGAGGAGGAGAACGCGAAAAGAATCATCGCAAAAGCGGTCGCGCACGAGACGTGGAACCATCGAGAGTGCTCGAAATATACTCACTCGGGGAGCATTTTTGGGAAAGAAGTGAGCGAGTTGGCGATGACGGGGAAGATTGGACACGCGGCGGAGTTTCTGTTGAGAGCGATCGAGGAGGAGGAGGAGAAGGAAGAAGAAGAAGAAGAAGAAGAAGAAGAAGAAAGAGAAGAGAAGCGCTTGAAAGCGACGCGAAAACGAAGAAGGGTCGTTGGCGATGCGCGCAAAGAAAGCGATAGAGCGTACATGTTTAACGACCAGTACATCGTGAAACCACCGCACGTGCGCGGCGTGGAGTTTCCGTGGCACCGGGACGGGCAATACGAGACGTGGAAAACTCCCGAAACATCCGTCGCGTTGCCGTACCTTTCTGCGTGGGTGGCCTTAGACGACGTGAGCGAAGAGAATGGCGCGTTGAGGTTTAAGAAGAATGAAAAAGAAAGGTTCGGTCCCGATGTCGATGTTGCGTCGATTCGAGACGAAGAAGACGATACCATAGCGACCATGAACGCCGGCTCGGTTGTCTTTTTTATGAGCGACGTTTTACACGCGAGCGGGAAAAACATGTCGGAAGAGACGCGGCGCGCGTGGATGCCGCAATTTAGTTTAGGATTGCCGAAAGAACAGGAGGATAGCAGTAGAAATAGCGATAGCTTAAGATGTTTGCGGACAGCACTTTCTGATTTTTGATAAATACGGGTGTTGCTATGTACAATCATGCGATAAAAAAAGTTGACTGCACGCATTGTTCTCTACTCGCTCATAAGCGCTCGCCTGTACTATCTTCACGCCGCCGTATGCTGAGGTGCAGCTCCAGCACCAGCAAGCTCAGAAGCGGCCAGTTTTGCCTTACTTCTTTGCCGCTCTTTTTTACCTTTCCGTTTAAATACTTGTGGGTGTTGTTGCTGCTGTTGCTGTTGCTGCGGAGGACCTTGAATCATCCCGATTTGTTGCATGACGTTCAAGGCGTTATTCGTCGTAGGCGCGACGATACGATGGTCGTAAGCAGCGTTTGTTTGTTGGTGATGATGACGATTATGATCTTGTGCGGGTGATGGAGGGAGACTGACTGCGTTTTGAAATATCACGTGCAATGGATCTGCAACCGAGTTGTTGTTATTATTGTTGTTGTAGTTATTCGACGACGGTTCTCCTCCTTGCATCATCGTCGGCTCTTTCCGAACGATGTTCTTTTTCGAATTACGCTTCTTCTTTGGCGGTGAATCTGATCGCTGCTTTTCGTCGTCTCCGTCGTCGTCCCCCCCGGCGTTCTTTTTATTCTTGTTCGGCTTTTTCTGATGCTGAGCCGGCGGGGGAATGCTCATCGTTGGCAACGGCGGAGGAATGCTCATCGGCGCGCGCGGTAGAACCCCAGTAGTATCATTGTTGTTCGGATCCTTCTTCTTGATGTTCTTGATGTTCTTGTTGTTCTCTTTCTTCGTTTTTGCATTCTTTTGTACTCCAACATCTTCTCTCGTCAAAGTCGTCGCCGCGGTTTTCTTGTTCTTCTTATTTTCAGCGTTATTCTTATTCTTACTTTTATTCTTCGCGTTCTTCGGTACAACCTCTTCAAACATCATCGCCTCTTCCTTTTCCTTCCTTTTCTTCTCTTCCAACGCGATCCGTTCTCTCGCCAATCGCTCTCTTTCCATTTCAATCTCCCTTTGTTTTTCCATCGCAATCTTCTCTAAAATCTCTTTCCGGATTTTTTCGTTCCTCTCGCTCGGAAGTTCGTCGTACTCGTCTGGATCTCTGTTCCCTTTCGCGGCTAAAGGCCAAAACGGTCTTGGACTCGCCTCGTCGCTATTATTGCTCGGTCCGCAACCCACGAACGGGTGCGCTTTCACGTCCTCGTCGTCGTCGTGGTAATCTAAATCTACAACAACAACGGTCACGTCGTCTCGATTATCAAACTTGGCTTTTTGCGACAACTTCACCAACGCCGCGGCCGCGTTTTGACAGTTCATCTTCCTCGTCTCCGCACTGACCATCTTTGGCGTCGCCGCATCCCACAAGCCATCGCTCGCGACGACAATCCTACACGCCATGACCCCTCCCGAAGAAGAATTCGCTCCTCTTTCCAACAAAACTCTGCTCACGTCCGGAGTCGCGATGACCCCGCCTTTCTTCCCGTCCCGATCGCCGATACTTCTGGAAACCGCTAACCCGCCCGGCCAAACTCTCAGCGGCCCAACTCCTCGTCTCTCCCCATTTGGTCCATCCTCAAACTCCGTCGGTCGCACTTCACCGCCGCTCTCTACAATCCGCTTCCTCTCTCCGTCCGAACAATCCAACCGGTGTTCGTTGCTCAATCTCGACGTCCCTTTCCTATTCGGCACGTCCAAAGTTGCCAACGAATCTCCAACCGCCGCCGTCGTCACGTTCCTCCCGTTCACGATAACGACCGTCGCCGTGCACCCGGAGTGTATGTCTTTCCGTAAAAATTTTTCGTCTAGATTTTCAAACGCCAACTTCAACGCCTGCGGGAGAAGATACTCGAACACGTCTTCCGGATTCTGTTGTCAAACACACACACACACACACAGAGAGAGAGAGAGAGAGAGTAAAGAGGTCAGTCACAAAACCGCGCGGATGAAACGACAAAGTCATATGGGAGAAAGAGAGAGAAAAGGAGAGATTTTATAAAGACGACTTACCTCGTTCTGCTCCACCACCTTCTGCTTCTCCTCTTTCTTCAGCTCCGCTTCTAAACTGTTCAGCGCTTTCAAGAGCGACGATAACGTTTCTTTCGCGCAAAAATCCGCGCACTCTTTACCACCGTGGCCGTCGAATACAGACAGGAAGAAAAATTCGCACGAGCTGAGGTCTTCCATTCTCGTTTCGTCTTCCTTCGCATCGTTTTGATTCATCCGATGACGACGACGGTTGAGAATGCTTTTGGAAACCCATCGCGCGTTCGGTGCGCAAAACTCAAAGTCTTCACCTTTTTGAATCTTTCTGGACTTGGCGAAACGGACGTGTGGGTAGTTTCTCAACGAATAATGGTCGTCCGAGGGGGGGCGCTGTCTGTGCGACGCCATTTTTTGTTTATTACTTCGCGCGCGAGCGCTTATTTGTGTCGCAAAAGGAGATTGATGAGAGATCGGTGTTTAAGTTCGTGTTCGCCGCGCTCGCGACATTTTTAGTTATATATACATACATAATACAGCTCTCGCACATCTCTCTCTCTCTCTTTCTTTCTACTGCATATCGCTCACATCTTCCACGTCGACGTCGCAGGATAATTCGTCCTCCAACTTTTCCATCTCTCTCGTAAACTTCTCCTCCTCGAACGCGCCTTCGATGAGTCTCACCGTCGTCTCGCAAAAGTACATCTCGTCGCCGCCTACGCCTGCACCTAGATTAGTATTGTTATTGTTATTATTATTATTATTATTATTACTAAAAGGCGACGATTTCGTGTCCATCCTCAACGTTTCGATGTTTAAACCGCAGTTGGATAAAGTCTCCGTGATTCGCGCGGTTATGCCCGGAAAATTCGTCGCTCGGATGATTAACTTCTTGTACCCTCGCGCTCTCGATTGCTCCTCGTTCTGCCTCGTTTCCGGAGGTACCTCGCGAACGTCGAAGGTAAAATTATCGATTCTCGTATCCAAGGCGTCTTGTAACCGCTTCTTCGTCTCGCACTCGGTTCCCGCGGATGTCGTCGCCTCTCCTTCCTCTTCCTCCTCTTCTTCTAAAACGCTGCTTCTGATTTTATGATGATCCGCGTGCGTTTTCACGTTCGTTCGTTTCCTCGGTTGTTTCCGCGTTCTGTTTTCAAAGAAGGACACCAATGCGGTGATTGTAAAATCCGGACCGAGTCTCGCCAATCGACTGCTCTCCACGTCCGCGCGGATGTTCAGCATCGCGCGGGAGAATTGTCCGTAAATTCCCGGTCGGTCCAAACCGTATCCGGTGACCACGAACGAGCGTTTGTTGTTCGTGTTGTTGTTCGAGGAGGAGGAAAAGGAGGAGAAGGAGAGCGGAAAATTGAACGCGACGTCCTTCTTCATCTCCTTCGTCTTCGTCTTTGTCTTCTTCATCAAACTCTCGGAGGGAAAAAGAGGGATTGGAATAATCGATTCGTCCGCTCCAATTCGCCGCCGGGGTGGTCGTAACGGTGACGACGATGATGATTCGAGAGGAGGAAACGAAGACGAAGAAGAAACGAAGAAACCGCGCGAGAACAACAACGACGAGAAAGAAGAACAACGAGACAAAGCAGTCGCCGAAGAAGCTCTCATCATCCTCGTCGTCATCTCTCTCTCTCTCTTTATACTAATCGGTCTCTTCTTGTTGCGCGTCGATGCACTTTCGTCCGGAGAGAGATTTTTGGCGGTTTTTTTGTTTAGGGTCTCCAACCCTAATACGTGTGCAGTTCTTTCTTTCCTTTCTTTTTCTCGGGAGAATATCTTTCTTTCGTTTCTCGTCAGATGTTCTATAAAGTATAGTGCGTTTACAGCAGTCACGCAAAGGGAGAGGGTTTTCAGAGAGAAACCGACACACACACACACACAGAGAGAGAGAGGTGTGTGTGTGTGTGTTTGTGAGAAAATAAGATGAGCGTTTTCGTCGCTTCTTTTTCTTCTCCTTCGCGGTGGTGTTCTCTGTTAAAAGGATCGACATCATCATCAAAATCATCATCTTCATCGTCCGGAAGAAGAAACGAACGAGGCGCGACGATCCAAAAGCGAGGAGGCGCGAGAACGTCTGCATCGTCTCTTTCCTCTGAGAACCACTCGCGAGGAAAACCGAACAAATCTGAACCGTATAAGTTCATGGGGCGGACGGTCAAAGAGAAGCACGTGTTTGATTCTCAAATGGCGAACGAATTAGCCTTGGAAGTCGTCAGCGAGGAAACCGGAGTGGAGAAAGAAGAGTTAAAGAAGACGTTGCAAAATTTGCAAAGTTTGTTGCCGGAACTCTCATCGTCGTCTTTATCGAGTAACGCGGACGCGTATCGAGCGTCGCTGGATATAAAATTGGTCGCCAGAAACGCGATTCAGATTAAATCCGTGTTTCGAGAGTTGCGGTCGAACGTGTCTGAGATGATCGCGAAGGATTTACGGTTGGCGTTGGATCCGAGAGCGAGCGAAAGGTGCGAAAAGGCGTTGGAGGTTTTGACCGGTAGAGGCGAGATGACGAGAGAAGAGGCGGAAAACTTGGTATTTGCGACGCACAGGTATTGCGCGGATAAGAAGAAAATGCTGGCGTTCTGCGAGGAGGAGACGGTGTTGGAGGTGTGCGAGAACGTGAGGAGAATACGTTCGGCGGTTGGTGGAGAGGCGTTTTTAGCGCACAAAGTGTGCGAAAAAGGTGACGCGGCGGCAAATATGCTCTTTGAATCCGAGAAAAACGAAGCGGCGTGCAATGCAGCGAAAGCTTTGGTCGAGAGAATGCCGAAAGATTGCAACGTGGCGTTGATGGTGTCGGACTTTCCGAATTTGTTACTCATGGATATCGATCGGTTGTTTTTCGATTTGACGAACGCGTTCAAATCGACGCCGCCGGAAGAGACGTTGCGAAGAGATCCTAGCGTTTCATTCAGGGTGCGTTCGTTTAATAATTCGTACGAGGATGATGGATTTTCCGAAGACGATCGCATCTGATTCTTCGTTTTCGTTGTCGTCGTTGTCGTCGATTCGCGTTCGGCAACTACTTGTGGTCTCAAAACTAATTTCTCTCTCCCTCACTCTCTTTCTCTCTCTGCTCTACTCTCTTCTTCTTCATGATGGATGCGTATAAAAAGTTTGAGAAGAACTCGAATCGCTTTCGGAATCTGCGCTGACGAAGAAATACAATCATCTCTTTCATTCTTAATATATACGCGTTATATATATAGTTTGAAAATAACAGCGCAAAGTCCCAAGCACTCGGGCCGGCGGCGAATACAATGCAAGCCGAGGAAGATAATTTTGGGCTGATGCGCGAGTTGCCGAACAGTCGCCGCGATATCTTGGCTGGCGCGTTCGCGGCGTTTCTTTTTGGCGGCAACTTATCGCTCACAACACCGCAACAGTTTGCGTACGCGTATTCCGAGGAATACGAAAAAGACACCTTAGATTTGCTCGCAAAGACCAAGGCGTTTATCGCCAAGCAAAACTATTACGAGGACGTGTACGAGTCGTACGCGAAGTGGAACACGAAATACAGCGTTCCTGGCGCGGTGGATACGAAGAGATTTGGCAAGAGTTTTCTTTTAACGACAAAGATTTTCAGCTTGGTGAAAGGCGGAAACATCGAGGGCTTGGAACAAAAAGCGAACGAGTGGGTGAACGTCGCCTCCGCCTTAACCGACGGAACGTTAAGCGGCAAAGAGGCGAGAGATACCTATGGAAATTTGGTCTGGGCAAATAACGATAAGTCTGATCCGAAGAACAGAATCGGTCTGTGCGCGTTTGGCGAAACCGCGGGAACGAAGTTCTTCAATATTAACTGCGATGGATTTTAGTTCGTTTGTATGTAATGTTGTACAAATAGTATTCAAAATGAAAAACGTCCGCTATCGCGAATCTGGCACCACTGCATCTCTCGGTCGAACGACTTGTCCAAACAAACCGGCGACTTCCGGTATGTTAAGCCCGCCCAAATCATCCTGCGCTCGACTCGCCAATCGCGCGCTCAATTTGCTCGCAAACTTTGAGGACATGTTTTGAATACCCGGCGCGGCTTCTGGAATCAAACTCATCAACGCCTCGATTTCGTTCGGCGCGAGCATTCTTAAATTGTTGATCTCCGCCTGCGGTAACTGTCTCGTCTCGGCGGCTCTTTCGATTGCTTTACCGAGAGACGGGACGCCAAATAACTCTAAAATAGATCTCAACAACGCCAAATTTCTCTTATCGTCCATCGTGAGCGTGATTTTTTCTTGATTATTCGCCGCTAAAACGGAGAGAAGGAACGGCAAGTTTAAGCCGGGGATTAAAATCGCTCCCGATAACAGGGACGAGGCGGCGATGACTGGCGATAACGTCGCCAACGCTCTCCACGTAGCCGTCGCGGATTGCCTCGATAACGAATCGGCAGCGCGAACGGCTTCGTCTACGACTAATTCTTGCAAATAGTTTCCATTCTCGTTGAACAAAAGTCTGACGACGTCTTTCGTCGCCGGGTCGATGTTCGCGCCAGTCATCGAGGCGTTCATTTCCGCGGTGCCCATGCTATTGGTAAACTGCGAAAACCCGGACGAAATCGAACGAACTCTCGAAACCCGTAATCGGTCTGATCCCCCGTAAATGAACGATTTCAACGCTTTCCTCATTCTCGGTGAATCGTCCGATAATAATCGCCTGGCAATGTACGGAAAACACTGATCGACGATGGCGTAGTTCTCATCCGTGCTCAATCCTAAACCTTCGAGCGTCCCGAACGCTCTCAAAATCAGAACGAAATACGGGGGCAGCTGCAGCGGGTACTCTTTCGATAAAGCCTCTAACTTGTTCGATAACTCGCCGACTCTCGAGCTTTGCTGCTCTTGTAATGACGCGATTTTCGTCGTCGCGCCGCCTCCCGATCCGTATAAAGTTTCCAGCATCTCCGCGAGAACCGGGACGACGATGTTTTTGTTCTCCTCGGAATCCGCCAACGCTCGCGGGATGAAGCCTAAATTTACCAAATCATCGAGCGTTTTTGAGTACTCTTTCGCGGACAAGTGCGCTATGTACTCTACGAACGCAATGCGTTGTTCTTCGCCGATTTCTGTCATCATCCCGTAATCGAGAATGGCCAATCTTCCGTCTTCCATCAACATGAAGTTTCCGGGGTGCGGATCCGCGTGGAGAAAACCGGTTTCCAAGAACTGCACCATGTACGAGTTGAGCAAAGTTTCGACGAGTTTTTTTCGAACAGCTAACGACTTTTCCGAGTTATCCATTGCAATTTCCGTCAATTTCTGCCCTACCACCCACTCTTGACAGATTACTTGTCTATCGCTAATTTCGCGGAAGACGTGCGGGACTTTAATAGCGCCTCGAACGACGGAGATTGAGTTCATATCCTTTTCAAATCGAGACGCGTTTCGTCCTTCAATTTCGTAATCTAATTCTTCCAAAAACCGTTCCGCGGCGACGTCGAGAACTGGGATGAATCCCTCGCACCCGTTGACTAAATCAAAAGTTTGTTCCGTTTTCGGGATTGAGGAGAAAATGTCCAGGAAGGATCGAATGACGAACAAATCAATGCTCACGGCTTCTAATATGTCCGGTCGTTGCACTTTAACCGCCACAGTTCGTCCGTATTCCTCGGTTTCCTCTCCTGATTTTTTCAACGCGCCTTTTTTCAGCGTCGCTTTATACACTTGCCCAATGCTCGCCGCGGCGACGGGTTTATCGAAGCACGAGACATCCTCGAAAACGTCTTCCAACCGAACGTTTTCGCCAATCGTCTTCTGAATCAATTTTCTCGCATCTTCCGAAGGAAACGCTTCCACTTGATCTAACAACGTCTGGAATTCTTCCAAATACGCCGGCGGCAACAAATCTGGTCGAATCGCCACCGCTTGGCCAACCTTGACGAACGCCGCGCCTTGCCTCGCGATCAACTCTTTCAACGCTTTCGCCCGAATAGGCGCGTTCTGTTCCACCGTATTCGACGTCACGTCCCCAACCAACGCAGTCGCCCACGTCAACACTTCCGTCAACAACCCCGCCGACCGCTTCATCACCGCAATCGGCCGTCTCGCCCAATATTTCGCAATCTTCTCGCTGTCGTACGCTTTCGGCAAATCGTCTTCGTCCAACGCCCCTCGCTTAAACACCCACCGCGCGACGGCGACGGAGAACGATCCCGACGCGAACGCGGCAAACGCGCCGGCTAAAACTGGGTGCCTCTCTGCGATTGTTTCCATCGAATGCATCATCAAAGGGTCCAGGGATTGTTCAAAATTTTCCAAAGCTTTTACAGCGGAGGCGAGTTGATTGTGACCAAAAATCGACGTGTCCTCGACCGA
>Ga0209335_10002778_pt1 | contig 18052 bp, 20 predicted proteins | sample COG_09_FD_184753 | JGI IMG/M metagenome (GOLD analysis project Ga0209335, IMG submission 184753) | Pelagic Microbial community sample from North Sea - COGITO 998_met_09 (SPAdes) (version 2) | ecosystem: Environmental > Aquatic > Marine > Neritic zone/Coastal water | place: Helgoland, sampling...
TAGTCCAGTCGTATCGTATCTCACTCATAGTAATCGATTATTTATGCGCTCAAAGATAGCGTGTTTAATTAATCGTGATACCCTATTTTTGTAAAAAATCATTCTTGTGAGAATTGACATCATAACCGTATTACCACAGCTACTTGAAAGCCCTTTTAGTGACTCTATTTTAAAGAGGGCACAAACCAAAGGCATTGTAGATGTCAATTTTCATAATTTAAGAGACTATTCTACCAACAAACACAAGAACATTGACGATTATCAATTTGGTGGTGGTGCTGGCATGGTTATGATGATTGAGCCAATTTCTATCTTAATTGAGAAGTTGAAGAAAGAAAGAAATTATGACGAGATTATTTATATGACTCCTGATGGAGACACTCTTAATCAAGGCATCTGTAACCAACTATCGTCTGTTAAGAACATTATTGTGTTATGTGGCCATTACAAAGGAGTTGACGAACGTGTTCGAGAGCACTACATCACCAAAGAAATATCTATAGGAGACTATGTTCTTTCTGGAGGTGAGCTTGCCGCTGCAGTTTTATGCGACTCCTTAATTAGATTGATACCCGGTGTGTTAAATAATGAAACATCTGCGTTAACCGATTCTTTTCAGGATAATTTATTAGCCCCTCCGGTATACACTAGGCCAGCAGAATTTAACGGCTGGGAAGTGCCAGAAGTATTAACATCTGGAGATTTCAAAAAAATTGAAGAGTGGCGTCACGAAAAAGCGATAGAGCGTACAGAAAAAAGGCGACCTGATTTATTGGATTGATGAAAACTCCACAAAACCAACTAAAACTAGAGCACAAAAACCTAGCAAAGAAGTTACATCGAGCTGTTCACGAAGCGAATAACGAATACCATATAATTGAAGAAGGCGACCGAATTATGGTATGTCTTTCTGGCGGAAAGGATAGCTACACCATGCTTGATTTATTGCTTTATGTAAAAGAACATGCGCAAATTAATTTCGAAATTGTTGCAGTAAATCTGGATCAAAAACAACCAGGCTTCCCTGCTCATATTCTTCCAGCGTATCTGAAGAATTTAGGAGTAGAATATAAAATCATCACAAAGGACACTTATAGCATCGTGATGGACAAGACTCCTGAAGGGGCGACAATGTGCAGTCTTTGTTCTAGACTTAGACGAGGAACCTTATACTCGGCTGCTGATGAACTAGGTTGTAATAAATTAGCGTTAGGCCATCACAGAGAAGATATGATTGAAACCTTGTTTTTAAACATGTTTTTTGGCGGGCGACTAGAAACGATGCCTCCTAAATACAGAACAGATAGCGGAAAACATGTTGTTATTCGTCCTTTAGCTTTTTGTAAAGAAAAAGACATAGAGAAATATGCTGAATTACAGAACTACCCTATCATACCTTGCAATCTATGCGGCTCACAGGATGGAATGCAAAGACAAGTAATCAAACAAATGTTATTGGATTGGGACGAGAAAGATCCTGGCAGAGTCGATAAGATTTTCAAGTCTATGCGCAACATTTCCCCTTCACACATGCTAGATACCAATCTATTTGATTTTGAGGAACTAGAGTCAAATATAATTTCTGATTCTCTCCAAGCAAAACAATAGTCAGCTATAACAATATAGCTGTACTGTCTTTCACTTCACTTATAATAAAAGTGCTATAAGTACTACCTATATAGTCCAATGTGGTTAGCTTTTCATTCAAAAACTTACGATATCCTTTCATGTTTTCAACTGCAATTTTAAGCGTATAGTCATAGTCTCCACTCGTATTATAACACTCTAACACTTCTCCAAACTGAAGAACTTCCTTTTCAAATTTTGAAATAAAAGTATTGTTGTGTTTAACCAATCTTACTTGACATAAAACTAAAAAACTCCGTCCAGCTTTCTCTCTGTCAATTAAAGCGACATAGCTTTCTATTACTTTGTTTTTTTCAAGTTTTTTAATTCTTTCATAAATCGCAGTCGGAGATAAATTCAACTTAAGTGCAATTTGCTTAACAGTTGTCTTACTATCAATTTGCAAAATGTTGATTAACTTTTTATCCGTTAAATCCAGTTTCATCTTGTAACAATTTCAGTATTTAAATCATTAATTTAACTTATTCAATTATTTTAACTACAAAAATACATTTTTACAATAAATTTTACCTAAAAAAATGATAACTATTGTAATAATAACATTACAGTTGTTCATTTGCCAAAACAAAAACACATTTATTATGATGCCTGCAAACAATATACAAGATGAGCACACCTTCGGAGAGTTCGGTGGCGTAAACCCGTCAATATCAGATTCAGCTACTTATACATTTCTTGCTGCTAAAACAATGGGAGATACATTTGAAGGCAGCTCGGAAGGGTGTTATTTATATTCTAGACATACTAGCCCTAGCAATCTCCATTTATCAAATACCCTGGCTGCAATGGAAGGGACTGAATCTGCACATGTTACGGGGTCGGGAATGGGAGCAATAACTTCGGTTCTTCTTCAGCTTTGCGGTGCGAGCGACCATATTGTATCAAGCAGAACGATTTACGGAGGAACTTGGGCTTTCATGAAAAATTTTCTACCAAAATTTTCTATCAACACATCTTTTGTCGATATAACTTCATTAGAGGCTATTGAAGCCGCAATTACTAAAAATACAAAAGTTATCTACTGTGAATCAGTTAGCAATCCATTACTTGAAATTGCCGATATTCCTAGACTGGCTGAAATTGCAAAAAGGCATAACGTTAAACTTGTAGTTGACAATACGTTTACTCCTCTTATTATATCTGCCAACAAATTAGGTGCTGATATTACGATACACAGTCTTACGAAATTTATAAATGGCACAAATGATACATTAGGCGGGGTAATTTGTGCTGACACTGAATTTATCGATAATCTAAAAAGCGTTATGGATGGTGCTGCAATGCTGCTAGGACCTGTGATGGATAGTTACAGATCTGCAAGTATTCTTAAAAACATGAGAACTCTGCATGTTCGCATGCAAAAACACAGTAAAAATGCAAAATATATTTCAGAACAATTAGAGCAAGATGGCATCCGGGTGGTTTATCCTGGCTTAAAAAGTCACAAAAATCATGAAACAATTAGTTCACTATACAATCCAGAATTTGGTTACGGAGGAATACTCACCATAGATGCTGGAAATCTTGAAACTGCTAACAAACTTATGGAAGCAATGCAAAAGAAAGGAGTTGGATTTTTAGCTGTTAGTTTAGGGTTCTACAAAACCCTTTTCAATGCTCCTGGAGCCGCTACATCGAGTGAAATTCCGCTAGAAGAACAACAAGAAATGGGACTAAATGATGGTTTAATTAGATTCTCTATGGGACTTGATCACGACATAAAAAGAACCTATGAATGGATACGAGAATGTTTAATTGAGGTTGAAATGTTGACTTCTTTGTACGATTCTATGAATTTATACAAATTAGAGGTCTCTCAAAACGAGTTAATCCTTAACTAAATAAGCGTAAATACTGAACTATTAATACTTGATTTTCAGCATATTATCAAATAAAAAAATTATTTATTTCAACATCAATAAAAAAGGAAGATTTCGGACATTAATAATCGAAATAAATTTCATATCTTCGCAGCCCAATTTTGGAGTAGATTACAATTTATAGTGCCATGAATAATATTATTAGAGAATTACAAAACGAGTGGGTAGCAGAAAAGCAACTTCCTGAGTTCGGAGCTGGAGACACAGTTACTGTGCATTATAGTATTAAGGAAGGCGCTAAAGAAAGAATTCAGTTATTTCAAGGTGTTGTGCTTCAACGTAAAGGTGAAGGGATTCAAGAAACATTTACTGTAAGAAAAATTTCTGGCGGCATCGGTACTGAAAGAATTTTCCCTGTTGTGTCTCCTCACATTGCTAAATTGGAAATTAACAAAAAAGGTATTGTCCGTAGAGCAAGAATCTTCTACATAAGAGAATTAACTGGCAAGGCTGCTAGAATTAAAGAGAAAAGAGTTCTTAGAACTAAGTAATATTAAAATCCTGCTTCTAGCAGGATTTTTTATTTATACCCATTCCTAAATTTACCATGGCAAAATACATTATAAAGACACTTCATGGCCTTGAAGAAATTCTTTGCAAAGAACTTGAAGCTATTGGTGGCCTGAATCCTCAACCATTAATACGTGCAGCAAGTTGCGAAGGCGATTTGTCATTTTTATATAAAGCAAATATTTGCCTTCGCACCGCTATTAGCATTTTAAAACCTATTAACAGATTTAGAGCTCGAGACGAAGAACAGCTTTACAGAGGTGTTCAGAACATTAACTGGTCTTCAATTTTTGGAATGGCTAACACTTTTGCAATTACCGCATCGGTAAATTCCGACCATTTTAATCATTCTAAATACGTAGCCTTAAAATCGAAGGATGCGATCGTTGATCAGTTCAGAAGGAAGTATGGCGAACGTCCATCTATAGACGTGGAGAATCCAGATATTAAAATAAACATTCACATTGCGCGCGACCAAGTAACTGTTTCGTTAGATAGCTCTGGAGATACTTTAAATAAACGCGGGTATAGAAAAGAAGGTGTATTTGCGCCACTAAATGAAGTATTAGCTGCCGGCCTCATTTCCTTAGCTGGTTGGGATAAAAAAACAGATTTTATTGATCCAATGTGTGGCTCGGGGACCATACTAATTGAGGCAGCAATGATGGCAAGAAATATTGCTCCAAACATCAATAGAAAAGCATTCGCTTTAAAAAACTGGAAAGACTTTAACCAAGAAACTTGGGACAAAGTACTTGCCGATGCTAAAAATCAAGAAACTGAAACTGATTGTCAGTTTTTTGGTTCAGATATTTCTGACAAAAACCTAAGAGTAGCTGTTGGCAATTGTTTCGAAGCTGGTTTGGCTGGTAAAATAAAGTTCGAAAGTTCTGATCTTAGAGATTTGAATGTGCCATTCGAAAATGGAATTGCAATTACAAATCCTCCGTATGGAGAACGATTGCAACTTGACGACATGAATGAGTTCTACAAGGAAATTAGCGATGCCATGAAAAAGAATTTTGAGGGATATGATTTCTGGGTCATTAGTTCGAACATGGAAGCCTTAAAACACCTCAGATTAAGAACATCTAGAAAAATTACGATGTACAATGGCTCTTTGGAATGCAAGTTCAATAAGTACGAAATGTACAGAGGCTCAAAAAAAGTTCGAGAATAGGTTTTACTCATGATCCGAGAAATTATTAAGATTACATTCGGATTATCATTCTTTATTCTACTGATAGGGTCTTTCTCATATTGGTTTGAAAACAAAGTTTACAATTCATTTATCTCGTATGATGATAAATATGCCACCGATTCAATTGCCGGTCACATTAAGAAACCTGACCTTGCTGTTCATTTTGAATGGAAAGAACATAAGAAAGGTGAATTTACTATAATCACCAATAATCTTGGTTTTAGAGAAGATACTAAAACAGAGCCACTGAAAGAAAATAATTCAAAAAGGATTCTAATCACTGGTGACTCGCACACGGATGGTGTTTGTAATAATTCAGAATCTTTCAGCAACATCTTAGAAGAATCAATGAACCGGTTAGATTCTACCTTAAAATGGGAGGTAATTAATGGGGGAGCTGGATACTACACATTCAAGAACTACAAAGGTTTTCTAAAAAGGAACCTCCACTTAAAACCAGATAAATATATTGTTACCGTTTACACTGGTAACGATTTTATCGAGGCAATTTTTACAGACCACTCGCCTACTTTAATTGAATCGGTTAAGCGAACTTGTTATCGGATTAGAAAATATTGGCGTTTTCATGACGCAGATCAGCTTGGCCTAAGTCAAGCAAATTTACAACAGTTGTATTTCGAACTATATCCTGAAGTCATTAAAGTTGCCCAAGAGATTGCGATCAGAGAGCTTAGTGACATTCAGTTCGTATGTGATGAAAACAATATTGAGTTAATAATTCTAATACTCCCATCAAACCTCGAAACCAAGCTAAAGTATGATGCATCTGATTTAACTCAGAAAGTTATAGAGACACTTGAGGCAAGTTCCATACGCCATATTAACTTATTACCAGCATTCCAAAAATCAGAAAAAGATTTATTTTGGAAACAAGATTTCCACTTAAATACAGAAGGACACAAAGTCGTTGCTTCTATTCTCTTCGCTGCGCAGCAATAAGCGTGTTTTTCAATAAACTGGCAATGGTCATAGGGCCTACTCCGCCTGGCACAGGTGAAATTGCATGACATTTTTCTGATACTTCATCAAATTTCACATCACCAAACAGCTTAAATCCGCTCTTTGTCAATTCACTGGGCAGTCGATGAATACCAACATCAATAACAGTAGCGCCCTCTTTAACCATGTCGGCTGTTACAAATTCTGGTTTGCCAATTCCTACAATTAAAATATCTGCTTTAGCTGTAATCTCTTTAAGGTTTTTCGTTCTACTGTGAACCATAGTAACAGTAGAATTTCCTGGATTTGTGTTTCTTGACATCAGAATACTCATTGGCGAACCTACAATATGACTTCTGCCCATAACCACACAGCTTTTACCTTCAGTTTCGATGTTATATCGTTCTAACATCATTAATATTCCATAAGGTGTAGCTGGTAAATATGTCGGCAAACCCAATGCCATTCTGCCTACATTTTCTGGATGAAAGCCATCAACATCTTTTATCGGATCAATAGCCAATAGGACCTTGTGTTCGTCAATGTGTTTTGGTAAGGGTAACTGAACAATATAACCATCAATGTCAGAATTATTTAACTCATCAATTTTCGCCAGCAACTCTGCTTCTGTGGTTTCCGAGGACATTTGAACCAACGTAGATTCAAAACCTACTTTTTTGCACGCTTTTACTTTCGCATTCACATACGTTTGACTAGCCCCATCTTCCCCGACTAAAACCGCTGCTAAATGAGGAGCTTTTTTACCTGATGCAACAAGTTGCGTTACTTCTGCTGCGATTTCTTCTTTTATCTGATTTGATGTTTCTTTTCCGTCAATTAATACCATTTTTCAAAGTTCAAAGTTCAAAGTTCAAAGTTGTCGTGTAATGCGTCACAAACTTTGCAGTCCAAACAAGTTTATCGACCCATTTTGGGCATGTTTTTCATCATTTGCATCATTTTACCCTTATCACCCATCATTTTCATCATTTTACGGGTATCTTCAAATTGCTTAATCAACTTGTTTACTTCTTGAACTGAAGAACCACTTCCTAATGCAATTCTTTTTCTTCTACTTCCATTAAGGATATGCGGGTTCTTTCTTTCTTGGTTGGTCATAGAAAGGATGATAGATTCGATACCGACAAATGCGTCATCTTCAATATCAACATCTTTCATCGCTTTCCCCATTCCTGGAATCATGCCAACAAGATCTTTAACATTACCCATTTTCTTGATCTGCTGAAGTTGAGATAAAAAATCATCAAAATCAAATTGGTTTTTTGCTAATTTCTTTTGAAGCTTTCTTGCCGATTCTTCATCAAATTGCTCTTGTGCCCTTTCAACTAAAGAAACGACATCACCCATCCCAAGAATACGGTCAGCCATTCTTTTTGGATAGAATGGGTCAAGAGCTTCCATTTTTTCGCCAGTTCCCACAAATTTGATCGGTTTATCTACAACTGAACGAATAGACAAGGCTGCGCCACCCCGAGTATCACCGTCTAACTTGGTAAGAACTACCCCTGTAAAGTTTAATCTTTCGTTAAATTCTTTCGCTGTATTTACAGCATCTTGCCCCGTCATTGAATCAACAACAAATAAGGTTTCTTGAGGATTAATAGCTTTCTTAACATCCTCAATTTCGGTCATCATTTTTTCATCGATAGCCAAACGACCTGCGGTATCAACAATAACTACATTGCATCCAACTTTTTTGGCATGCTTTAGAGCGTTAAGAGAAATACTTACTGGATTCTTGTTTTCCCTTTCCGAGTAGACTTCAATATTGAGTTGCTCGCCTAGAACGTGCAGCTGATCTATCGCCGCAGGTCGGTATATGTCACAAGCGACTAATAATGGCTTCTTATTTTTCTTATCACGTAGGTATTTTGCCAATTTACCTGAAAAAGTAGTCTTACCAGAACCTTGAAGACCAGACATTAACACAGTAGATACCTTGGCAGAAAGATCAACACCTTCCATTTCACCTCCCATCAACTCAGTTAACTCGTCATGAACGATTTTAGTCAGCATTTGACCAGGTGAAACCGCGTTGATTACACCAGTTCCATTAGCTTTTACCTTTACTTTATTCGTGAATTCTTTAGCTACTTTGTAACTAACATCGGCATCTAGAAGTGCCCGCCTGATTTCCTTTGTTGTTTCGGCAATATTAATCTCTGTAATTTGCCCTTGACCCTTTAAAACTTTAAAGGCTCCTTCTAATTTTTCTGATAAACTATTAAACATCTCTTTATTATTGAATATTCAAAAATATGAATTTACATTCTTTCAGGCATTTTTACTCCCAGCAATTGCATTGCTGAGGCAATTACCTCTTTTACTTTTCGCGATAAAACGATTCTAAAATTGAGAATATTTTCATCATCAACCTTTAAAATTGGTACGGTTTGATAAAAGTGGTTGTAACCTTTTACTAACTCGTAGGCATAATTGGCAACCATTGAAGGACTATATTTTTCCCCAGCTTCTTTAATTATTCGAGGATAATCATCCAATAATTTAATGAGTGTTTTTTCACATGGCTCTATTGCAAGCATTAAATCTATTGCTCCAATTTTCTCATCTACATTGCTAAGAATTGAACAAATTCTTGTATGCGTATATTGTATAAAAGGTCCAGTATTTCCCGTGAAATCAACAGACTCTTCTGGGTTAAACACCATCGATTTCTTCGGGTCTACTTTCAGCATAAAATACTTTAAGGCCCCCATTCCAATTACATTATATAGATCAGTTTTATCTTTGGTAGACATGCCTTCGAGTTTACCTAACTCTTCAGAGATTGATTTAGCCGTCCTAGCCATTTCTTCCATTAAATCATCGGCATCAACAGCAGTGCCTTCTCTAGATTTCATTTTACCCATTCCTTTAGGTAAACCAACCATACCATAAGATAGATGATAACAAGATTCTGCCCAGCTAAAACCTAGTTTTTTAAGAATCAAAAAAAGCACTCTGAAGTGATAATCTTGTTCGTTACCCACTGTATAAACTAAACCAGTTAAATTGGGATAATCGTTATAACGAAATATTGCGGTACCAATATCCTGAGTCATATAAACAGATGTTCCATCTGCACGAAGAACGAGCTTTTCATCCAATCCTTCAGATGCTAAATCACACCAAACAGAACCATCCTCTTTCCTGAAGAAAACCCCCTTTTCAATACCTTCTTCTACTCTTATTTTCCCTTCTAAATATGTGATTGATTCGTAATATAGCTTATCGAAATCAACTCCCATATTTTTATAGGTCATATCAAATCCAGCATAACACCAGCCGTTCATTTTCTCCCAAAGTGCATAAATCTCGGGATCTTTTGCTTCCCACTTGCGAAGCATTGCTTGCGCTTCTTGAATTAAGGCCCCTTGCATCTTTGCCTCTTTTTCTTCAACCCCACTATCAACGAGTGCTTGTATCTCTTTTTTACTATGTTTCTCGAATTCTACATAGTAATTTCCCACTAATTTATCTCCTTTCAGCTTTGAAGTCGGCTCTTCTCCGTTTCCCCATTTTTGATAAGCCAACATCGACTTACAAATGTGGATACCACGGTCGTTTATTACCTGAACTTTAACCACCTTATGTCCGTTTGCCTTCAGTATTTCAGCAACAGAATGGCCCAACAAGTTGTTCCGAACATGCCCTAGATGCAAAGGTTTATTAGTGTTTGGGGAGGAGTACTCAACCATTACCGTACTGCCTGAATTAGGTGTGGAAAAACCATAATTTAAATCAGCAACTGCGTCATTAAATCGGCCTATCCAGTATGCATTAGAAAAAGAAATATTAAGAAAACCTTTAACAATATTAAATCCAGAAATTACGTCAATATTTTCTAGGAGATAAGAACCTAGCTCCTTGCCTGTTTGTTCAGGTGATTTTTTGGATTGACGCAATAATGGAAACGTAACAATGGTTAGATCTCCTTCAAAATCCTTACGGGTGCTTTGCACTTGAACCGCGTCAGCAGAGATTGATTCTCCGTATAGACTTTTAATTCCCTCAACTACCTTCTCACTTAATAGCTTTTCCATCTATTTTAACGATTCAATTTTAGTAGTTACAGAGTCCAAAACATCAAAAGCTGTTTCAGCCATAAAGTTTCCCTTTTCGTCAAGCGTGGGGTTTACCTCTACAACTTCGAAACAACTTACTTTACCACTTTCAATAATTTGATTAATAATTTCCATCACCTCAAATTGATCGAATCCTTTTGAAACAGGTGTGCCTGTTCCTTTTGAAATCAAGTCACAGTCCAAGCTATCAACATCAAAAGAAATGTAAATATGATCGCAATTTTTAAGTCTATTCAAAGATTCGGATACACAGGTTTGGAGTCCTCTAAACCTAACTTCATCAACTTTATAATTTTTTATGCCAATCTTATCTGCAATATAGTCTTCTGGTTCTTCAGTATCGCGCACACCAAAATAAACAACATCTTCTGCCAATACTTTTGGCTCAATACCACCAATATTTTTCAGCCCTTCCCAAGTTTTTCTTGTCTCGTCAGTTACCTCATTGATTTTTCGATCCTTGTTATCTTCTGCCAGCGCAGCAGCCAAAGGCATTCCATGAATATTACCCGAAGGTGAAGTGTGTGGCGAATGAATATCCGCATGAGCATCAATCCAAACAACACCTAATCGTTTGTTTGGTTCAGCTAGTTTCATGCCGCTAATACTACCTAATGCTGATGAATGATCACCCGAAAGCACAAGCGGGAAATCGTTACTTTTTGCTATTAATTGAACAGCGTCACTTAAACGCTCGCAAACTTTTAACACCTTTTTAATTCGTTTAGCAAATGGTGTATTTTGCTTGGTATAAACAGCATCGTTTTCTGTTTCAATATCAACATAAGAGTAGCGGCTAAAATAGTCACTCCCTTTGTTAATTGCTGCTATCTCAATCGCATCAATACCTAAATCAGAACCACGCGTTCCCGCTCCAATGTCAGACCGGTTCTTAATAATTTTAATTTGCTGCATAATTTTAGCTTATTTGAAGAAGCGCAAAGTTAATGATACTAAACATAATGAGAATGTTAAGATGTGTTTTCTTTACTCCAAAAGCATTTTCCGCCAAGTGATTGTTTTACAATGTTTCTTGGATTACATTTGTCAGTATTAGATAGCTGATTATATAAGAAAAAAGGATTGGGTAAATTAACGTATATATCACTGTTTAAACTAATTCTATTAGCAGGAATGCTTAACCTGACAAGTTGTGAAGGCAGCATTTTTCATCCAAAATTATCTGAAGGAGAAATAGAATACGATGTTACTTATCCTGCAATGGAAGCCGACAATGTTATGGCAGAATTTATGCCTAAATCGATGACCTATAAATTTAAAAACAATAAATTCATTACCGATTTATCAGCTGGAATGGGAATGTTTAGAGCCAATTTTATTGGAGACTGTGAGACACATAAAATGACTCATTTGGTGAAAATGGTAAACAAAAAATACACCACTGTATATGATGAAAATAGCATTGACATACTCAATAAAGCGTATGATGACTTTACAATAATTGAGACAAATAGCACTAAAACAATTGCTGGATATGAGTGCAAAAAAAATTGGGTCATTTTTACTGCCGTCTCTATGCCCAACTTTGAGCTATACTACACTTCAGATATTTCAATTAAAGAACCTAATTGGAGCTTACCGTTTACAGGTGTTGACGGTGTTCTGATGGAATACGAAATGAAACGAAATGGCGTAATAATGAAATTAACAGCAACAAGTGTAACCAAAACAGACGTAGAAGATGATGTTTTTTCAGTTCCTGAAGAATACGAAAACGTAACCATTGAATTCATGGAAGAAGAGCTAGATAAGCTCTTCGAAACATTCAATTACTAAATCTGTTAATTTGATCTTACTGCAAAGCCATTCTTTTGGTCATGAAGCAAAACCAATTAGGCTGTACGATTTCGCACCAACCATTTTTGAACAAATTTCTTCAAGAAAGGGAATAAAAAAAGCAATAAAAAGAGGCGAAATATTGGTTAATGGGCAAACTTCTTTTGATAGTTATTGGCTGCAACCAAATGATAAAATTGAATTAGTAAATTTAGAACTATCACCGCCTAAGCCATACAGGTATAAACTTGATGTTATTTTCGAAGATGACGACCTTGCCATTATTAATAAGCCTGCCGGAATAAGTACTAGCGGAAACTTTTACAAAACTATTCAAAATGTGGTAGTAGATAATCTGAAGGCATCATTAAAACATGATGCGCTAAAATGGCCAAGACCTATTCATAGATTAGACAACCAAACAAGTGGCTTGCTGATAATTGCTAAAACTTATAAAGCCTCTCAAAATATAGGGCAGCAATTTGAGAAAAAGGATATTAACAAAACTTATCATGCAATTGTAATAGGAACACCTGAAACGAAAGGTAAGATTTCCACTTATATTTCAGAAAAAGAGGCTATTACTGAATATAAAGTGCTAACAACCGTTAATTCAATAAAAAACGAATCACTCTCGCTGTTAGAGCTTTCTCCAAAAACTGGTCGCACTCACCAGCTTCGAATTCATCTATCCGAAGTGGGTTTCCCTATTTTAGGTGATAAATTGTATGGTAAAGAAGGACTGATTCTGAAAAGAAAGGGATTATTCCTCTGCTCTACTGGTTTAAATTTTACTCATCCAACTTCTGGAAAGTTACTCCATTTTTCTATACCAATACCTGCGAAGTTTAACTCTCTTTTAAAAAGAGAAAAAACGATGTGGGAAAAGAAGAATTAGTAAAATTCCCGCATAGTAATGGAGGGTATCAAAATAGACGTCAGCCCTTTTGATCAATGATACTATCAGCTTAAGATCAATAATGAAATCCTAAAAAAAATAGTGAAAGTGTAAATCAAAATCTTTGCTAGATAAAAATCTAAATTCTTAATGACCTATTGCCTCGAAACGAGTATCATCATCACCAGCAGAATCAAGTAAATTCCCTGTAGAAATTTCAAGAGCTTGTAATCGTTTTTAAGCATGGATTTCATAAGCTTTTGGCGCGGGGTTATTTGAATAAAAAATATGATTCCTGCAAAGAATAGAGTCTGGACAATCCTTAGCTGATAGAGCTCTGTACCAAAACTTTCCGGAGAGAAATGAAGCTTTGCTTCAATCAGAAAGAGGAATAGCGTAAGCAGGCCCAGAACAACAAAATGCTGGCGTATATCACTATGTGTACTTTTGAGCTTTTTCCCTCTTGAAAATAGAAGCACTGGTAATAAAATGGCAAAAATAAAGTATGAACCGTATAGTAAATAAGGAGGTTCAGGCCAATGCATGATTCTGAATAAAGTGAAAAATAACGTTATGGAAAAAAGCAGGGGGAGGATGGCATAATTCGATTTTCGCATGCTGTACGCAAATTCAATTAAACCCAATGTGAAACCTAATAGAGACAATATGAGCATAAGACCTGCTCCAGGTAGATGTGCTATTTTTAATGCTATAGCAATTAGGTACATAATACCCAGCATACAGGCGAGGTTTTGTCTTGACAACAGCTTCTGGCTTCGGTGCTTTATGATTTCATCTAGCAATAAAAGTACCATCCCAAAAAGTGAAGAATAGAGAATAGCTGCCGCACCAGGCCAGTGCATAAATTTAAATAGCATTCCGACAACGATTATTGCTCCGACTATACCCTGTATGGTTTTTCTTAGCATAGCTTCTTATTTAATAATTGAATATTTGTATACTGTTTTTCTACTCAAGCGTTACAAAAAATAAGAGTAATAATGTAGGAATGATTAATGGTTTTTATTTTAATCGAATCATGACCCGAAAATGATACTAACTCTTGAATAGGAACTCAGCACCAGGCTTTTTACACGTTAGTTCGCGCACAAAAGTAAACCACGTACCAAACTAGAGCTGTTTATTTTACAATTTGTTTATGATTGTATTTTGGCATGCTCATTGTTAAGTTATTGGTGAACCTTATTAAAATCAAACGTAATATGTTTAAAACAATAAAAAAAATAGCAATGTTACTTTCAGTAATTGCATTTATGTCAAGTTGCGCTACAGTAAAAAGTCCATTAGGTGGGATTTTGTACACAAATGTTAAATCCCCTGTTGCGATAACGGGTAATTCCAACTCGACAAAAGTTGGGTCATCAGAAGCAATTTCTGTCCTTGGCATAGTTGCCGCAGGAGACGCAAGCATTGATGCTGCAGCAAAATCGGCAGGGATTTCTAAAATTCACCATGTTGACCAACAATCAAAAAGTATTTTAGGGTTTTTCGCTAAGTACAAAGTTTTTGTTTATGGCGAATAATATGATTAGGATGGTGTGGTTGGCACGCCATCTTTTTTTTATTGCAATGTTGCTTCTAACAAGTAAAATTAATGGACAGAATATTGAAAAGTACTATACCTCTTCGCTTCAGGAAAAAGGAACGTTATATTTTATTTTCCCACAAAGCGGATTTGAAAACAATAAAACTAAAAGCAAGCTCATTTATGACATTACCTACTTGGCCACAACTGATACGGTAACATTAAATTTTTCGTATTTCGACAAATTGGAAAGAACGATTGACAGTGCGGTTTTCGTAAATACTAATCAAAGATTCTCAGGCAGTATCAAAAAACTATTCATAGAGACAAATAAATCAAAATGGCATTATCGATATACTTCAAAAATTTTATTTACCGACATAAATTCTTTTTTTAATCAAACAAACAACCCCACAATTATTTTATATACTCAACAAGGGATAGTTGAACTAAACATAAAAACAAAAAATTGGAAGAGACAATCTTCCGTGACAAAAAAAATATTGACTTTAATAAAATACAATCAATAAACATTAATAAAGCTTAAAACCAAACCAGCCAATTTAATAAACATTACAGGAAAAGTTGAAAATCAAAGAAAAAATGCTAAATCAGCAATAATAAACATCTCAATTTCAGCGGTATAATAAATCAGTAGTGTAATTATAGAGACAAAAGAATATGCCATTTATTAAACACTGAATGGAGATATACCGTAATTGATATATTTGTTGAAAATCAATTCTTATGACAGGAGTATATGTAATTATTGGGCTAGGTCTACTAGTCATAGTTTGGCTAGTTAGTTTATACAACAAGCTAGTTAAATTACGTAACAATCGTGAAAACGCATTTGCAGATATTGATGTGCAATTAAAACAACGACATGACCTCATTCCACAGCTGATAGAAACTGTAAAAGGGTACATGAAACATGAAGATGGTGTTTTAATGAAGGTAACCGAAGCAAGAACGAGAGCCGTTAATGCAAGTGGTATTGATGATAAAATTTTGGCAGAGCAAGAATTGTCTTCTGCTATGAGTGGTTTTAACATTTCTGTTGAGGCATACCCAGATTTAAAAGCAAGCACCAACTTTTTGCAGTTGCAAGAAGAAATGTCCGACATTGAAAACAAACTTGCTGCCGTAAGACGTTACTTTAATTCCGCTACTAAGGAATTGAATAACGCAGTAGAGATGTTTCCTTCTAATATTGTAGCTGGAAGTTTTGGATTTGCTAAAGCAACCTTTTTCGATTTAGGAAAAGAGCAACGAGACAATTTGGATACACCTCCAGAAGTTAAGTTTTGAAATATGTAGGATTACAAACTCAGATTTGGAGAAACAATTCTAGATCTGTTATACTTCTGCTATCCTTCCCCCTGCTCATTCTTGGACTTACTTATCTGTTTTTCAATTTAATCAATTATGGAAATGTATTACGCATTTCAGAAGCTCATACACAATTTATAGCAGCTAGCCCATTTGTACTTGGTGGAGTGGGTCTCTGGTTTATCATCGCTTGGTTTTCGCATAGCGCTATGATAAGAAAGGCTACTGGCTCTAAAACACTCGACCGCAAAGAAAACAAAAGAGTATATAACCTATTTGAGAACCTTTGTATCTCTAAGGGCATGAAAATGCCGAAAATTAACATTATCGAAGACGATTCACTTAATGCATTTGCAAGTGGGCTAAGCGATAGAACGTTTGCCGTTTCCTTATCTAGGGGGATCATCAATAAATTAGACGATAAAGAATTAGAAGGTGTAATTGCACATGAGTTAACGCACATTCTCAATCGCGATGTACGTCTTTTAATTGTCTCAATCATCTTTGTGGGTATTTTTGCATTCTTATCGGAAATGGCTTTTCGAACCTTACTGCGCAGTGGTAGATGGAGTCGAAGCAGCGGCAAGAACAAAGGAAGTATAATACCGTTGCTTCTTATTGTATTAGGATTAGCATTGGTTGGTTACTTACTTTCTGTATTACTCAAGTTTGCGATATCTCGCAAACGCGAATACATGGCCGATGCTGGAGCTGTTGAAATGACAAAGAATCCGGAAGCTCTTGCCTCTGCCTTAAGTAAGGTTTCTAAAGATGCCAGAATAGAGGCTGTAGAACGAAAAGATGTTGCCCAATTATTTATTGAGAATCCGGGAGAAAAAAATAAAAAAGGGTTTTTCTCTGTGTTTTCTGGCTTGTTTGCTTCCCATCCACCTATTGATGATAGAATTGAAGTTCTTGAACAATTTTAAAACTTAACTATGAAAAACCAACCTAAAGGAGAACTAGCTATAAAAGTAATGGCAATGCCAAAAGACACGAACCCAGCTGGTGACGTTTTTGGAGGATGGCTTTTATCTCAAATGGATTTAGCAGGTGGTGTCTTCTGTCGGAAAATTGCTAAAGGAAGAGTTGTTACGGTAACAATAGACTCAACAACATTTAATGAGCCTGTTTTTATTGGTGATACTTTATGTTGCTACGTTTCACTTGTAAAAATTGGTAAAACCTCAATAACTGTGCATATAGAGGCTTTTGTTAGCCGAGATTTTGAGAGCGAAAATGTGATAAAGGTGACTTCTGGAGATTTTAAGTATGTTAAATTGAATGGAAACAGAAAACCGACTCTTATTAACGAATAGTAGCATTTAGTGAGATACTTCCTGCATATCAGCTTCGATGGTAGTAATTACCATGGATGGCAATTTCAACCAAATGTGATTTCCGTTCAAGAAACGATTGAAAATGAGCTGACCCGAATATTTAAATATCCTATCACCTTGTATGGATGCGGACGAACTGATGCGGGGGTTCATGCTAGTCAATATTTAGCTCACATAAACCTTAGAGAATCTCTAAATTTTGATCTAAAATTTAGATTAAACAAGAACTTACCTAGCGATATTTCAATTCATGATGTTATTGAAGTTGATAATAGTAAACATGCTAGATATGATGCTATTTCTAGAAGGTACAATTACTTTATCCACTTGAAAAAAGATCCTTTTTTAACCAAATACAGTTCGTTCTATGAACTCGATAGTTTGGATTATAAAGCAATGACAAGCGCAGTAGAACTCTTACTCGACATTAAAGATTTTAAGGCATTATGCAGAAGACCACATATATACAAACATACATTATGCAATGTTTCCTTTGCATTACTCACTATCAATGAACAAGAAAAAAGATTACAATTTACTATTCAGGCCAATCGTTTTCTACATGGTATGATTCGAATTATAGTTAACTATATACTTCAAATTGGGATGGGTACACTTTCTTTAGAAGAATTTCAGCAGATTGTTAACGGCAAAAAACAAGTAACAGTTAAACGATTAGCTGTTCCAAATGGACTGTATTTATCAAAGGTTGAATATCCATATTTAAATATCAGTACACAAAATTCGATTTGTAAATTATTGAAAAGTGGACTAGAGTCAGAATAAACAAATGCATTTATTCTTTTACCTTGTTTAGTATTACATTCGTTTCGAG
>Ga0209335_10002779_pt1 | contig 18052 bp, 23 predicted proteins | sample COG_09_FD_184753 | JGI IMG/M metagenome (GOLD analysis project Ga0209335, IMG submission 184753) | Pelagic Microbial community sample from North Sea - COGITO 998_met_09 (SPAdes) (version 2) | ecosystem: Environmental > Aquatic > Marine > Neritic zone/Coastal water | place: Helgoland, sampling...
CCCATTGATAATAATGGTATGCACCCGTAGCTCAGCTGGATAGAGCGCTGCCCTCCGAAGGCAGAGGTCACAGGTTCGACTCCTGTCGGGTGCACCAATTTTCTAAATAAAAACAATGACTTAGGTTTTTTCCAATTTCCTAATTGACTCCAAAAACGCATACACACATCATACACACAATACACACAGAAATGACGTTGTGAATTGTGACAAATGGCAGATGTAAATAATAAGATTGATGTGAGAGGTGATGGGTCTGTTGTTCTCTATCAAAGAGGTAATAGAGACGGTTCCATCAACGAAATCTTTCAGATGCGTATTCGTGTCCCTCTGACTGCATCTAAGGGTTACTTCAGAGGAAGCACTGGTGAGAGTAATCAAGGACGAGCATCTCAAGTTGCACTGAATAAGTTCGATGAACTCTATAATAAGGTAAAGAGTGGCGGAACTCTGTTAGGTAAATCATTCAAGGATTTATTCAACGAGTGGAAAGTCCATTACCCCAAAGTCAGTAGCGAAAGTCTTCCTCAGTACATCGAGTGGTCTATCAATCGAGTAGGAAACTACCCCTACACGTTCTTTGTCTATGAACGAGGTAATCCAAAGGTTGATACGATTACCACACAGGATTTTGAGGACTACTTCATTTACAGGAAGAATAACTCCTTAAAAAAGGGAGTTCCCTACTTACCTTCGAACAATACCATTCGTAAGGAATGTACTCTTCTGGGTCAGATGTTCTCTTATGCATTTGAGAAGGGATATCTGCCTAAGGAACTTAAGGTCAAAAGACCATCTCCTGAGAAAGATTCGAGAAGACCTTCATTCACCAAAGAGGAGTGGAGAAAACTCACCACAGGAATGAGGAAGAGAGTTAAAGAGGGTTGGGGTGCACACAAACGAGATAGGTTCATCCTCAATCAATATGTCCTCATTCTTGCAAACTGTGGCGTTCGCCTGGGTGAGTTAAGGAACATCAAGTGGAGTGATGTCAGAAGAGAAACCTATGAAGAGGATGATGACACCGTTCGTCTTATTATTCTGGTCAAAGGTAAAACAGGAATAAGAGAGGTTGTCTGTAACAAGGGAACAGAGATTTTCTTTGAGAGGTTATATGATAACCGCAAAGAAGAATTGAACGCACACCCCTCACCAGACACCTTCGTGTTCTGTCATCAAGATGGAACTCCCATTAAAACCATGCGTAAGGCATTCGATAGTCTACTGGATGATTTAAAACTGAAGACAAACTCTATGGGGAAGAACAGAACTCTTTATTCCCTTCGACATATGTATGCGACCTTCCGTCTAAGTGAAGAGGTATCACCATATCTTCTCGCAAAACAAATGGGGACATCAGTTGAGATGTTAGAGAAGCACTATGGTCAGGTGGTTAATCGTCTGGTTGCAACTCAGATAACTAAAACTAGAAGTCGTCAGACGGTAAAAGTGACTGAGAAGATTTATCCATTTTAGACGGAATTACTGATGAAGAAGAAAAAAGTTATAAGTCCCTGTATTTCTGTGTGTCGTATTGATGCCAATAACGTGTGTGAAGGTTGTCACAGAACACTCAAAGAAATAAGAGAGTGGTCAATTTATAGTGACAAACGGCGGGAAACTATAATGAAGAGATTGAGTGCTTAACTAATTAAGTGAATAAAAGATATTAGGGTATCTAATCCCTTATATATTTTCCTCAGACTCCATTCGAAATCTTCTCTCTGTCAGAGATTCGTTTTCATATATCCAATATAGTGGTCCATGTGCGGCGGTTAACTTCCCACCATGTCGATGGAGCATCGTTTTCGCAGCATCACTTAGAGAGGTGATGGAACCCTCAAATTCAACCTGCTTGTCATCAACGACTTTGCAGGTCACTGCTTCATCTTTAATGAAGTGTAGAATTGCACCAACAGGGACGTTGACTAATGAGAATTTGAAGGCAGGTCGGCGTTCATTAGCACGGCGCAGTGTTTCTACGTCTTCGTCATCTTCCACAATGTCGGTCGCAGGTGTTATATCCTTTAATGATAATGCTTCGAGGATTATCTGCACTCTTTCGGGATTGATTCGAAAAAATTCTCTTTTTGGATTGATCCGATGGTCGCCAAACGCACTGTGAAGTCGTTTCTCAACATCCTGACTGTCAGAAACTTCGCATGCGTAATAACACTCAAAGGGCACAGGGACACCAGAGTGAGATGAGAGACTTCTGAGGCGATCTTCTAGGTTCGTAGTCCGTCCGATTTTAATCAGATCGGGGATTACAGGATTAGTGAGGATATAAACAATTTCAGTCATAAAATTATAGTACTCGACTGCTTGATGAGGAAAAACCCCCCTTCTATTTTTTAAGTACCTTTAAGAAAGCACATCCCTTCCAGTTTTATGGGGTGGGGATGACGGATTACTTCACTCGCACTAAATCCACGTTTGATGCGGTGGATGGGTTATTTTTGGAGTGATGTTTTACCTACTGACCCTATCCCACCACCCAACATCGCAATGCGTCTGTGCGACCGTCTGTGGTCGTTTAGCAGGGTGTTAATCAGTGGGAGCAGGAGGAGAAGGAACCTCACAGATTAGTGTGAGGTTCTATTCGGGTCAGGGTTGGGTCTATGGGTTATGCGACATCCTGCATTTCTTTTAGTTTATCCCTGTTTATAAGGAACTCCTCAACAAACTTTCTCGCAGTATGGGTAAGCATTTTAATCTTATCGTCATATAAAGTTTTTGTATTAGAAGTATGACTATTCATAAAGTGAAGAAGTCCTCTTGGTCTATCAAATGTATTCAAGTGCGAACCAGTATCTTTCCACCATTCATATTGTTCCTTATTAGAGACAAAACCAAAATTTGTATTAGGTTTCTTAATACATCTGTATATCCAGTATTCCTCTCCGTTGATTAGAAACTTCATATCGTTGTAATCTTTCCAACCACCTTCTTTCTTAAACTCCTTAAATACCTGTTCCATTTGACTGATACTTTCTTCGGTAGGTTTGTCTCCTATGTGAAGTTCCACTTCGTTTCTACAAAGAATCATTTGGATAATATCCAAGTCATCTGTCTGTTCTATAAAATACAACTCCTTCATAACGGAAGTTTTATTTTTACCTTCAATATATTTTCTATGAATGGTTTTTGGTTTTCCAAAATCATCATTTCTAAAATAAACGACTTGGTATTTGTTTAAGTTCTTTTCCATCACGCAACCTCCTTCACAATCCGTTGGGTGCGAACTCGTTTGCATCCTTTGTAAATAGACGCAAAATCAAATCCTCCTCCGTAATATTCTTCATCTTCTTCGCACAGGTTACGCAGTTCCTCTTCCACTAAATCGTATTCTGTTCCAATACGACTTCCCTTCTTCACCTTCCGTCTTGTTTGTGTTTCCTCAATCTCTAAACGACCATTAGGTGTTATATATGAGATAATGAACTCGTATTGGTCGTAAGTAGTTGTCGTAGTAGTATTAGTCATAAAATATCCTTTTTACTGACTTAATTGTAACGCAGTAAAAGAACATCTCTTTAACCATCATCATATTTATAATATACCACGAAAACCCCCTAAAAGTCAAGGTTCTTCGGGTATATTTGCGACCAATAGAGGTCTTCATATAACATATTAGACGCAACCAATAGAGGGTTATATAGTGATTTTATGAAAACAAGTCGTTGGAAGAGATATGATGAGAAGAGTGGGTTATGGATTGCGTCATCTAAACCTGTCTTCGGGTATTGGTTTCGTTTCCTAAAACACGCAGCACAAGACCGACCTAATGATGTTGATTGGTCTGCGTATGAGGATTGGGGTGGTAAGGGTTTCATCCTTCGCACCACGCAGAATGAATGGTGGAAGACCAAGTGGAGAACCTTGTTTGGTTATAAGCAGGGTGAGACAGAACCACTCTATCAACTATCAACCACTAAACCTCAACCAGATGGTATTAGATTGTCTTTGATGGTCTATGAACTGAAAGACAAACCCTTACTCAACGGACAAGTTGATGAGGTGAATGGGATTGTTGAAGACAAATGGGAAATAGCAAAACGGATTGCGGTGATTGAATATCCGAAACGAAGAGAGAGGGGAAAGAAAGACCCATCCTTTGACCCTGATAAATGGGAGTTCAGTATTGCGAGAAGGTCTATTGCGAAAACGATGATGAAGGAAGACCCAGAATCATTCCGTAATAAGAAAAGAACTCTTCAATCTCGTATTGGTCGTTATATGCGTCAGGCAGATAAACACTTGGATAGTGTCTGCAAAGGTATGTTCCCATAAAAAATATCGGGGTGCATTTTTTTCCAGTTAAGTAAGCAAGGGTCGTTGAGGTTTAGCACCCCCCCCTTTCTTTTTTTTACTCCAACTTAGATGAATAGTTATAGATTGCGATTGAAAATGGAACCTTAAAACAAAACAAATGTTGTGAGGTTTAGAGAGTAGCACCCGTCATTATAAACTAAAACAAAACCAGAAAAGCACCTGTTCCCAAAACAAGTAGGAATCCAATCTTAAATAGAAAGAACAAAGATTTCAGTGAATGACGAATAATCATCCATAAACACCATCCCAATATTAGTATTCCTATTAGTCCTTCCATTAAACATCCTCACCCATAAACGCAAAGTAGTCAGCATACCCACCCATCTCAAAACTTGTTCCTCTGGGTAGTCTCAACTTCTTATCTATTCCTGTAAGGTCGGCAAAGGTTCCTGTATCACCAAGTTTGGCAATCTCAGCATTCACTCTCTTTGCAATCTCATCATATCCTTCTGGGGGATTTGACTGACGATAGGTTGCGACCATTTCCTTTCTAACTCTCTTTCTCTCACTCTTCCTACTCATATTCCTTCATCTCTTCTTCTATGCGGTTCATCGTCATCTTCATTCCCCACCAGCGACCAGAATAGAAGGTCACGATGAGGATTGAGGTTGTCACCAACGCACACGCAAGTGGAGTGAATGGAATAGTCACCATCAGGTCATCCTTGTTTTGGGGGTTATTGTCTCAATAGGGTTTAGACCTTACTTGACTATGTCTCATAAATCAAGTATAAACTCTATTGAGACACTTATTCTGTCTCAATTAAATGTCTCTGGTGGGTGTAATCTAATGAGACACATTAGGAGTTAGATAATGAAATATGGATACGCAAGAGTATCAACCACAGACCAAGACCTAACAATACAAGTGGAAGCACTTACCGCAGCAGGATGCGAGACAATACGACAAGAGAAAGTGTCTGGCACATCGGTGCAAGGTAGAGATGAACTGAATACTCTATTGGAGTTTCTACGGGATGGTGATGAACTGGTAGTCACAAGGGTGGATAGATTAGCAAGAAGCATCCGTGACCTCCAAAACATCGTCTATGACTTGGATAAACGAGGTGTGACCCTATCTGCAACAGAACAACCGATAGACACAAAGACAAGTGCGGGAAAATGTTTCTTGGATATGTTGGGGGTCTTTGGTGAGTTTGAGACAAACCTTCGCAAAGAAAGACAAATGGAAGGGATTGAGAAGGCAAAGGAGAAAGGTGTTTATAAGGGTCGCAAACCTTCTGTTGATGTAGAGAAGGTCAAAGAACTGCGTGATAGTGGAATGGGTGGTTCTGCGATTGCAAAAGAAATGGGGATTGGTAGAGCATCGGTTTATAGAGCACTTGGGTCGTAGAGATTTTCTAACTCAACACCCTTTGTATTTCTTACGGACGCATTCACGGGCGAGTTTTTGTGCGGTGGAAATGTCGGCAGGGGTCATTTTCTTCTCAAAATCATCCCTCAACTTCGCACCCAACTCATTTCCATTCGTAGCAGCAATATTTCCCCACATATGGGCATAGACATAATCTTTTAGTACCCCCGTACCGAAGGCATACATCACACCCAGATTGGACTGGGCAGAGGCATTTCCCTGTTCGGCAGCGAGGGTGTACCACTTCACCGCAGTCTTATAATTCTGAGGAACGCCTTGTCCGTTGTCGTACATAAAACCCAGAGCGTTCTGGGCATCGGCATCCCCCTGTTCGGCAGCAAGTGTCCACCACTTTACCGCAGTCTTATAATCCTGTGGAACACCTTGTCCTTGTCGGTACATTTGACCCAGATTGTACTGGGCATTGGCATGCTCCTGTTCGGCAGCAAGGGTGTACCACTTCACCGCAGTCTTCTTGTTCTGTGGAACACCTTGTCCTTTGTCGTACATCATACCTAGATTTGACTGGGCAGGGGCAATCCCCTGTTTAGCAGCAAGTGTGTACCACTTCACTGCAGTCTTATCGTCCTGTGGAACACCTTTTCCTTGTCGGTACATTTGACCCAGATTGGACTGGGCATTTGCATCCCCCTGTTGGGCAAGAGGTTCCCATTCACGCAGAGCAGTTGCGTAGTCACCACTATTGTATGCAGCAAAACCCTTTTGGAAATCAGCACTCTCACTATTCCCCACACTTACAAGAAGCACAGCAATCGTCAGGCAGAGTGAGGTGAGTAAAGTTTTCATAGGGAAAGTGTAGCAGAAGTTTTGTGGAATGGAAGAAGATGGGGTTCTACTCAACACCCTTTGAATTTCTTACGGACAAGGAAACATCTTATTCATAACCATAATTATTGCCGGAGCAGCAGGCATTTTTAACATCGATTTATTAGCGACGACCTCTCTGAGAAACTGTTCCCTTATCTGCCCAATAGTTTTCATATTCTCGCGTCTGATGCAGTAACTTCTATCTTTACCCATCTTCTTAAAATCAGTCCAAAAGATGGTTTCGGTTACGCCCAGTATATAGTCATTACATTGTGTTCGTTCTATTTCTGAAATACCCGCACACATTTTAAACAGCACCGAGGCAGACCTACCGCGTTCAAAAATGTCTTTGGGAAGCGTTTGACTGCCAGCGGGTGTTGCGATCAGGAAAGTTATTAGCATGATGGGTGTGAGGATGCATTTCATAATGTGTTGTTATAAATAGTGACTATTATAAGCGTCGCAGCGTAAAACGCGGCAGTTGCAAATACGGCAGTTATCATTGGGTATCTCCTTTTTAATTATTTTCATTCATAAAATTTAAGGAAGTGGTCTAGGTCCATCATCCGTGAACAATTACTTACTCTATTCATAACTATGGGGTTTGTTCTTGTTAAACCTAGTATTTTACCAGACCCCTACATTTATTGCCCGTTTGTTTGTTAATACGACCTTTTGATTTTTAATCGGCATATCATCTTCCCAAAAATTTTCTCCATTCTTTGGTTTAATATTTTTGACTGACTTTATTCCTTTGAGATTTTTTGCCCCATTAATTGCAACTTTGTCTCCTGCATAATATTCAAACCACGGAAGTCCCGCTTCAGTATATTCGTGAGTGGTGTAGGAATTGATTGGAGGTTTTTCTCCTGTGATTCCCATCCACTGTTCTGCATTTGCAATAGTTACAAAGCACCGCTCTGATTTACGAAGATCCCATGCATCAAAATCACCATCATCTTCATACAATTCTTGGCGCATAACTCCGCCAGGTGCTAACCCCATTTCTGGTAAAGGGTCCGGTTCTGAGGCATAAATTTCCATTTTACCTCTGTTAATATATCTTTCGTAATAATTTTTCTTTATTGGGAACACCTGTATTTGTAATCCCCCAATGTTTGCTCTCCCAGTCAGTTGTTCTTCTGCTGTATATCCTTCCCCTAAGGGTGCTGCCACGAACTGTCTGATTTTATCTTTCCCTACGTTGTAACCATCAATCCATGGTTGTTCAGGAACAATGATATAGTCTTGGGGATCGCGATTAAGTGTTGATGACCAGTCTTCGCCAGAAATAGCACAGATTTTCCCTGTCCCTATCTTGATCGCTACAGGATAAATTTCATCGCTTGTTATTTGTAATGGATCAAAGTTTATCCAGAGTGCATCTGCCTGAAACATCGGCATTATTACACCGCCTCTTTTTTTAAGATGGTCGTGATCTTTCAAGTCAAAGTCCTCAATATGACGTAATGGAAATTCACCTAATCCAGGCGGCAGGGGATATGTCTCACCATCATCTGGTATACGTAATGTGCGTTTAAAACTGATTGAAACGCCTGCGTTTTCATGAAGGTCAGGGAATCGAAATTCCAAACTGTCCTTTTCCAAATAAATCATTCTATGTCTCCTCTACCATTCACCGTCATTGACTTCCCTAACAATACGTAAAACTGCGTGGTCAGGTTCTGATTTTAGTCTTCGGATTAATTCAGCAAACAACGCGGGACGATCCTTAATGACTTTTAAAAGATCAGAGGAAACCTTCCCTCCCATTGCCAGCAAAACATCCTGATCCTCGCCAAGTACTTCTGCCAGAGCGATGATTTTACCCTCAGATGGAGGAGGTACGATCTCTCTCTCAACCTTGCTGAGGTATGCTGGTTCAACTCCAATTTTGATTGCGACCTTACGCAAACTGAAGTCTCTACTATCCTCAAGTAGTCGCTCGCGTTGTGTTCTAATGTAAGTTCCAAATCCTAGCATATGTATAGTGTACTACATAGTACATATTATGTCCATAAGAAATACAAAGGGTGTTCAGTAAAATTAGTCACACTATCCAAAATCAGAATCCCCGCTTCTTTTCATAGTCACTCAACGGTTCGTCCTCATATAAGTCCTCCTCTGACTTTTTCAAAGTATCCTCGCTAATTCTTCCTGTTTGAGAGAAAATCCCAATTAGTGTGCAAGCAATGAGCATCACAATTGGGACAGTTCCCCAACATATAAATAAGATTGCAATGCCAATAAAACCCAAATCTTTAGATGCCCACAAAAAAAGCACTGACACGCCTGATATGGTTTGTTTGAAAAGTCCAAAGAGGGTTAATATTAAAGATAATACCAAACAAATCACAAAACCTATAACCCAGATTATAGCAAAGATACCAAGAAGACCTCCGATTGCTTCCATTTTCACATCTCCCTTTTTGGATCGTTGTGTTGGGGCATTACACTTTTCTCAAACAACCAACCGACCTTATAGATTAGGTTTTTGTTTGTAGTTTTAAGGGTGGGGGCAATCCCTACTCAACACCCTTTGTATTTCTTACGGACACATTCACGGGCGAGGAAAACGATCTGGTTTTATTTTTCTTGTCCCTTCTGAACATTGGACTGTATTGCATTGTATATAACTGTGCATGTTTCCAAATCAGATTCAGTTAAAGGTCCGTGACTATGTCCGGTTGCAAGAGAATTATGCCGCCAAAGTTTCTTATACAAAGCGAGGATGCCAAAAACTGTATCCCTAATTTTTTCCATAGATGGTTTAAATCCAAAATTTTCAGAAAGTAGAAATGAATCCATTACTAGTTCGGTTCCTAACTCATTATATTTGTCTGCTATTTCTTTGGTTTCTTCTCCTCTGGTTCTTAAACCGTCGGCAACCCCGAAAAATAGAGAGGAACACCGTTTAATCGCATAAATTTTCATCGTATTAGAGGACTCTTCGCGCAATATATCTTGGAGCGGTCTTAGTTCTGCTGTCCCCTCACTCCAACTCACCCCCACACTTCCAAGAAGCACAGCAATCGTCAGGCAGAGTGAGGTGAGTAAAGTTTTCATAGGGAAAGTTTAGCAGAAGTTTTGTGGAATGGAATATCTGCGTTAAAACTCCCTGTGATAGTAGAATTTATGACCGATAGAGTGCAGATTTAGACCCACTCGATGACTCATCTAAACACCTTTAATGTAACCTTTATAAGGTTTAACCAAAGAACCCTGACTCAACGAAGAATCAGGGTTTTTATAAGTGTTATATACGCAGAGTATCCGTGCATTACGATTATTCATACTCACATCGATGAATAAGAACGATGCAAGTTCTAACTGATCAGACGAACATATATCGTGAATCTTCTTCTGGTGTTGTATTCACTTTCTGAATGAACTCTACGATGGCACGTCTCATCAAATCTGATTCATTGATTTTATGTTTGGTGCAAATAGAAGTCATATCTTCTTTGATGGTGTTCGGAATTCTTAAGCAAGTCTGGTGTTGGTGTTTAATCATTTATAGTTCCTTTTGTCATTTTGGATTCTAGATACAATTCGATTCACTGTTTCTAGTATTCTTTCTTCTTTAGGTTTAGGTGATGGTGTTCTTTTTTTAAGACCCAATAGAGTTCTATCATTGAGTTTCTTATGATTATTCTTCATTTGATTTGCTCCTGTAGATCAATTCCATAAAAGTATTTAGGAGGAATCAATCTGTACCAGAAGTAATCTAATCATTATCTTGAGGTAGTGATTTCTGGACATACTGAACCTACTACAGGAACAGCATGTCCTCTTGAGTCCAGTGACTTCAGAGACATATTCAATCAGAGAAACTTACTGAACCAATACTATCACGTTTGAAATTCAAGAAGTTGGGTGGGTAATCCGATATCCCATTTGCTCACGAGACTCAGGTTTCAAGTCTAGGCGAGTTCTTTCTCTACTTACTACGGTCACGATATGAAACCGATTGAATGATAGACATATCGTGTGAGGGTAAAATGCTCCCTCGTCCTGCTGGAAATGTTTAGTCACCCCTATCCAACTTTGGTGCCGTCTTATCCCCATCCGTATAGTCATTTGGAGAAACCCATCGTCTTGTCTGGGAAACTTGAACTGTCCTTCTATTTAGACAAACGGGATGCCCCAAAATGAAACTATTTTGAAAAAAGTTGCATTAATTAATATTGTGAAGAATACAGTAGTTTATTATACCTTTAGAGGACGCTTTGAGGGTCATACAGACCGATTACAGGTCATAGATGATCCGATGTACCAATAAACAAAATCAAGGGTATAATGGGCGAACTTTTGAATGGCGTTTGAATTTAAATAACAGCAATTACAGCACCTTAGGTGTATAAATTAATATGCACACATCATACACACAATATTATTTTATTACTTAAACTATTGTAATAAAACGTTTATTCCGTAGAACACTTATCTCCGAAGGCAGAGGTCACAGGTTCGACTCCTGTCGGGTGCGCCAATAATTTCAATGACTTAGATGTTTTTCATGAAATGCTGCGACGGCTTTAGCTACAACGTAGCAACAGGTACGAAGCGACTTTAATTAGTATCTAGCTTGCTGGACACTATGCACTCGATGCACAAATGACGACATACGCCGGCTACTCGAGGATCGTTGTCTATTACTAGCCAGGGAGCGTTACCTTCCTGATGCATCGCGATGATGGCGTCAGCTTTAAAGCGGGCTTCGCCTTGTAAGGTAACTGCCTGACGCATGACTAACTTGTCATACTGGATCCCGTTCTGTCGGAGCCACTTAGCAGTCAAACTTTCTAAGGTATCGGGCCGTTCCGACAGAACGGCAATTCGACCAGCCATTTTTAGGGCCTGCGCAAGGCCAACCAAGGCGGCATTAGGCGCTGCATCTTCTATAAAGTCGTGAGGGAACCGATGCCGCCAGTTTAAAGCCTGAGACTGTCGCCCTCGCTTGTACCTGTCCATATCTGCCAATACACCATCGAGGGCAATAACCGCAAACGGACCCATCACGTTGGCTTTTCCCATTATGGGAGCACGCTACAAGACTGAAGCTTAGTGAGCACCATCCGAATTTTTGGATCCATCGTATCGAGCCGGCATAGACCATCCAGCCCATCGCGAAGCAACCTAAGTTCTGCCAACGAAAGCCCAGTTAGGTCGAACTTACGCATCTCCCCAACTTTGCACGCCAAGCGTTCGGCATTTCCCAGACGTCTAACTATCGCCTTCAACGCCAAGTTTCTCCTCTATGCGTTTTAGCCTATCTTCGAAAACCAGTGTTTCATGGAGTTTTGCCTGCGCAGCCAATAGGCCTGTAACTTGGATCGCTTCATCAGCTGTTAATTCGCCTCGGGCCACCTTGTTGAAAACGTCCAAGGCAACTTGCGCAAAGCCTGCCTGACTGCCTACTTCCATTAAAGGGGTAGCAAGTGGGGCCGTTTTACACGGTGGCACAAGTCGGTCTAAGAGCGCTTTCGCGGCCGACACGTTGCCTTGGTTGGCAGCCTCAATCATAGATTGGACAACGTTTTCCGCTTGTCCGTCAATTAACGCCTGCAGCGCAACAGTCGTTTTATTCCGTGATCCAACCGGGCGTCCTTTGCCAAACTTGTTGCCTGGCTCAAAGGGACGCCCCCTGGTTTGTTTTGCGTTATTAGACGCTGCATAAGACATGCAACATTATACTACTTATGCGGGATTTTAACAAAGTTAATTTTCTCCGGTTTTGACCGCCATGGCCTTAGAATGCTAAATGCTATGGCCTCTTCCGCTATGCGGCACAAAGCCGACATTTGGAGCTTCGCCGCTCTTGGTCCGCCTTTAGCCAGAACCAGACATCACGTCTGCAGCACGAACGATCGCTGGTAAATTTTAAAAAAATGAAACGAGTTAGCCAGGTTCATCTTAAAACTTGGCCTGATGATTATATTGCTCACAGCGGCCCCTATTTCGAAAATGCGTTTGCTGGCGCTCGCAGACCCAGTAAGAGTAAATTGAACTTAGGGAACCCATTCGTGCTCTGCGGCCCCCGTATTCTTGGTCGACGTTGAAGGGTCTATGGGTGACATTTCATCTTTGATAACATCTTGGCCAAGGGCGACCCTTGCCGCATTCCGCCCAGCAATCCTTCCGAAAGTTGCGCCGGAGACGAGGCCCGTACCCGCTGGATAATTGTCATAAAACAAGCCGCCCACCATTTCACCACAGCAAAACAGACCTTTGATAGGTCGCCAATCAGTTGCGATGACTTGAGCGGCGGTATTGGTTTTTAACCCGCCAAACGTAAACGTGATACCTCCAGTAGAGCTGAAAGCATAAAAAGGAGGCTTATCGAGTTTGAGCCCCCAGTTCGTTTTTTCTAGGGCGAGCCCATTTGTGGAAAGTTGATCTGGCTTGCTCGGATCAAAGCCTTCATTTTCATTTCGCGCGGCTAAGTTAAACTCATTCAAGGTATCTAGCGCTTGTTTTTTGTTTACGATATCAAGTTTGCTGAGCAACCCCTCCAGGGTATCTGAAGTAATTGGATCGCTGGTCTTGTAACGGGGCTCTAACAAATGGACGACTTTTGAGTCAAAAATTTGCCACGCTTTTGCGCCCGATTGCGCGAGAATTGAACGCCCAAATTTTGCGTACGTAAATAAAGCGCCATCTTCACCTTCGTTGACAAACCGGCGGCCGTCTTTATTCAGCATCACGCCATAAACATAACTCAAGCGATTTGACCGATCCGTCAGCTCACGCGGTGCAAAGTCTCCCCAATCGGCGCTGATGGGTGTTGCGTGGCAACCGCTCCATTGTCCCCAGGGCATGGCGCCGATATTCATCGCCATCCGCAATCCATCGCCTTGATTGTGAGGGGTTCCTCTTACTTTTGCTGCGCCGACGAGTGGTCCGATATGCTGAGTCCGCATTTGGACATTGGCCTCAAATCCACCCGCACCTAAAACGACCGCACCGCCTTTGATTGTTGATATGCCATCATCATGGCGATATTTGACGCCGTTTATTTTTCCATCATCTCTGACAAGTAGCTCCGTCACCGCCGCGCCATATTTAATTTCAATGCCCATTTTTTCGGCCGTGGCGAACCAGCTCGTAGATAAGCCAACACCCTCATGAACGGCGCGCACGACAAGACCTCGCGCCCAAACCAACATATTGTCTTTGCGCGTCGAGGATAGATTGATCGCAGGCTCCATCTCAATGCCGCCAACAGAATGCATCCACTTCACAGTACCTTGAGAATTTGAAACAAGAAGTCGCGAAAGTTCCGGGTCCGTTCTGCCACTTGTCACGCGCATGAGGTCATTGTGATAATCGTCTTTAGGATAGGGTGTTACGCCCTCATAGAAATTTTCGTATTTTTCTTCTACGTTAGGCAAGAGTTCTTCAAGATCTCTTGGATCGTCAAAAGCAAACCGGAATACACCGCCACTCCAATGCGTGTTTCCGCCGCGCATTTCATAGGGGGCCTTTTCTAAAACAATGACTTTTGATGCACCGTTTTCTTTTGCAGAAACAGCGGCCGCTAACGCCGCGTTGCCGGCGCCGATAATTATTACGTCATGAAAGTCCTCAATGTCGGTCATGGCTGATACTTCCTATAAAATCAGTGCAAATTTTCCTAAACCAATATATTTTGGAATAGGATTGAGGGCAATGATTTTGGATTACTCCCATATTATGCCACTTCGATAAATTTTAAATTCTGAAATAATTTAGAATTACAAATATTAAGCGATGAAAAAATGAACTTAACTCGAGACTTTATACATAAAATTTCGGAATTGTTTCCTGAAAAATCGAGTGAGCAAGAAATAAAAGTAACGTCTGACCTTCTTCTTGATGGAATCTCCGTTGCTGCGTTGGGCTCCGCTGAACCAAGCCCGCAAATCTTATCTTCGATGGCACATGATGCGGATCAACGCAGAAGTGCGACTATAATCAAGGGAGATCGACGGGCAACTGTCGAGAGTGCTGCTTTGGTGAATGGGGCAGCAATGCATGTACTTGACTATGAGCCGATGTGGAACCCTGCCAATCACTCTCTCTCCACAACTCTACCGGCTCTGGTCGCCTTGTCAGAAGTGCTTTTACGGAGCGAAAAAGAGACGTTTCAGAATTCTATTAATGGAGAGAGAATTCTGAGGGCGCTTGCGATTGGTATTGAGGTCCAAGCTCGATTGCGAAGTGCCTCCGGGCAGTTTGAGCCTGGCGACCTCGTCTTTCATCCGCCATCTGCAGTTGGACCATTAGGCAGTGCGGTTGCATGTGGTTTGCTCATGGGGCTAACGCAGGAACAGCTTGTGAATGCTATCGGCATCGCCGGGTCCATGGCCGGTGGCTTGCAAGGAAATATCGGAAGTATGACCAAAGCGCTCCACTGCGGTAAAGCTGCATCCAATGGCGTTCAGGCTGCCCTACTGGCACGTCACGGGTTTACGTCTGACATTGACGCGATTGGTGGGCCGAGGGGGTACGGAAACGCTTTTTTTGGCGCGGTATTTGACCCGAGTAAACTCCTTGAGACAAAAGCCGACTTACACATTGTGAACCCCGGCCCAGCCTATAAGCTATATCCGAGCCAGTACGGAACGCACTTTGTTATTGAAGCGGCGCTTATGGCGCGGAAACATTTATCGAGCCCGCGAGAAATTCAAAATATAACGATTGTGTCCCCCCCGATGCCGTACGTTGATCGTCCTTCACCGGCCACTGGGCTTGCGGGAAAGTTTAGCTTCCAATACGTGGCAGCGGTTGCCCTTATTGATGGCAAAGTTTCAGTGGACAGCTTTAATGATAAACGACGGTTTGCGGTAGATGTGGAAAAGCTTCTCCCACTAATAAAAATACGGACAGATACTAAGCGAAAAGGCCGATTTGATAAAATGAAGATCGACGTCGAGGTTGAGTTGATCGATGGTCAAATTTGTTCTGGAACATGCGATGGCCCCCCAGGAGTTTGGGGACGTTCAGCAAATTCATCTGAGATTGAAAACAAAGCGAAGGATTGTCTGCAGCGAGCATTTGGAAAGGCTCGGGGTGATGAAATTCTTTTGCAAACGCGAGGGTTTGTAGATCTTGACGCGCATGATCTACTCAACTTTTTCGGTCTTTTAGGCGCAACGAGCACCTCCTGAACGCGCTTCGAAATAAATAATCTGTTTCCAAATTAAAGGGCAACACCTCGTTCGCAGTAACTGGCCCTTACGATGATTTCTTCCGCTTCGGGTCATAAGGCGCTCTACAGATGCCTCGTCGGTAACGTCCGCTAATTCCATCCAACCGGACGAAGAAAGGTACCTTCCATGTCGAACCACATTACGCAATTACGTAAAACACGCCGTTTACAAACTTTGCCATACGATCTTTCTATACAACTTTTAGGTAATTAACGTAATTGCGTAATTACGTAATCTTATTTGGCATTGGCTTGCCCAGATGTTTTTTGGCCAACCAGCTTTAGCTTTAGCCTTGGGCTGTGGTTCAGTGGGTCGTCTTGTTGGCGCTGCCTAATGCCGTAGTAAACCCGAACAGACCGCCCGTGGTGGTTTTTAGGCTCGCCAACATATCCTTTGGCAGACATAGATTTCCTAAGCCGAGCAGGCTTTATCTCCCAATGGCCATTAACTTTGCACCACTCAGCGAATCGCTCAACAACCTCGCCACATGGCACAAACACCTGCCGAGTTGGCTCGCCCAACACGTCCGCAGTGATCAGCATATCGGTTAAGAATTCACCAACAATATCTTCGCTCGTCCTGTATTCGCCCATGGCAACCTCCACAAGTTCCGGCTCTTTAAGCCCCCCATGGCGCTGCCAAGCCAGGCATCCACGGACAAGCCAAGCGAGTACACCTGGCAACTCATTGTCTCGAATATAGGCCTTAAGGTTTTTGTTCATGCTGGCCTTTGGCACCTGGTTCTGGAACGGCAGCAACCTCAACCGGCTCCATATGCCTTCGTCTAAACCCTCAATTTTTGGCCTATGGTTTGTCTGCAACACAATTTTAAACTGCGGCCGAAAGTCGAAAAACTCTCCATATAAAAATCTCGCGGAAACAGTGTCGCCACCGGTAACGTTTTTTACGAGAGCTTCGTCTAGTCGTCGTCCTTCGTTTACCTCCGACGCGACAACAAATCTTGCAGCCCGTATTTTTGCCAGGTCGTTTCTGGGGCCATCTCGATCTATGCTTGTAAACGTATTTGCAGGCACTGTGGTGGCATAGCTTCCCATCGCAGCCATAATAGTCTCTGCTATGGTGCCTTTGCCATTTCGCCCAGTACCGTACCAAACGAAAAGACATTCCTCGCTTATGTCACCAGTTAAGGCATAGCCAAGTTGCTGCTGGAGGTAGTCGGCAACGTCCTTGTCATCGCTAGCTGCATCACCGACCGCCTTTACAAAGGAAGGACACTGAGCCGTAGCGTCAAACTCGACGTCCGCCAATTGGGTTATAAAATCATGTTTATTGTGGGGGGCCAACTCGCCGGACCGGAGGCATATTGTGCCATTTAAAACATTTAATTTCCAAGGATCTTTGTCTAAGACACCTGGCGATATTGGCAGTCGGGATTGGGCCAGTTCCAGCATGGCTTTTATTCGTTGTACATGCTCGCTTTTTACCGCCCATTTACCGATAGCTTGAGCGTTCGGATCGCCCCTTGTGCTGGCCTCTTTGGCCTCGTCATAAATCGACAAAGCTGTTTGTTTTGCCCATTCAACCACTTGCTTGGATGTATCTGTCTCCCAACGAACACCAGTCCAAACTAACCAACGCTTCCATTCTGGGCAGTATCGGAGCTTACCACCATGCTGCCCAACAAAACGCTCTGCATTTCCTACATCGGTAAGGTGGTGTATTCCTGGCCGCCACGGCAATTTCGGCTCCCGAATGCCAGCGTTGACCCCGCTTCGGATGGTATTAGTCACTGCACGTCGACCATCGTCAGCGGTTAAACCGTTCGCCTCGGCTGCACATAAAAGCAATGCCTCCACATTACCCCTCTGCAGGCAACCAGAACCGATCCATTGCCCACAGTGAAAAGCTGAGCGGTTTAAAGCCTCGTTGCGTTGTCCGGGATCTGCGCCGGCAACGGCACCCGCCAATTCAGTCGCCCTCTTCTGTGCTTCCACACGATCTGCGTCATCAGCAACCAAATTATTAGGAGAAATTTTATCCTTAGCAGCAACTGAACCACGGTGGACTAGGTCTAATAACCAATTAGGCGCATCGGCGATATCACAGTCATCCGGACTTCTACTCACCGCCCAAGAATATTGCGCTCCCGATGGATGAATACTTGGCGGTGCGACCACATAGCCACCATCCCCGCGCACATCCAGTCCCTTACCAATTTTGCTGGCACTGTTCCGTACACAGCTAGAAGGGAAACGAAAATATTGTCCGTCGTCATATAAATTGGAACACTCAACGGCCTAATCTAAGAGAGGATCTGGCTCATCTGGTTGACAATACTAAGCGGCGTATTTGCGGTATT
>Ga0209335_10002787_pt1 | contig 18021 bp, 23 predicted proteins | sample COG_09_FD_184753 | JGI IMG/M metagenome (GOLD analysis project Ga0209335, IMG submission 184753) | Pelagic Microbial community sample from North Sea - COGITO 998_met_09 (SPAdes) (version 2) | ecosystem: Environmental > Aquatic > Marine > Neritic zone/Coastal water | place: Helgoland, sampling...
AAAAATAAATTTATAAAAAGCATTATTAATTACAGATCAATATAGACACATTTTTAAAGGACATTATGGTTCCCAAAGATAAAAAATATTTAATACTCTTTTAAGGTAACATCTTTATTGCTCAAGGTATGTATCTATCATACTGTAATTATTGATAAGATATTGTAAACTAAAAATATCTTTTAAGATTACAAAAAATATAAGACACGATTAAGGGTTGTGTCCACCAAACTTAATTTGATAATAATATCTTTTATTTAACGCAATGTTTAACCATTCGTAAATGTTTTTCTGTATTATCCTTTTTAATAGATATAATTATACCAAAGTTTTTCTTATGATATTTATCAATAAAATCTTGTTTTTCTACATCATCAACATACATATCATTTGCGATTCTTTGTAATAGTTCCAAATTTTGTATATTTATGATATCTTTTAAAATATCCATCTTGATTTATCTATCTAACTTATTCAAATTTATAGCTTTGACATTGTATCAAAATGATAAGGCCCAACTACCTTTTCAGTATTTCCCTTCTTTATTTCTTTCAACATTTCTTTATAACTTACAAACTTAAGTGATTGACACTTTTTCCCGTTCATCTTTCTACTTCTTTGACGACACCTAAATGATTCTCTCTTTCCGTAAAAACAAATAATCTTTTTACTATTATCAGTCCTAACATAGTTTACAACTGTTTCCATCTTATTATGTTTAAATATATCTGTTTTTGTTTAAATAAATTTATCTCTTTGATAACCAATGGTGTATTTCTCCTTTGTATTTATGGTTCATTTCTTTGATAGAAAATCCTAACATACTTTTATCTTTCTCTGAAAACCATATTCCATTATCAGTATATCCCGTGATTAAGCTTCTCCACTCAATCCTATATTCCATTATATTTTTACTATTAAATAGTATTATTATCAAATCTTTATATCTATATTAAAAAAATATTTTTTATATATATATATTACAAATATGGTACATTTATCAAATCAAAAAGTTATTTTTATTATGGTTATTTACTCAGCTCTCACATTTTTCATTGGTCCAGTACTTACAAGACCATTTTTAGGTGATCATCCAGATCAATGTATTGGTGGATTTTTACTAGGTTTCACAATTAGTATCTTCCTATGGATGAAATATGGTAGAAAATATGCTAGTTAAGGAAAAAGAAATAATAAAACACTGATGAAATACTTAGAACAAAAATATAATTTACATCTAAAACTTGAAATTTCCATAAAAATGAATTTCGCAATGGTTCTATCATATAATGTAATCCATTAATTAAACTGAATGTATATTTCCCATAAGAATTTATACGATACATTACACCTCCAACACTATATTCTACGTATAGTAAAAATAGTATTGTGATAATTAAAATGAAAAATAAAAAATTCATTTATTAATATACTTCTTTTTTATTTAAATAACTCATAAGTTTAATATGTTTAAAATAACTTAAAAAAGCATCCCAATAACCATTAAATTCTTTATAAATGACATTATGTTTTTGACATACTTTTTTAACAATTGGTTGTATTTTTGATAAATGATAATGATTTATATTTGGAAATAAATGATGTTCTATTTGATAATTAAGACCACCTGAGAATATAAATGCGATTTTAGACCCGATACTATGGTTTGTAGCAGTTAGAACTTGATGTTTATACCAATCAATTTCTTCAACCATACAATGTGTGTGGATATGTGTTATTTGTGAATTTATCATAAATAGTAAAGAATGTAAGATATAAGGGGAGAATGATAATAAACTAGCATCATATATATTATCGTATAAAGCAAATGGTAAAAATGATAATGATATACCAATAAAAATATATATACTTTCAATTAAAAATGACACCTTTTCATAACGAGAGGGGATTACATTATGGTACATACTTGTATTTAAGACTTCAATATTTGGTTGAATTACTAATCCGATATATGATAATAACCATTCGATAAATAGTGTAATATGTTGATAACGATATATTTTTTTATATTTAGTTGATTGAATTGTCCTTTTAAAATACGAATTATGATATAAATCTGGATCTTTATTTTTTATGTTTGTATAACTATGATGGCCTATATTGTGATGATGATACCATGTAAGTGGAGGACAAAAAAGTGGTGATGTATAACTGAAAAATTTATTTATATTTTTATTTCTGGATAATGAAAAATGACAAGCATCATGAAAAGAATTCGCACAACATAACCATGATGAAATTGAGTAAGTAAATATTCCTATTTTATCGCCGCATAATAATTGATAAAAACTTAAACATCTAAATATATTCATTATTAATATTTGTAGCCACCTTTCCGGTGGTGATTTTATAGATTCTAGAATATGTATATTTTTTTCTTTTGATATTTGTGTGAAATAATTAGCAATTTCTTTTTTTAGTTCTAATCCAAAATTTGTATCAAACTTAAATTGTGGAACATTTTCTTCTTTTGTAAGTAGTTTGTAATTATCTGGTAGTTTGGAGATTTCATATTTTTTAATAATTGATGATAATATTTTATTTGAAGTAAATTGATGATATGATTTAAAAAGAATAGTTGAATCTCTCCCAAAAATATGAGATAATGCTACATCACCTCCAGGATGATTAAATTTTGATAGATTATAGTATTTTCCTTCTATTTTTGTTATTTTATTCATTTATCTTAATCAAGATATAAATTAAAATATTTTTATTTTATGATTTTTTGGATGATAAAAATGAATTGATATTGATCTTTCTAATGGCTCTATACAATGATAACCAATATTATCGTTAATATATGATATATATGGAGCAGTGTAAAGGTTTGTATTTGTTTTTGTAAGGGTGTGATTGTAAATATTTTCTTTAATTGATCCTTTTAATAAAAACATATAACAGCCATTTTTTGCGTGATCGTGTATTCCAGATGGGTTTAATGTATTCCATTGAAATAGATATATATCAATAAATGGGAAAGGTATTCTTCTTTTATAATTTTTAAGACGATTAAACATTATATAATATAATATAATATATAGGTAAATTATTTTTTAAACTATTTTATCAACTAAATTATATTTTAGACATTTTTCTGCGTTCCAAATATGATCATGTTTAAGGACCTTGTCAAGTTTCTTTTCTAGCTTTTGATTTTCACATCTTCCATTTACAAATTTTTTTATGTGATCCATAAGAATATTATTATTTTCCATATCATCTTGACATTCTGAAAATTTACCAAGACAACCACTTCGTATTTCATGAATCAACATGTAAGCATTTTTACGAATATATCTTTCTTTACCAGCCATTGAGATAACTGTTCCAGCACTTGCTACACACCCTTCAACAACAGTTATAATATCAACCTTAGATGTTTGAATAAAATCCGCTACGTTTAATCCAGCATATAGTTCACCACCGTCACTAAAAATGTGAAGATAAATTTTACCCATTTCTTCAAATTCATTTTTTATGTTTCGTATTGCGATATATTCTTGAGCTTTTTGTAAGCATTCAATTAATTTAAAACAATTTTCACGGGTAACATTGCTGTGAAAATAAACCCGATTTTCTTCAACTTTAATCATTTTTTCTTCTTCAGCTTCAAGTTCTTCATCATTTTCATTATTTCTGATTTTGCGATTCATTTTTTATCTTTTTGTTAAATCCAAAACATTATTTCAAATTTAAATATTTCGAATATAATTTGGTATAAATGTAAATATATTATTGATATCAATATTAAATTGTATTACATCTGTACTACTTTCTTGTATATATTCCCAATATGGAGGTATAAACATAATATCATTTTCTTTTAGTTTTTTCTTATGACCCCATTTTTTTATTTCAAAATTTTCTTTCCCTGAAATATCTTCTTTGTGTTTTGGATTAAATAGATAAATTGTAGTTTCACCTTTCAACATACCAATTATATTGTAATTGTTAAGTGCTACTCTTAATGGTGATTTTTGTTCACCTTTAAACATAGAGATATAGTTTTGTTTGATAATATTTATTTCAGATGAAGGTAATTTATCAAAATCAAAATGAATAAATCTCTGAATATCTAATTGATCAAAAAGATCATTATTTTTATCAATCTTTAAATTTTCAATACTATGATAATCTTTTAAACTTTTATTATCATTGATAATACATTCTGGATTGTAATCAATTAATTGATCAATTGTGACATTTGTTGATGTATCTGTAAATCTTACAGGATTTAATTTTATAATATTATCAATAAGGATATTATAATCATTTGTATCAATTACATAACCGTTCATATTATACTTTTGAATATTGATGATATTATATATTACAAAAATTATATAAATCAAAAGAATGATTTGTAAAATTATTTTAAACATATATAAAGATTAATTAAAAATATAAATTATAATGACCGAAGAAATGAATAATGATGTATCCTATGGATCTGAAGTTGGAAATGTTATCTGGTTTGACCAAAAGAAGGGTTTTGGTTTCGTTCGTATTATTAATCCCGGATCAAAATTTTTAAATAATGAGATTTTTGTTCACTATAGCACAATTAATTCTGAAAGTAATTTCAAGAAGCTATATCCAGGAGAAAATGTATCTCTTAATGTAGAGGAAAATGAAGGGGATGAAACCAAGAAGTTTATTGGAAAGAATGTAACCGGATTATTTGGATCCGCACTACTTGTAGATAATGAGATCTATTCTTTGAAGGTTATTCGTAAGAGACGGATGTTTAGTCGCGATGACGATGAACCTGAACCTGGACAAGATGTATCAGAAGATCAATAATTATTTTTCTTGGTGAATTTTGATTCCACCCATTGATGAAAAAATATACATATCGCGAAGTATGTTAGATTTATCGCTTTTGATTTCAATACCATCTTTTAATAATTCTTTTTTAATCATATTATTATCCATTTGTTTTACTTTTTCCATAACAAGATTGATATTTTTTTTGTTTTGGGGATAACATTTAAAAGGGTTAAGCTTATTACTTTTTCTTCTATTTTTCGCACCACCCGTATTGACGCGACTTTTCTTGGTAAATTTCTTCTTTTTTGAAGAAATTTTTTTATTTGTAATTGTGATTGGTTGTTTTTTTACTAATCTTTTTTTAGGAGATAGTTTTTTCTTAGTTGAAACTACTTTTTTAGGAGATAGTTTTTTCTTAGTTGAAACTACTTTTTTAGGAGATAGTTTTTTCTTAGTTGAAACTACTTTTTTAGGAGATAGTTTTTTCTTAGGAGATAATTTTTCTTTCACAATTTCTGTTTTTGATATTTTATTAGGTTCTTCATCTTTTTTAACAACTTTAACAATTACTCCTTTTGGAGATAAGTCAATATTTGTTTTTTTCTCAGCTTCAACGGTTTTTTTAGAATGCTTTCTAAAATTCTTGTACGTTTTCTGAGAGTGAGATGTTGGTGATTTTCTTTTTTTAATTTTATAACCACCACCTTCTAATACACGCGATAAATTATTCATATATATAATAAAGTAGAAATTATTTATTTTTTTGAAATAATAATATTTCCTTAATGATTCTATTTTTACTTAATTCGTCATCGCTAAAAATATCGGTACATATATTAGTGAGTAATAAATCACCTATATAATCTTCTTTCATTATTTGTTGTAATGATGTTTTTAAGAATTTTCTAATGTGTGGTTTTCTATCTGTGTAAATTTTACTAACAGCGGATTCTATTTTATCATCTTCAATTTTTGAAAGTTCATTTTCTTTTAGATAATTATTATAATTTTCCTTGACATAAAACATGATTAAATCTTCTATTAATTTATTGTGAGACATATAGATGTTTTTTTATAATATTATTCTTATTTAAACTTAAATAAGTTTAATCATTTAAAAAAATATACATTAATTAAATAATGATGTTCTTGTTTAACTATCTAAAATTAGCGATTTGGTCATCCATTTATTTTTACAAACCAAATGAGCTATTACTTAAAATTATTCATAAAAATATAGATGATTGTGGTTGTATTGCGGTGAAATTTGTTCAATGGATGCTTCCTAAAATAGAAGTTATGTATGATATTGACAAAAAAACTAAAGAAAATCAATGGTTCTATGATTTTGAAGGATTCTATGATAAATGTAAGGTTCATTCATTGGAAGAAACAAATGAAATTTATCTTAATGACTTTAATAGAAAATTAGAAGAAGATTATACAATTGATAAAATGATAGCTTCAGGTAGTATCGGACAAGTTTACAAAGTTCACGATAAAAATGATAATTATTATGCTTTGAAAGTTTTACATCCAAATATGGGATCACAAATATACTTTTTAGAAATGGTTATTTGGTTATTATATAGATTCCCTCCTACTAAAAACTATCTTCTATATAAATTACCTATGAGTTTAAAAGATTTTATTTCAGATTTCAAATTACAAACAAATCTGATTAATGAAGGTAATAACTGTATTCAGTTTTATCACGAATATAAAGAGAATGATTATATAATCATTCCTGAAGTATTTCAATTATCAAAAAATACATTAGTTATGTCTTATGAAGAAGGTGAAAAATTTGATGATATTCAAATGAGTGATTATAAAAAAGCACAAATTCAAATGATATTGAAGCTATTTATTAAGAATAATCAACACTACTTTTTTATGCATGGAGATTTACATAAAGGAAATTGGAAAGTAAGAGATGGTGAAAAAATAGTGATATATGATTTTGGATATTGTTGGAATGTTCCTAAATATTTACAAGATTCATTTGATATTGTTGATAAAGCATTTTTAGATATTGATAATCCTGAAAAAGTAAAAAAGGGTTTTGTAGAAGCGATGTATATGTTTTCAAATAAAAGTGTTAATAAATCAATTATAAAATCGGAAGTTGATAAACTTTCTAAAACATTAAAATGTGATGATCCATCTTTCCTATTAAAATTAATGATTAATTGTTTAAAGGATTCTGATGTTTTATTAGAATCATATGTATTAAATGGATTAATATTACACAATCAAATGGAACGCAATTTGATAAAATATAATGTAACAATTACAAATAAATCAGGTAAACTAGGAGAAATATCAAACACTTATTACAAAAAGAAAATTAATGATATTATTTGTTTCTGTGAAACAAATAATATTTTTAAAAAATATAGAGAACATCTACAAGAGGAATATGATAGCGAATGTATTATAATGAATGAATTATTCGAAACGGTTAAATTCAATATACCAAATTTAAAAGAATTAGCAATTAGTTAATCTTATTTTTTTCTTTATTATGTAAATAGTTTACTTGTTTATAATCTTTAATCATTGAATATGAAAGGAAACCACCAAATATTAATGGTAAATATAATAAATAATAAAAATTCATTTTATCTTATTTTTATCATATATTTTTAAATAATTAACCTAAATTTGAATAAATTATTTAAACTTATAAAAAGATATTCATATAATTCATCATGGATTTTAACACAGACAAAATAATTCAAAAATACTTTGAACAGAAAAACATATTAGTGAATCATCAAATTGATTCTTATAATTATTTTGTAGATGTTATTGTTCCAAAGATCATTAATCAGTATTTTCCAGTTGTTATTAATTTCAATGATAGTGAATGTAAAATTCATAAGATTAAATTGAGTATCAAAAAGTTGAATATTGGGAAACCATTAGTTACTGAGAATAATGGTTGTTCGAAGCTTATGACACCCAAGATTGCTAGAACACGGAATAGTACATACCTTTGTCCTATTAATGTAGATTTTAGTTCTGAAATCACTATTAAAGAAGGAAATAACCTTATTACATTAAATGAAAAAAACATACCAAATATTGTGATTGGTAAAATTCCTATTATGGTAAGATCAAAATATTGTATTTTGAATCAAAAAGGTAGCGAAGACGAATGTAAGTATGATCTAGGAGGATATTTCATTATCAATGGAAATGAAAAAGTTATTATTTCACAAGAAAAGATAGCAAATAATCTAATTCAAGTATTCAAAAATCAAAAAAATACAACAAAATATTCATATATCTGTGAAACAAGATCGTTAAATGAAGGTACTTTTAGTATTCCAAAAGTATCTTCTATTAAGGTTACAAGTAAACCCGATATTTACGATAATCATATTCGGATATTGCTTCCTCATATGAAAAAGGAAATTCCAATATTCATATTATTTAGGGCACTTGGTTGTGAAACAGATAAAGATATTGTATATCATATTATTGATAATAACAATTCAACAATTGATGAAAATATTCTTAAGATGCTAAAACCATCAATTGAAGAAGCATTTGAAATTAGAACAACCGCGGAAGCGATATCATACATTTCAGAAAATATCAATAATACATACTATTATGTTCAAAATGAAGATAAGAAAATAAGCTATATTAAAGAAACAGTATTAACAGAATATCTAAATCATCTCGGAAATGATAAACAAAAGAAAATATTCTTTACAGGAATGATGATAAATAAACTCTTGAAATGTTGTTTGGGAGTAATACCATTTGATGATCGTGATAGTCATCTAAATAAACGTTTTGAGACACCTGGATATTTGATGGGTAATTTGACATATCAATGTGTCCATAAGATTACAAAAGATGTGAAGAACTTTGTATCAAAAGAAGTAAATTCTGGACTTTGGAATCTAAATAAAAATTATTATGATATTATTAATGAAATAAACATACACAAAATAATTAAGTCATCTTATCTAGAAAACATACTAAAAGGTGCTATGGCTACTGGTAACTGGGGTATGAAAGTTAATGCGAGTAAACAAGGTGTATCTCAAGTATTGAATCGGTTGACATACCCTAGTACTATATCTCATTTAAGAAGGGTTCAAACACCATCAGACAATACGGGTAAGCTTATTCCACCGCGTAAGTTACATGGGACATCTTGGGGATATATATGTCCAAGTGAAACACCCGAAGGTCAAGCTGTTGGAATTGTTAAAAATTTATCAATGACTTGTGAAATATCAATTGGTAATTCATCTGAAGCAGTGAGACATTATATTCATAAATATATTCTATCATTTGAAGGAATTGATATTTATACATTTAACAAGATGGAATATGTTAAGGTTTTGATTAATGGAGATTGGTTGGGATTTACAGATACCCCCGATACTCTTGTTAAAGATATCAAAATCAAAAGAAAAGAAGGATTGATACATCATCATATATCTATTTATTGGGATATAATGACATATTGTATTCATGTTTATAGTGATGGTGGAAGACCTATTAGACCACTTTTAGTTGTGGAAAATAATAAATTGCTATTTGATTCTAAGATAAATGAAATGTTAAATCAATCGAATATTAAATGGATTAATCTTGTTAATAAATCAATTAGTGATGATACTTATTGTATTGATTATGTTGATCCTTATGAAACAAACAATACAATTATATGTATGGATATGAATGATATTGATAAAAAGAAATATACACATTGTGAAATTCATCCATCATTAATATTAGGAGCTCTTGCTTCATGTATTCCATTTCCTCATCATAATCAGGCACCTAGAAATACATATCAGTCAGCGATGGGGAAGCAAGCAGTAGGTGTTCATTGTACAAATTATAATAATAGATATGATACATTTAGTCATGTATTATCATATCCACAGAGACCATTGATTGAAACTAAAATGATGAAATATTTGAATGCGAATAAACTTCCAAATGGTATTAATGTTATTGTTGCTATCCAGACATATGGTGGATATAATCAGGAGGATTCTATCTTATTTAACCAGGCCGCAATTGACAGAGGATTATTTACATCGACATTTTATAGGACTTACAAGGATGAAGAAAGGAAAAATCAGCTTTCAGGAGAAGAAGAGAAATTTTGTAGACCTGATAAAGAAAAGCTACTCTTTCCAAAACCTTGTAATTATTCAAAACTAGATGAAAATGGATTTGTTCCACCCAATACTTATGTGGATGAAAAAGATATTTTAATTGGTAAAGTTGTTCCAATTAAAAACGATGAAAGTTATAATTACAAAGATAATAGTGTTTCACTCAAGAAAAATGAATTTGGATATGTAGACGATAATTATGTAACTACAAATAGTGATGGATATAAAATTTGTAAAACCCGTATTAGAAGCTTCCGCTTTCCAGAAATTGGTGATAAGTTTTCATCCCGTCATGGACAAAAAGGAACTGTTGGTATGATTTATCCACCTGAAGATATGCCTTTTACATCTGATGGAATTATTCCAGATATTATCATTAACCCCCATGCTATCCCAAGTAGAATGACAATTGCTCAATTGGTAGAATGTATCTTAGGTAAAACATGTTGTGAAACCGGAAATATAGGAAACGCGACAGCATTTGATAGAATATCTGTTCAAAACATTACAGAAATGCTAAAAAATACCGGGCATGAAAAAAATGGAAATGAAATACTGTATAATGGATTTACTGGCGAACAAATCAAATCACAGATATTTATGGGTCCAACTTTCTATCAGAGATTGAAACATATGTCAGGTGATAAGATTCACAGTCGTTCAAGTGGTCCAATTGTTACAATGACAAGACAACCAGCTGAAGGAAGATCATCACACGGTGGTCTCAGATTCGGAGAAATGGAAAGAGACTGTATGATCGCACACGGCACGGCAAATTTCCTAAAGGAAAGAATGATGGATGTATCAGATAAATATCACATATTTGTATGTAAGGTTTGTAATCTTCCAGCACAAGCAAATCAAGAAACAAATTTCTATGAATGTAAAAACTGTAATAATTACAGAAACTTTAAACGAGTCAATCTACCATATTCTTGTAAGCTTCTAATGCAAGAATTACAATGTATGTCAATCGCACCAAGATTTATCACTGAATAAATAAAGAGATTTTCAATAATATTTAAAGATTATTCTTATTATTTTTTATAAAATGTATGACAATATTAATGAACATAGTCTGAATATTAAGACAGAACAAGCTGCAGCATTCCGTATTCTCATTGAAGCTTTAAAAGAAATCTTGACAGAAGCAAACTTTATTTTTGATGAATCAGGTATTAAATTAATGGCAATGGATTCTACGCATTCAATTCTCATTCATATGAAATTAGATGCGAATAGTTTCGAGTTTTTCCATTGTCCCAATAAAGTTGTAGTGGGTGTTAATATGTTGAATTTTTTCAAATTAATCAAAACAATGACAAATTCTGAAACATTAACATTATTTATTGAAAAAGAAAATGAAAATAAATTAGGTATTCTCATTAATAATAATGAAAAAAATTCACAAACTGTTTATAAATTAAATCTGCTTGATATCGCAGATGAAAATATTAAAATCCCTCCAGCTGAGTTTGAAACAGAACTTAGTTTACCATCTGGTGACTTTCAAAAAATTATAAGAGATATGGTTAATATCGGGGAAAATATTGAAATCAAAAGTATTGGAACTCAATTAATACTCAATTGTTCGGGTGATTTTGCTTCTCAAGAAACAATCCTTGGAGAAACAAATAATGGTCTTAAATTTAATCAAGTATCTCCAAAAGAATTACCAATACAAGGATTATATTCATTAAAATATTTAACATTGTTTACCAAATGTACAAATCTTTGTAATCAGATTAATTTATATATTAAAAATGATTATCCATTAATTATAAGATACTCTGTTGCTTCTTTAGGAGATATTAAATTATGTTTAGCACCTAATACTGTTTAATTGACTTCATGTTTTTTATAGATTGCTTTATCAAGTTTAAAATAATTATCATCTTCAATAAAATAGTTTTTGTAATCAAATGTATGGTCCGAAAACCATATTTTTATAATGTTAAATTCTTTTTTAGGTGAAATAGAAATACCATTTATATTTTCGTTAAAATTACTAAGTATTGTTCCAGTCGCACATTTTAAAAGAAGTATATTCCATTCTTTAATAATATCTTTTGAAAATACTTTAAAAGATAAACAAGAACCATTTCTATTATCCGGATCTTCCCAATTTGGAAAGATATCTTCTTTCATGTAAAAAAACATACCATTTTGAAAATGATCTTGACGAAATTTTTCTTGAAAATATTTATAATCAAATAAATTATTTAATGAAGATAATTTCTTATAACTACTTTTACCCCAATCATTATCTGTAATAGAGTGATACCATAAATCCCACTTTGCTTCTGTATCGTAAGCCATATCTATACTTTAATTAAATAAATCATTTTTAAATAATTATAAAAAAAAAATATAACAATCTAATATATGAATATTAATAAAGAAACACTTAATCTTATAATAGTATCTATCTATATCTACATATTATTCAAATATATAGAAAATGATGATTATTATTCAATGGTAGTTTTAACTCTTGTAACAGGTGTAATTGTTTACAAAATAAATGATATGAACATTATTGAAGGTAATGTTGATGCTGAACTAGATCCTGATGCTGATCCTGATGCTTTAGCTGAAACAGAACCAGAACCAGAACCAGAACCAGAACCAGAACCAGAACTAGAACCAGAACCAGAACAAGAACCAGAACAAGAACCAGTTAAAACAAAACCCGTATATGATTCTGTTGGTGGTGTTGAAGAAGATAATAATAAATATGCGAAACTAAGAGAACAAGCTCGTGGAAAAGGTGAGGTAAAAGATGGACCAGTTGGAGCTGGAAGTATCATCAATGATGATAAATCAGCTTCTGGAAAAGAAACTACCAAAAAAGAAAATTTTAAAGAAGGTAAAGAAGTAAAAATGTCACCGATGGATGACCTTTTTAGAATGGGTCCCTATGATAGTTTATGTCTTTCTAAAGAAGAAGATAAAGATTATGAACTAGCTACGGATGAAGAACTCAAAAATTTATTTGGTGTTCAAGTTCCACTAGTAATTGGTAAAACAAATAATGAAGACCTTACCGGTCCAAGTGTTGATGGAGATAAAGATTCACCTCAAAAACTATCAATGTTAGCAAATAATAAAATAAATTTTGAATGTTGTACAACAAGTCCTTTCACAACAAATTCGGGTTGTATATGTTTAACAAAAAAACAAGTTAATTTCTTAAAAACAAGAGGATTAAATAAATCCGCACCAGATATCTAATTACCTAATAATCTTTGATGAATACGATCATATGTTTGAAATGATTTTTCTTCAAAATCTTTTAATCTTTGTAATCTCATTTCTTCGGCTTTTTCTTCTTCTTTACTTCTTAATGATTCTTTTCTTTGATCATCTTCAGATAATTGATAAGACACTTTACTCCTAGAAGCCTTTTGTTCTCCAATACTTCTAGCCCTTCCTTTTGTATCAACTGTATTTACATCTATTAATAATGTATTTGTATAAGCATCTTTATAATCTCTATATACCAACCCACCACTACTTTCACCACTAAAATCTTTTATGTTTCCTTCACCCAAAACCATAATTGAATCTTTTCCTTTATATGAAATATCAACTTTCGGTTCATCATATTTAACTAATTCACTACTTATTCTTTCTTGTTGTTTTTGTTTTTCTTTTTGAAACTCTTCTTCAAATCTTTCTTTATTAAAATTACCATTAAAGATATCTTTAGGTCCTCCATCATCCACTTTATTTTCTTTTATCCAAGTTTCATATCCTTTATCATACACTTGATCTATACGATATTCATCATATATTTGGTTGAATACATTTGAATCAAAATTTTTAGATAAATCTTTATTTTGTCTGGTATCTTGTTTTTGTTCTTGTAAATATGTATCGCTATTTTCTTTTAATTCGTGATGTTCATGATTATTATTTTTATTTTTAAGTTTTTTCATGAGTGCGTTAAAACATAAATTTACCATCTGAAATTCTTCTTCTGTCCCCCCTCTATCTGGATGCGTTTGTAATGCTTTCTTTAAATATGCTTTTTTCAAACTACTTTCATCATAATTTTTACCTACATTTAATACTTTGTAAGGGTCTATTTTTTGTTTTTCTTGTCGCATTTGTGGCATTTGTGGCATTTGTGGCATTTGTCGCATTTGTGGCATTTGTCGCATTTGTGGCATTTGTGGCATTTGTGACATTTGTGGAGCTGTTCCTAAATTTTGAGATGCCGATGCTTGATTCATTGCTGATAATCTTTGTATTTGTTCTTGTTGTGCTCTAATTATTTTTTTTTGTTCTTCAATAAATTTGCTATTTGTATTCCCTTCGGGACTGCTCTCTATGTTTCCCATTATTAACAATATTATAGAAAAAATTTAATTATCTAACCTATTAATATAAATGGGATGTCCAGTTTGTGTTACCGCGGTTGCTGGTCCTGTAGCCCCTTTAATAGCAGGACCAGCTTTATTGGCAGCATATGTATACAATAAATCTCGAAAGAAAAAAAGAAAGAAATCTAGATCTAAAACTAAGTCTAAGTCTAAGTCTAAACAAAAGGGTGGTTCTGTTAAAAGAAAAAAAATAAATAAAAAAATAAATAAAAAAAGAACTCAAAAAATGAAAAAATCTAAGTCTAAATCTAAGTCTAAGTAAATTACAACCTTTGTTCAGGTTTCACATAGTCCATATCAAGATAATCAAAGATATCTTTTTCCTCCATAAATACATGATCTACCTTCTTTTTTGTCTCTGAATCTTTTAGACTATACTCATTAATAGTCATTCCTTTTTCAAGGATAAGACATCTCATCATCTTGTTGAAATCTCCCGATCCAGTGAAATACAACACAGCAAATGGATATTCATCCGGTGTCGTATACATAATGTCAATCCTCCTCGCAACTCCACTACATCGATGACGACATACACCATTATACTTCTTCGATCCAAGTGCTAGCTCATCCATCAAGTAACCAATTGAATTTAGCTTTTTGATGTATCGTGTGAAAACATCCTTCTTTGTTGCTTTTAGAAGGACGTCAATATCACCACTTTCTTCTTTCTTTCTACGATAAGAACCTGCGATAGTCAACTCTGCATTTTTATCGACACCTTTCAAAACACTCTTCAAAAACTCCTCGTGTTTCACAATTTCTTTTCTTGGAATCTTTTGTACAAACTCTTCATAATATTGTAGACCCAAGAGCTGCTTTTCATTCAAACCCGCATCCGTTACACGGTCCCGAATGTCTTGAATAGTTTTGAATCCCATCTTCACAAGTTCATTTGCTTTCTTGGGACCAACACCGTGAATATCCATAAATTGAATCCTTGGATCTTCATATTCTCCCAGAGCATCGTACTGTGGACAGGTTCCAGTCTTGAGAATAATATCAATCTTTTGATAGATACTTTTCCCAACACCTTTCACGGTCATAATGTTTTGCTCTGTGAGAGTGCTATCATCCTCAAACTTCTTGAGAGCATTTACTGCTTTGAAGTATGAGTTTGCTTTGAATGTTTCTCCTTTTGCTTTTTCATTGTTTCCTATCGCAGAAAGGATCTTAATGAGAATGTCCCTCTTCTCTGTTGAAAAATCTTCAACCTCATTCTTCAAAACAACGTCGTCTCTAACTCGCATATAGCGGGCAAAACGAGGTTTTCCTTTGTTTGTCTTCCCCGAATGTTCAATCGTGATCACGGTTCCAATGGGATGAGTGATTTTGTAGTTCTCGCGAACTTGATCATCCATCCCAGAAACAGTGAATTCATGATTCTCATCCTTGTCTATCAAATGATAAGTATCCATATTGATCAAAGGCTTACAAACAAAGCCACCAAGCATCCCCTTATACTTTCCCTTTCCAGGGGAGTAATCAAAGATGACGGCTTCTTCGTCAAAAACCGGTTTGATCTTCAACATATAGTTTGATCGTCCATTCTCGTAAGAGGAGTTTGGACATTTAATCATACCACCTTCTCCACCATTCTTGATGATACTGTTATACATCTCATCCATATGTTCTTGCGACTTAATAACCGTCTGATCCGCGAAAATCAACGGACACTCCAAATCACAGTATGGTTCCGGATAATCTTTACGAATAATATTCCATCTCTTCCGACTCTGAGAGACAACTTTCTTCAACTCCTTAATTCTTTCTTTGAAACTTCCAGGATGATCCGGCAAATCGTATACGATATATTTAACAGCACACCACTCTTCCGGTTCTGGTTCTTTCTTCCGTACGACCCCCATCGCCTCAAAATTCTCACGACCAACCCAAAGTTCGCCATCTAGTTTCACTCTGGGAGGCATTGCTTTCATAAACCACTCAACCGAATTAAACTCTTTATCGCTCCTAGAAAGGAACTTTTTGAGCTCTGCGACCCATATCGCACGATACCCATCATACTTCTCCGAAAACAACCACCCAAGAGGTGGAAGACAGTTCGGATCAGCACGGGGGGGGGTCATCCCCTTCTCCCAGTCTTTCGCGAGCATAACTGATTGACTCATCGTTTCACTTATCTTTAATGTTAATTTATCTTATTCAATTGTCTTTAATATAAGGTTACCATTATTTTCAAATTTGAAGCCCCCGTAATTACTATACATAAAGATAACATTCAAAGATTAATTAAAGATGGGGAAGTGTAGTCACTGTGGTGCTCACGGACATACTTATCTAAAGTGTCCTCAACTCACGTCCGAACAGATCAAAGAAATAAAAAAGAAGAAGAAAGAAGAAAAAGAAGCAGTAGCTCAGAGAAGGGCTCAAAGACAACAAAGAAATGTTGTTCATAATTTGCCTCGAGTGGTTGACCTACAATTTCAAATTATCAATATGACCGATTATGAGCTAGTTTGTTATTACAAGATAGATCCTACCAATCTTAAAAGGTTCTTGTATGTTCCTTCCCACAGTTCAAAACCAATCATATGTAAGGAAGATACACATATTGCGATCTTTCCGGCAATTGAACTGGTGGTTGAAAATGGAATAGACGCACATCAATATGTAACATTAGAGAATGATTTTACAAATATCTTTAACAAGGTAATGGCCGATTTTGATGGAGATACAATCATCATTGATAGAGAATATAAACCACCAAAATCAGAACTTGAAGAATGGAAGGAATTAGGCCTTAAATCCCATTATCTTCTAAAGCAAATAAGGGATATGACATCTCAGAAGAAAGATGGTGATTTTATTGTGAACGGAAAGTATGAAAACATTGAACCGTTTATTGATATGATTCAAGATATAGTTGTACCAAAAACTTGTACAGAAGCAGATAAAGAAAAAGCAGGAATACCTTCGGCTTTGACAAACATCACTTAGATACTTAGTTTCGTTTTAATATCATGTATATCGTGTTTTACATGTGACATATCATTTGTTAGAAGCGTTAATTTTTGATTCATATCATTAATATAAGTAGAATTTATAGAATGTTTTTTTTCTTGGGCCTCTACCTTAAAACCAATTGATTCCAATCTTTCAGACTGCTTTCCTATCTGAAAGATAATTCCTCCGGTTGAAACGCTTGCTGCTATTATAGGTGCCAAATGTTGAAAACTTATACTCATATTAATAGTATTGTCCCTTAATTTAATAAATATTTTTATTTAAAAATAATATATATATTATTTTAGTATATATGTATAGGTGTTACGGATTAATTCTTGGATTATTAACAACGTCCATTGGATCTTATATTTGTCTTTATCAGTATAAGAAATTCAAAGAGATTAATAAAATGCTTGAAAAAATAAATAAAAAAGTAGATAAAAATATAACATTTGATGAAAAAATAAAAGTAATCACACCTTTTAATTATGAAACTGGTGAAAATGAACCTAATTTTGTTTATGAAGAAGATTCTAAAAATATTATTACAGAAACAGTTTTAAAATTAATAGAAGAAAATAATCACAATTTTACAAATGAAGACCTCGCAAAAATAATCAATAGAATCAATCAATATAAAGAATCTGAAGAATATAGAGAATCTGAAGAATCTGAAGAATCTAGAGAATCTAGAGAATCTGAAGAATCTGAAGAAT
>Ga0209335_10002788_pt1 | contig 18019 bp, 21 predicted proteins | sample COG_09_FD_184753 | JGI IMG/M metagenome (GOLD analysis project Ga0209335, IMG submission 184753) | Pelagic Microbial community sample from North Sea - COGITO 998_met_09 (SPAdes) (version 2) | ecosystem: Environmental > Aquatic > Marine > Neritic zone/Coastal water | place: Helgoland, sampling...
ATCAGATTCTCCCGCAATACCACTTCGGCAACGCGCGATTCTAGGGCCTTCTCCGCCGCATCGATATCCTGCTTCTGCGTCTGGTGTTGCACATTTGCTGAATGTGCAGGGGATGCTGGATCATCTTCTTGTGCCTTACGGTTTTCTTCGACCACTGTCTGTTCCCTCCAAGCCATCGCCTCCTCACGAGCAGCAAGAGCCTTCTCGCGCTCACTTAGCCGGCGATTGAGTTCTTCAATCTCGCTCTCCCTCTCGGTCAGTAGAAATACATCTTTGGCCACTCCTTGCAAGAAGTGTAAAAGAGCGCTCTGCAGCTCACGCCTCTCACCCACGTCGGGGGGATGGAGCTTTGCTCCCCCATGCACTCGATCACCTTCATTGACCGTGAGTCGTCTGCCCTCGTCGACGTGAAATGCCGTTTCTGGGTTTGGCAGCAAAATCACCTGCTTCAGCAACGGCGTTACGCCTTACGGGGTGTTCGAGCTTAGAAACGGTTTAAACGGGTTCTCGCCTGTTCCATCAGTTCAGAGCTGCGGCCAACGTCGACAGACTCTGTAGTCGTGAAGCGGGTTGCGGCCGGGGGTAAGGTGCCCACCTCTGTCTTTGCCGTCGTTTTCGCGTACGGTCGCACTATTTCCGCGCCAGACAAGGGCCCGGCTTCAACGAGAGAACCAGACTTCCACGCGCCATCTCCACTCCGTGCAATTCCCGCTTCATTCATGGCTGAAAGTTTAGCTGGAGCCAAATCACCTCCAGACTCACAACACTTTGCGCGCTTGTAGCCTCTCCAGTGAGCCTCATCGAGTGTTGCCGTAGTTCCAGGAAGATATTCCCCTAGATTAAGTGATACCTGCCGATGCTCCTCGCCTGCAACTTCAGCTGCTGATCGCTTCTCCCGCACAACATGCAAACTTTGTCCAGCTGCACTGCCAAATTTTCCAACAGGCGCGCCATCTGTTGCCTTCGAAAGTCCCTCTGTCGCGTGATGCTTCCCGCCCGCGGCACCAATTCCGTCTGAAGGCATTCCGCAGCTGGAGAAAGCGATGTTCCCACCGTCGCCTGTTGGCGCGGGGTCGGAACCTTCGCTTCCAGGTATCACACCGGCAAAGATCTCGCTGATCGTCTGCCCCCTTGCCCTAGAGACAGCACGAACGTAAGGGCGGGCCAAAACACAGCTGCGGTCTTGGCAAAGTAATCACGAAACAATGGTCAGGCGGGCTCGACCGGAGAGCAAAAATAATCTTTTCGCGGGTCCGTGGAGATTTGCTCCGAAGCAGCTCAGCGCCTTGCTGTAGAAGCGCATCTTCCGCCACTGCACCACCACTTGCATTCTCCGACCCCTGCTTACGACGCTCCGAGAGTAGTAGCGGTACGGGCGCGGTCGTCATGCCGACAACTGAGTATCCGTCGCTGCCATCCTCGTTGAACTCGCTGGATCCATCGCATGTTGACGTCTCCGCTCGGATCGAAGCCAGAGTGTTGTAGACCTGTAAAACGGTATCTACAATTCATGTGGCGCCGCATGGGCGGTAGGGACGGCAGTGCGCCAAGTTCACGTTGCACGGCGCTACTCGCTCACCGCAGATGCAAGCCAAGCGGAGGGCTTGTGAAGTGCTCCTCCCTCATGTTTGGATTTGAACTCGGCCATCAACTGCGCGAATGTCGGTTGAGACAAGAGCCAAACTTCTGCGAGAGAGGCCTGAACTGAGTCGCTGACGAACTCAAGTACATCTTCGCCAAGGAGCCACTGCCGCACAGCATCTGCCACCCCTGCGCGCTTCTCCTCCTCCCGCTGCGACAGAAGGGCCAGTCGCCTTTCCACCGCCGGAATCAGCCACTGCCCGTCATTCAAGTACATCATTCATTGTGCATGCATAGAGTGCTCACATCCCATCGTTTTATCATTGCGAACGCTGGGACTGGCATTCCCATCAGGGCTTTCCTCGCTCAAAAATAATTCTCTCATCACTCGCTGCCTCTCCTTACCTTGGCCCATCATTCCGGGCTGGATGCAGGGTCTGCACCTCAGATGCAGTTCCTTTGAAGCGATCTTGCGCATAGGATGCCCCGAAGTCCGCTAAGTAGCGGTCGACCTCAGCTTCGTTGACGAGCATCAATTGCTCCAGGAGATCTACAGCCTCATGTGTGAGATCACCCGGTCCTCCGAGTCGATATCTGCCGGCGATTGCACGAAATATTAGCAACAATATCAGCGTCGAATGATTGTGCTATCTCCGAGAAATATCGCTCTCTGCCTTCCTTCTTTCAGTGCTTGCATCCGTGTGAGCGAGCGAGGGCGACGGAGAGCAGCACCGCTTCAGCAGTTCTTTCAAACTCCGCCTAGCTGTGGCACGAGTACCGCATGATGAACGTGATCTTCCCCCCTGCGCATAACGCGGCTGCGAGTGATGTAAAATCCAGAACAAGACGGTGCTCCAAAGGATCAGCTGTCACAGAGCCCTGCAGCTCGGGAGCTGTTTAACATGAGGTGCTTCAATACGTGCCTCAATACGTGCCCTGTGATTCTGGGGAAATAGTCTGTGTTCTAGATGGCACCGTCGTCAACACAGTTTGATCATGCTCGTTGGGAAAACCTGGATGCTGTGCTCGCCCGTGACAGTGCGTTCTCCGCCGGAATTTAGCGAAACCACAATGTTTTGCTGGCGCCTGCCATGGCCTTTTGTCTGGCTCGAACCAGACATCGCGCCTTGCGCGTGAACAAGGCACGGTTCAGAATGTCAGCGGCGTGCGTCCCTTGTCATCGGGGAATGCGCCCCTCCCCTGTCCTGGGAGACGGGTGGTGGCTGGGAGCATCGGAATTCCTTGGGTCTGACTCAGATACCTTAATCTCCTACGGGGCTATTCTATAGGGCCCTATCAGGAGGAGGCTCTCCGGCTGGCAGTGGCAACGAGCACGTAACACCGACCAGGCACAATCTTGCCGGACCCCCTCCTATGCAGGCGTGTAGCAATGTAAAGAGTGATAAAGATTCCGTCAATCTTGATACTATCATCGACGGATCCTCGCCTCTTGAGCGGGCCTGCAGAGAGGCTGAGCGCAAATTTGGCAAGCAGGTTCTGAGAATCCCTTGCACGCGAGCAATGCGGCGCATACGCGCGTGCAAGCAACGCGGCACATGCATGAATCGTGAAATAGTGCCACATCCCCAGATTCCGCAGGGAGAAAGTCTCAGACTAATCGAAAAGATCGAGTCCTCGCATCGAGAAGGGCTGCGTACTGCGTCCAAAGTGAGATTCTTTCGCCCACCGCCCAAAGAGTCACTTGCCAGCAGAAGGTCTCTATAACTGACCTCAAGCGACCTAGCTGCGAAAAAGGCTGCGCAATAGCGCAATGCATGCATCCTTGGGGGGGGGACTGGGAATGACACCCATCCGAAACAGCGGCGAGCCCAGGAAGAAGAGATGAGGATCGCGAACTTGCAATCAAGGCTTCTGGCAAAATCGACAGACCTGTTGTTTTGTGGTAAGTCGGAATGCGACAGCGCCTCTGGAGACATTGACAAGGCAGAAGGATTCCGCGTCGTAGGGCATGCGGAGCCTCTGGGAGATTCTGCTGATGCCCATCGAGCAGAGCTGCTACGCCGAGTGGAGGAGCGCGATCGTTTGAGCAAGACGGCAGCAGCTACAGAGCGAGCAAAGGAAGAGGCGTCGGAAATTGACATGCTTCGGTGTCGCCTGATGGAGGCCACTCGCCGTCTTCTGTGACTGCACCTAGCTTTACATGATTAAGTTTCAAAAGCGTGCCTGACAACGTGAGGAGCAGGTTCGCGCAGGTGAGTAGAATTGCCTGCGTGCTCATTTACTGTACACAATTGCTCTACACGTCTCCGCTATAAAAGTTCCATATCGACCGTCAATTGCCATCAACAGGACGTTGTTTGCCCCAATCTTCGGCGCGGACGTAGAGCGCCGGTGGCTCGCCAGTGCGGGCCTGTTTGAAGCTCTTGACAGCGTCTCGCACGTGCTCCGCTTTTACCAGGGTGCAACCTGCCGACCAATTCACCCGCTCTAGCCTCGCATTAGCCCGCGCTTTCCAGTACTCCTCCGAACGGTACGTCCGTGCTCGATGAGCCGCCGCCTCAGCCTCCTGTTCCCTCAATCCACCATCTCCTGCGATCTCGTCTCCCAAGGGTACCTCACGTTCTGCAGTCCGCTCCTCCTTCTCCGCAGCAAGGCGCTGTCGTGTGTGCATAGGGAGCTGGCGAAGCAGGTCTTTCTCACGCACTCCCTCGCGTCGAGAAAAGTGGCCAAGTTGGTGCGCGCTCAACCAACCGCCGCTTGCGCGGGTGCCTTGGTCACTAATCGTGGTCCGTTTCAGCGCCGAGTGAATCGCCACACCGCCATCTGCGCCCACCTCAATAGCTGTTGGATCAGCAGTCCAGCCCGCACGACCAATCCCAAGATGTCTTGCGTGGACATCGCGCGCGAGCCGAAACTCCCCTGCGCTGCGGTATGCGTCTCCTAGTCGTCCGAGCACTCGAGAAAGAAGGCCTGCGTCTCGAGCATTCTCTGCTGCAACTCGAGCCCTTTCAAGTTGTGTGATTCCCCCGGTCAGATCACTCGCCAAAAGCCGAGCGTCCGCGTCCACCATACCCTCCTCACACTGGGCCCGAGCCAGATTTCTCTCAATCTCCTCCGCCAGCGCCGCATGCTCTTCTGTCACCCCTAGGGTCTCTGCGTGCCGTGTACTGACCTCAGTTCTCGTCCATTCTCGGCGCACCGTAGATTCTGGTCGTGTGTCCACATACCGTCCATGTCCAAGCTTTTCGGTCCCGGCATAGTTGCTCTCTACACGGCCTTGGGACGAATCACGATGCGCCGGGGGGGCCTCCCTCCAGTGCGAAGAAGCGCAAGCCAAGACCGCCCGACCGAGACGCACCGACGTAACTAGATCATGCGTGAGCACGCGCACAGCACGCCTCCCGTTCTGATCGTATGAAAGGCTTTCCGCCTGCTCTGTTGAAGTTGCCCCAGAGGCGGGACCCGAGCACTCGCCAGGAAGGTCAGGCGGCCTCGCGACTCGCGGAGGTCGATGGCCAAGGCGATAAGGAAGCGTGGGATCTGATAGAACTTGCCAGGATGAGGCAGCGAGAGAGCGCCGGTGCACAAGTACTGGATCGAAATCCGCAACAGGGACGTCACGGGGCCACAGCACGTCGCGCGTTAGCGATCGAGAACTGTAGAATTGTGCGTCGACAGCATGCTTTGACGCCAGGTACTCATCGGCGGTGAAATGGGTCTGCTCTTGAGGTACTAGCGCATCGATCCGCTTGAGGGTTGCTCTGGAGAGCATCTCGACACTTGCCACGACGCTGCCAGCCTCAGGCGGCACCATGCGTACCGTCAGCTCAAGCCCCGACCGCGGCACAAGCAGAGTCCCATCACGCGCCGCCAAATGGAGGCATAGAGTTTGTGGTTGCACAGCCTCGACACCGGCGGAAAGGCCGAGACCAGGGTCTTCTGCGAGTCGATGCAGCCCAGCGCTCTTCAGGATCGGACGCACTGAGCTATTCCACGCCTGCCTCCCCCGGCTTCGGTGGTGCGGATCGACACTCGCTCCTCCAAGCGTCCGTCCAAGCATTCCCTGCTGGCTCCGATATGCAAGCGGCAGGTCTCCAGCGATAGAAGCTGCGAGTGCGGCATTGCTTGCTCTTAGGCGTGATCGCTGCTCCTGCATTGATGTCACACGCTCTGCAAGCGGCAACGAGACTTGCCCGATGAAGTCATCGCTCCCATCCATATCCCAATCGAATACCGATGCGCGCAGGACAGCGTCGGTTGCATTGACAGGGAGGACAAAGGTCTCGTTCCAGTCTGGCTCTAGCGTCATCACCTTGACCTCAGTACGTGCCGAGGCTGCAATGTGCGTGCCTCCATTCGCTGAAGGCTCAGTCACCTCGAGCACCACAAATGGATCCGAGCTTCCGGTAAGCCCGTCCTTTGCGGGGAGACCACAAGCCCGCCGCACTTCCACTTGGAGAGTTGCGATTCGCCCTTGCATGTCCTGGCCCCATGGCCGTTCTGGCGGGGCTTTTCTGCTTCCGCCGAGCTCCCCGATCGCCTCCTCCATCCGAGCCAGCGCCGCATGGTGCTGAAAAGCCTGGAAATTGTCGCGAGTTTTCTCCGCGAGCTGCGCCGCTTCGTGCGGATCTTCAACTTCCTCGAGTAGACTCAGGACCTCTTCGACCCTCCCTGCTGCCGACAGCGCGTTGAAAGTGCGACGCCGGCGGTGCACCTGGACCAGACCGGGTTTTGAGTGCGGCAATCACTGCAACTGTGAACTGAAATAAGCGCCCTGATCTGTCTGCTTTGAATAGGGAGAAGGGCGCATGGCCGGACCTCGGTAAGTTTCTGCATCATGGAGGCTTCGTCAGGAGCGAGAGTAAAAGGAACTTCCTGCACAGCCATTTCGTGGTGCATCGGCATCTTTGATGGTGGGGACTCCCAGCCGCTCAGAAACCACTCACCCTGATTGTCCCAGCTTCCCAGTGTCACCTTGCCGCATCATAGCCTGGCCTGCAGTGGCCGCCAACCCGACACCAAACAGAAACTTTTCAGAAACTCAATTTCCAAGTTTTTTCAAACCGACTTCGGTTTGCGACCAGCAGCGGAGGGTGCCAAGCACGCGAACAGGAGGGTTGGGGTCTGGGGAAGATATTCCTGGCTGTGCAGGCCTCATGTCCTCGCCCAGTCCAAGCCCGCGTGAAACAGGAGGAAAGGCTCAAGGCACCTCTTCGCTCCAGAGCCCAGGGGACGGAGGGAAGAGGAGCCGACGTAAACTCGTTCCCCTGCCTCAGGGTGATCGCAGCTCGTGGCCAGGCAGCGTTGGCGATGGCTCACAGTACGGAAACGATGCTTCCGATGAGCCCACCGGAAGTGCATCACAGAGCCGGGAAATGGTACGGCCTCGCGCCCTTGCCATGACCGATACAGCCCCTAGCACCGTCCATGACTCACGTCTACCTCTCGATCGAGCGCAGCTTCTGAATGAGTCACATGATAATGGGTCATCGCCACTCCCTATGGTGAATGTCTCACCCACGCCACACTAACTGTGCCCGTGTCCCAAATTTACGTGCCATGCAAAGCTGCCATGGCACGGTATGATTCATACTAGGGGGGGCTTGAATCTGTGCACAGGACACCACTGACTCAGCAATAACAGTGGCGCCCTGTGCACGGCTCCAGGATAGACCGCCTCCTTCAGCACCCCTTCTCGACGGAGGTTCTCCGGCCAAGCCAAGCCAAGATGGTAGCGCGTACAACGACGCTCCACGATCTGATCGAGATGGGGGAGGGACTCATGCTTCACCAGGCAAAATTCCGAAGGAAGATACTGACAACACTTTGCCCGGCCAAGGGGGGGGCGCGGTCAACGGTGGTACACAATCTGGTCGAAATGGGGGAGGGTCTTTTGCTTCACAAGACAAACTTCAAGACCGTGAAGACACTCACAACACACAAGTCGGCAACAGAGTCGGGGAAAGCATGGAATTTCAGGTCTGAGCCTCGACTGCCCGGGCCTTGCTCTGTCTCGCTTTAACGATCCAGTTACGCACAAGGCCTGCCGCCATGAGGGGGGGAAGGGATTCGCCGTGTCCCAGCTGAGTCTGACACGCGCGAAACTGTGTCGTGGCCTGCAGGCACCATCGGACGAGGAAATCAAGGAATTTTGTTTGGCGACCGGAGGCGGCTTTGGGTCGGTGGACCCTACCGAGAAGACGTTTTTCATCGGATACCCACGATTTCGGCTCGAACATCATCAGGGTACCGGCGGGTCTCGCCTTGTGCCAGTTCTCCGCCAGGCTTTTAAGAGAGGCACGAAAGTCACAAATCAGGATGCAAGGACAGAACATAAAATTGGTGCTAGGCTCGCACCGCTTGTCAGAAATGACGGGAAGAACACCTCTCGGCCGGTCGCGGCGGGGGACGTCAACGCGTTTGGGACCATGGTCCTCGCGATCGGTTTACCATCAGATTGGAATGAGAAAGTTGACGTTACGCTTCAAGCGTCGCGTGATTGTCCCCGCACGATGATCAACGCAGATGATGTCTGGATCAGAGGTGTCCCCAGCCCATACCAGCGTCCTGAATCGGCCTGTGAGAGCTGCATCCTTAAGCTGAGCCATCAATTACTGGACAGATCTGTCGCCGCAAGATCCAATGAAAAAAGATCCAAAAGAAAAACACGAGTGGTCGACGCGGTCACACTTTGTGCCGGATCCAGAGATTCCTAGGGGAACACCGGAGGGGAGTTCCCCTAGCATTATATGGAAGAAGTTGGAGAAAGAAAAAATCGAGCACTCGCGCGAGATTATAAAATTAAAAAATCTCAAGACTCTCGACGACAATCTCAAGAAAGGTATCTCCCGCGTCAATGATTAAAGCGTGTGTATCTGACTCATGATACGCTCTCGTGTTCTAATTGGGACCATTGTTCGGGTGAAGTGCAGCTTGTACAGGAGCGCGTCGCCGGTTGACGGATTCTCATCCAGACGAGGCCCTGGCAGGTAGGCGTGAGCTGTATCTGCAGATCAGCATCATCAATAGCACCCACATCGCTGGTGATTCCCAGGTAGATGGTTCTGAGGTGACAATGTCCAAACGGTTGGAAAAAGAGAGAGATTTGAGAGAGCAGTGGAGCAAGAAGTTGAGTGACAAAGACGAGATCAAAGTAACGGTGTCAACGGACCTCGACTCAGTAACGACAAGCGTCAAGATTCTAGAAAGGCTCTGGGGGGGTGCACTTCAAGAGGAGAACCAGCCGAACACCAATGATCCAAAAGACACCAACTCAACCACTAAAGCAAATGAGGACTCGATGGGGTCGAGGCGTGGTACGGCGACGAATCTCCCAGCAAACAAAGGCAATGATGGTTCGAGAAAGACGACGCAATGTCTGATCCCAGCTACAGATTTCAAAGGGAAAGATGAGAAAATGAAGTACATTGATGCAAACACGGGTCAGGAGATCGAATCGGACGCCAGCGATGACAATGACAGTCCCTGGTACCTACGTATCCTTTCTTAAATGCGCAGCGCAGGGAACATAGTATGCACGATTTTTTCTGATGCCGCTCGCAATCACAATGTCTCGTGAGCAGGCTCAAATGTTACTTCAAGGCAAAAGTTTGGGACTGGGATCTACAATATCTCCGGGATCTAGACCCTTACTTAGAGGACAAGCAAGTCGTTGCTGCGGGGCGACTCACATGGGAGACAAAGTGGCAGGAGGACCGAGCACCGTACGTTCGTGTTCCAACGCCACCAGGGCCATGTCAGGGGGACACTGGCCCATGTGCGGGGAAAACTTGTGTGAAATGCCGAAGAACGGAAGGCTGGGGCATGCACACCACAAATCCGCACTTATTGCGTTTCATGCTCGAGCATGTCTGGGAGGTCACGCGGCCCAAGCTCATCATCACCGTGACGGGCGGCGCACAGGACTTTCACCTTCCAACAAAGCGTATGGAGCTGCTTATGCAGGGCCTCACGGAGGCAGCAAAAACCATGGATGCGTGGTTTTTCTCAGGTGGTTCAGACGTCGGTATCATGAAGCACATCGGCGAAGCGCGGGCCAAGTACTCGATCAAGACACCGCTCATCGGCATCGCTTCCTGGGGCATTGTGAAAGGCCGCCACATGATGGTGCCTTTTGCCCTCTCAGCCACCCAGCTTGCAACTTATGCATCTTGACTGCGTGGTGCTCACAGCTACGAGAGCCTATGCATCGAGAGTCTCCTGCTTTCCGGGAGACAATGGCGGTACCGATTGCTGATATCCATCCTCATCTTGTCTCAATAATTCATGCAACTTGCATGCCATCTTGGCAAAGGTTTTCTGGTCGCAAATTGTAATGGCGTGTCAATCGCAGGTCGAGTACGAGAAAGCGCTCAAGGACATGGAGGATCTCTTGAAGAGAAAAGATAAGGAAGGGAATTTTCAAGCTCTGGATGATAAGGAAGGGAATTTTCAAGCTCTGAACCACAACCACTCTCACTTTATCTTCGCTCACGATGGCTCCACGGGAGAGTTTGGGAAAGAGACGGTCGTGAGCCCCTCCACCGCGAGCATAGATTGACGCATGAAAATGGTGTATTGGCGTGCTGAATCCTGTGTCGGGGCACGTTGAAGCAGGCATTGCGTGGGTACCTTGAGGCGTGCATGGCACATTCAAGAAATGCGGCTGCGTGTATTCTGGAGTCCCTAGAGCGACAGGGGCTCGGCTGGCAGGGTCTCAACATGAAGAGCGCACATAGCGCGTCTAAACGCAAATCAAGCGCGATTCCTGCGGTGTGCGTTTGTGTTGAGGGTGGGCCTGGTACAATCGCGACGGTTTACCATGCTGTCAAAAATCTTACTCCCGTACTTCTTGTTCGGGGCTCTGGACGAGCTGCGAATCTGCTGTCGGACGCTGTGTTGGCTGTGAATGGAAAGAATGACCCCTCGGCTGCAGTCAGGGGCGTCACGGAGGCCGCAAAAGACTTTGAAGAGCTATTGGAGTTGCTCAGCTGGAGTTTGCAGCGGGCAGAGCATCAGAGTGTAGCTAAAGCCTCTGATGATCTGTATCAAAGGGCTCAGGATCTTTGGAAAAAGTACCATTTAGGAGATAAACCAGTAGAAGATGTCGTCAAGCATTTGAAGCAGGTTGGCGAGTGTGCTGGTTTGAAGGAGATTGACGACTATGCTCGTTCGATCGAAAGGGACAGTAATAAGTGGTGCACGGTTTTTGATCTGGACGGTGACGATGCGGACGCCTTTGCTCTGAATGGTGCTATGCTTGAGTGCATCATTCGAGGATTAACAAGTCGTGAAAGGGCTTCGAGCCCCTGGGACGGCGAAGCTGTTTCACAATTTCTCAAGCCGAGAGTAGAGCGAACTCTCAAGTTGGTTGTGTCGTGGAACCGAGAGGACAAACTTCGCCAGCAGCTGCAAATCTTTCTCATCGAAGAGGATTGGAATCGTTTGAAACATAACAAAGAATTTTTTCATGGAAATGAAGATAAGAAGAAGGAGGATAAGGCGATCAGAAGTATTCAAAAGGCTCGAGATATGATTCGGAAACAAATGCGCATCGCTCTCGTGGAGGCGCTCGGATTTGGCTTTACGAAAATTGTTGAGTGCCTCATTGAATTCGGCGCGGGGCTGGACATCCTCCGTATCAATCAGGTCCTTTCTCACTGCCTCTGCTTTTTGGGGATTCGATGGTCACCCAAAATTGCTTTGAAGCCGTACTGAGTTCCGTTTCTTTCTGCAATTGACGGTGCACGATCGATGGGCGTAGATCGAATTGTGGGAGATTCTACCCAAACTTGAAGGGGGGTCTCAAATTTCGAGGGCAAAGACAAATCAAAATTCATTATCGTCCTCTCCAACTCCTGAGCACGAATGCATCAAGGCTGCAGAACAGTGGCGCAATCTCGTTGACATTGTTGAACACGAGGAAGGGCAGGAGGCGATGGTCTTTCAGAAAGTTATGAAGCGTGCCGCGAAACAGTTGGAAAAGGAAACGAAACAGTTGGAAAAGGAAACGGAGGCAGATGATAAGCTCAGACAATTGCGGGATTTCAAGGTGAAAAATCTTGCACGCGAGTATGAGAACATCAAGTGCATAACGGAGATGGATCTTGCGCTCGTGGATCTCCTAGGTGATGACTTTCGCTTCAATATCGGGCTGCTTGGACCTACATGGGATTTGCTCCTAATATCCGCAATGCTCGGGCGGCAGGAGCTTGCCATATTTATGTGGGGACAGTGCAGATACCCAATCACGGCCGCCCTTACGGTTTGCTGCATTCACCATGAGATGGCACAGAAGTACACCGATGACCCGGATGAGCGCTCAGAGCTTGAGCGCAAAAAGAAGGAGTTCGAAGAGTTGGCAATCCGCGTGTACCATGAGACGTACCGTGAGAATCCGCGGATGGCACTAGACGGTCTAGAGGCGCCCATTGGAGTTTGGAATTCTCGCACGGCCTTCGACGTAGCCTTCAAGGCCGACTGTCGCCGATTTATTCACTCCTGCTGCCTTGAAGCCTCGAATGCCCGTTGGGCTGGTGACTTGGACCCGCATCAAAGGTGGCGAGGACTATGGCTTGATGCAAAAGTGTTTCTCTGCATTGTGCCCGGATGTTTCTTTATAGCACCGTGGTTTCTCAAATTCTCCAACCCGCCGATCGCAAAGACCTTGACAGCTCCCGCGCAACGGCGGGAAATCCCGCCAGGGTACCCGTCTATGCCATTCAGCAACCCAACGCTGCGCGAACTCTTCCAGAAAGAGGAAGGAAAAGCCGAAGAGGAAAACGAAGAAAGAGGAAACGCAGAACAGCAGAAGAAAGAGGAAAAGGAAAGCAATCTGGCCTGGCAGGAGGGGCCCAAATGGTTCGTGATTATGAAGAAGCTGCAGGAAGAGCCTGCCAGGGCAGCAATGCTCTCACCTGCGGAGCTGTCTGACCTCTGGGAGCCCACATTCACCTACTGGAAAAAGTTCTGGTGCTTTCTCCAGGCACCAGTCACCATTTTCATGGTGAACTCGATCTTCTTTCTTACAATTGTTGTCCTTCTCACCGACTTTGTCCGTCGCTCTGGCTATCCCGTAGAAGAGCAGCCGAGTTACATGCCTTACATGGAAGACGTGCTGGCCTCCTATGCCGTTGCTTCCTTCCTCAACGAATGCCTTCAGGTGCTATTTGTGATCATGATGCGTCCCAATAATTGAGTGATAGACTGACATGCACCCATCTGTGCTGGGAAACAGGTGTACGAGGATGGTCCCATAGAGTACATTTCAGATCTGTGGAACTGGATCGACGTGGCGTCACTCTCGCTTTTTTGGGCTGGCAGGGCCGTGCAAATTTTCTGTGACAGTAATGGAGAGTGTTGGAAACTCACATCATGGGAAACTCCCTCAGCAACCAAATTCTACAACGGCACGTCAATCAGTGAAGTTTCAGAGTCTGAAGACGTGGCCTTTCTGCTACAGCAAGATACATTCATGGGCGAAAGGGGTATCTCTCTTGACAAGACCCCTCGCCAGCTCTACGGCTGGTCGTGTCTCTTCTTCTGGATTCGGCTTCTTCACCTCTACTCCGTGAACGAAGAGCTAGGGCCCCTCGTCCTCGCAATCCGCCGAATGGTCATCCCGCACAATTTCACTGATGCATCTGCCTCAACTGCCTTCTAGCAATTGTGGCTTTCGCTATCACATGTCTGACCTCCGCGCCTTGAATGCAGGGCAAGCCGATCAGGACGTTTCTGTTCATTATTGTCGTGATGTTGATAGGCTTCTCAGTCACCATTGATGCTGGACAAACGCAAACAGAATGTCTGGACAAATCTGATCCGCAGGCACTCCACGCCTTCTGCATGAGTGAAATGTGGTGGATTTTGCGCACATACTTTCAGTCCTTTGGAGAAATGTTTCTCGACACGGTTGACGACGATTGGTCTGTATACGCAACTGTTATGGCTCTTTTGGTTCTCCAGTACCGACCCACCTGCACCACAATTTATGTAGACTTGGGGGACGGTGGGATGCTTTGCAGTGACTGCGTCAGCAGAGTTTTCTGCAACGCAGAAAGCGTTGCGCATCATTGATTCCTCTAGCGGTAGTTGACCATGCACTGTGACGTGATTCGCAAGACGGTAATCCTGTGTGCGCTCAAGTTTCCTACCTGTGGTCCAGGCTTATTCTTATGAATACGGTATTTGTTGCCATGATTACATCGACCTACGAAGAAACTCTGTCACGATCCCGTGAGGAGTGGATGATGGACATGTACAAGGTACCGCAGCCTGTCACTTCATACGAGTGGTCAAGTCAGCCTGTCGCTTCATACGGCCCATGCCTCTCACTCCATACGTTGGGAGGTCTGACTGGGTCTTTTGCACTGGTCAGGTCACAGACTCGTACATGGACACGTGGTATGCGCTGCCGGTGCCTATCGCACCAATAATCACACGACCGGTTAGTGACCCGCAGCTCGTCTCCTTTCAGTTTGACCGTAACGACATCTTGAATGTGCCTGGGTGTTTCCAGATCATTGAGATCAAGAAATACCTGAAACGAAAGGAACTAGAAGAATCGGGAAAACTGGAGAAAGAGGCGCTGCTCAGGCCGACGCCGTTGTTCAAATTGAAGAGACGCTACGTGAACCCACGATATTCGTCGTTCAAAATTCTCCCTCCTGAGCTCAAGCAGCAGATCACGCAAAGGCGAAGGACAGGGGAGCTCGAAAACATGCGGGAGGAGGAGCTGAAGAAATATCGCAGGCGAATCTACGAGGAAGACACCCACACACTGCAAAAATGGCAGGCCGTTATGCAGTGTGAGGCGCTCCAGCAGCGCTCGCAGGCTCGAGTAATACGATCACGCCACCTACAGAAGGAAGTGGAACTCCAGAGCGAGAAGCGTTTTCTTCGTTTGGACGATAAGGTGACATTTCAACTTGCTTGTGAGCCTCGACACTTGGGGAGTTCATTCAAAATCTAAGACAAAACTTGCTTTGTGTCCCCGGCAGGTGGATGAAGTGTATCGGATGTTGTCGACACTCTATGCGCAGAGGACGACTACGAAATTGACGAATGCTGACGCTGAGATAGAGGAAGACGCCCATCCCTAAGAAGTGAACATGTCGCCGCGTGCGACAGCAGGGCTCAGGAATCCTTCCCACTCCTCCTGGTTCGAAACAACGCAAGAGAGAGTACAATCTCGACATCAAGACATCTTCGCGTGCCCAAAGTTTGAGACCAACTGGCAGGCACCGCCGAAACTACATGGTGCGTGGCGCGACGAACCCCTCCTGTGTTTGCGAATACTTGTTCAAAAGGTGCTCTCCGGACGTGCATACCTCCCATTGCTGCGGTCGTTCCGCTGCAGCGGCAACGATGATATCATCATGTTAGAGATTGGGAACCCGCTCGTTCTGTACTTCGCACGTGTAAGGATCAGAATCAGTGCCAAACCACGGCAAGCAACAGTGTTAGAAGGTCAAGGTACGTGATACGCAGGATGGTATGGCACAGACGCGCGCTTGGAAGTTCGGCTCAAAAAAAAATGGGGCAGAGTAGCGCTCCCGCCCTGCTCCCACAAGTTGAAGAGTGAGTGCGAGCGTAGGGTTACGAACGGAAAAGTGGGAGATGCCTTGGGTGTTGAGAACGCGGTGAGGTGTAGAACGGTAAACTCCATTGGTCCAGCGCTCGAGCATGTCCCTGATCAAAAATATTTCATTCCCATGCTGACGGCGTGTTCAAGGAAGACGCAGTGGAACCGTGCGCAGCGAAAGAATTTGATGCGCGGGTGACCGAACCCGAGATTGATAATGAGCGCATCGCTTCGAGGAGGAACATCAATCCACTGGCCTTTTTTCGTCTTGATTTGGAGACCTAATAGAACCAGTCGCTTGGGCTGTGAGAAAGGAACTTCACGCAAACCAAGTAAATCAATTTTGTCTGTTTTGGGGACCCCGAGGCAGCCACCAAGGTAGGCCGGAGACTATCCTAAACATTTCACGAGATTCACTGGATGTCGAGAACGATATCTGTCTCTGGAGATAGAAACTTCGGAACAACTTTGCTCACAGCAATCGCTAGCCAGCATCCATCACTCTTGATACACATGCTGTGCGTTCAAGGGACTGACGTTCACGTACCGGGGTTGTCATCCGTCGACAACAGCGTCAACATGCCGTAGTCTGAGTGCTCGCCGCAGGCCATAGTGCCATGACCGGCCTCGTCCAGCAACCTGTCCGAACATCGCTTACCTGCCTTGTCCGTGAGGCAGGCACACTGAGCAACAATGATCAGGTTGGGGTCTACGATTTCTGCGAACTGTAGTGAAGCAGGCGCAGAAACAGCATTGGCTCTGTGAAATCTTTGTCAAAAAAATCAGCAGCGACGTTCAAAGAGAGCGCCACCACACGTAGCAATTTCCGTCCTGGCTCCGTACCGTAACTCAGAAAAGAAGAAGCATTGCACCCGGAATTTCGCTCCAACGGTCCGGTCCAACAGAAGCAGGGACAACCAGGATTTAGGTCGAAATGTGTGTGGGTCTTGTATTCAGGGTGTCACCGATCCGCTCCATCACCCCAGCGTATTCCATCATGTTCTCACGCCACTCTGGCAGGTCCGGCCAGACATTTGGTCCGTGCAAGGGTAGGCTCTCGAGTGGGTGTCCCGGCGGGATCTCTCGACCGATGTAGTAGCCCTCTTTGGTATCTCCGCACGTCTGTCTCAGGGGGTCGAGCTTTTCCTCCCCTACGGCGGTCCACCCACGATTGTGTTTGTTGCGGAGGGAATGCAGTTTCTGCTTTTCCTCCAGAGGCAGGGCAAAGAACCGCTGCATGTCCGCGTATAGTCTCTCCCGAATATCATCAGAAATGCTGTGACCCACCAGGTAGAAGAACCCCTGTGCGTTTAGGCCGACGTTACCGCGATATCCCGAGGTTTAACAGGCCATCGCACAATGGATCTCACAACGGGGTTTTGGAGGTCCCGCGCCGGTACCTGCTCCGAGCAAGCTTTGCGGACACTCGCGGCTAGTTTCATTTCATCGGATGCAGAGAAGTCCACGATAGGGATCATTTCTGAAAGTCGCAGCGACGCAAGGAAGGTTGGAAGCCCTGTCCCACAGGGCCCTCCCGGAGCCTCTCGGAAGGGGGCGAGTTTCGCACTTTACACTGACCCGATCTCTCTCCACCTAATAATTCATTTCCCCCAGAGAGCGCTGGACCGACGAGGGAGAAGAGGACAATGAACGCCTTTGCGTGCTGCACAGGCGGGGACTTTCCATGCGGTACTGAGTTGGAAAACAGCAAGTACTCGGGCGGAAGTTTAGGACGTCAAGGGCTCACGGGCGTCGGCGTGGTGTTGAAGTCGCGGCGCGCCGCAGACGAGCTCCATGTCGCAGCGATGCACCCGGGTGGGCCTGCTGACGTGAGCGGTCGGGTATTTGAGAATGACGAGCTCATCTCGATCGACTATGTGTCAACAAAGGGTAAGCTGTACGAGGAACTGGCGGCGATGATGCTGGGTCCGCCTGGCTCCACAGTGACTCTTGAACTGAGACGTCGGGGACAGATTGTGACAGTGCCTCTGGTCCGGGGTCGTGTGGATACGGATAAGGTGGGTGGTGCAAAACATGTCAGTGTTGTACGTGGCAATGCACAGCGGACTCTAGGCTCGGAGAAGCGGCTTAACAGCATGTACCCGTGGCTGGATAGACCGCAGCCTTCGTACAAGACAGGGGTCATCCAGAAGATCATTGGAACGGTGCCTCCCCGAACCAAGCTTATCGCCGCCGCGCTATATGACCGAATCGTTTGCACCGAGACCCTAGAACCTGCCGCTGCGTGGTTTTCCTAATTGCCCAGCCTTGCAATGGCAGACGACGGAGGCGGATAAGAACGATGCGAGCGGTATGTCCGCCGCCGCCGCTAGTCCAGACGATCGGCAGCCGCTGACACGACCGGCACCCGCCTGGAGCCAAATGGCCGTAGCAGGAACAGATTCGCGCCGTATGCCACAGGGTGGGCTGCTAAGTTCTACGCGCGGAGTAGCGTAGTGGTTGGTGCCAGTGCATTGTCGGGCGATCAGAGGGGCGGGACAGGTAAATGGATTATCGAAAGGTTTAGGGTTTAGTTGCTTGTATGCTCCGCTGCTCCGCTTGTGCAGAGGCGCGCGCATCGAGGCGCTACGCTCAGAGTGGAGATCCATCGGTACCAGTGCGCGTGGAAGTCGCTTCATAATATGTTGGCCCGAACCGGTCTCCTGTGCTTTAGGGTTTAGGGTTACGAAACTCGCGCTGCGAGCGACAGCTGGAAGCGAGGCGAGTCGGTCGATTCAGCAGTGGCTCTCCTCATAGTCTCTGTGCAGGACGTGTCACGAAAGTGCAGTGCTGCTGCTAGGACCATGCACAGGTTCCCGTTTAGGGTTTAGGGTTTAGGGTTTAGTTGCTTGTATGCTCCGCTGCTCTGCTTGGGCAGAGGCTCGAGCGGCGCCT
>Ga0209335_10002790_pt1 | contig 18010 bp, 16 predicted proteins | sample COG_09_FD_184753 | JGI IMG/M metagenome (GOLD analysis project Ga0209335, IMG submission 184753) | Pelagic Microbial community sample from North Sea - COGITO 998_met_09 (SPAdes) (version 2) | ecosystem: Environmental > Aquatic > Marine > Neritic zone/Coastal water | place: Helgoland, sampling...
CATATGCTGGGTCAGGGTGTTCAGCTGCCGCAATGTCATATGCTGGGTCAGGGTGTTCAGCTGCCGCAATGTCATATGCTGTGTCAGGGTGTTCAGCTCTTCCCATATCATATATGGGTGATTGAACTGGATGAAAATTATCCATTATATGCATTTGTCTAGACCAAGTAAAAGAATCTTTTAATTTAGGTTCGTTATAATAAAAAATTGTGTTATTATCCTTCTTTTGTAATTTAATTACACTTACACCAGTTTTTGTTATATTTTTTACTATACAATATGTTTGTTCTCCTCGACTAATCAATGATAATATATCTCCTATTTTTACATTATTCATTGTAGCCCTTTTTGTAAATGTTGGTATACCATTTATTTCAGCCACAATTTTATCACCATCTATACGAATATCATCATTTCTTGAATGATTTTCTTCATAATCTAAAATTTTTTTATACATTTTTTCTGTATTAGCTCTACTTTTATTTTGTAAATTATGAATATTCTGTAAAATACTATCAACTCTTTTTTTACTCTTAGTTAATCGTTCCTTACGTAATTTTTTCTTTAAGGAACTACTACGACTACCTCCTTTTTTTTTTGTTTGCCTTAATGTTGAAAAACGTTTTTTATATGTATGTTTCCCCCTCTTTTTTTTTAATTTAGATGATAACATTATATATATTGGAAATAATATATATAATTTTATAAAATAATTATTCTAGCTACTCTATCCAATCTATCCAATCTATATATACCTTTTACTTTTTACTTTTTATTTTTTACTTTTTACTTTTTATTTTTTACTTTTTATAACCAGTTTCCATCACTTGTTCAGTATAATCAACACCACCCCAAGTAGAATCCATAGGATTAGGACTATATTTATTGGATTTATCATTAAATATTTTATCAAGAGGCGTTTCTTTACCTATATATTGATTATGAGCATCAAAACCAGGGTAACTATTTTTATTATAAATATCATTCTTTTTACGCCCAGCATCGACTAATTGACTTTCTTCAAATAATCCCCGCATTTCAAAATTGGATGGAGGAGGCATTATATTTTTATTAGCAAGGTTTAAAAGGTCGTCAGTTACATAATAATCAGGTAATCCGGCATTCTGATGCGTAGGACTAGGACGTGCTTTATACACTGAATCGCCTTGCGCATTATACGCATGCTGTAAATATAATATAGGGCATATAATTCCTTGACTACGTTGCCAATCGGTAAATTCAGTATATTCGTCTAGATTTTCAAACCGGATTGGATTAACACCTGGAACATTTGCGCGTTTAGAATTAAAAAGGAAAAATTCACTTCCTTTTTCTATTAATACATCAGCGCAATTTTCTGCTATTTTATAAGTTTCTTCCCCATTTTCATTTAAATTTGTCGTAAAGGATTCATTAATTTGTCCAGAACAAAATATAAAATACAATCCTAATAAAAATATAATTCCAATAACAATTAGTTTATACATATATATAAAAATACATATTTTAATCTCTAAATAATGTATATATATGGGAAAACAAGGGCTTGAAATCGCGCATATAACAAAATATGGAAAAGAAATAGACGAAAAAACAGATATAAATAATAATGAAGTCACTACACAAGAATTAAGTGATGTTGTTCGAATGTTTCATGATAAAAAACCAATGTTCATTAAATTTTATGCGACTTGGTGTGGACATTGTAAAACAATAGATGAACCATGGAAAAAATTAATTAAAATGGTTAAAGACCCTTCTAACAAAATGTCTGATAAGAATTTTGCAATTGTATCTGTAGAAGAAAAAAAAATAGGAGATGAGATAAATAAAATAATAGCAGGAACTCAAAATCTTAAAATAGAAGGTTTTCCAACAATTGGTTCTATTACGTATGACAATAATAATAAAGCAACATTTACTGATTTTAATGGTAAACGAGATGAAAATGGTTTGTTAGCATTTGTAAAGAGTAAAATAGTTAATTCATCGGCGAATGCTGATAAAAATATGAAAGGTGGTGGATTAAAACGAAGACGAACAAAACGTAAAACCAAACATACTAAAAGACGCGCGACAAAGAGAATAAATAGAAAAAAACGTAAATCTACATATCGTAAAAGAAAATAATAGTATTATAAGGAGATTGAATATATTTTAAAATTGAATTAAATTAAAATATACTCAAAAGAATGTATCTTATACATATACGTTTAAAATGTACGTTTCATATCGCTTATTGTCATTTGAAACAAACGACCAGACGAATGTTAGCACTACTGACGAAGATACACAAAGACAACAAAAGACATTTAGTATTAAAATGTATGGTGTAAATGAAAAGGGGAAAACTGCATGCATTAATGTAAGAAATTACACACCATTCTTTTATATTAAAGTTGGTGATGAGTGGGATGAAGAAGAAAAAATCCGCTTTATCACACAGGTCAAAAGTGATATAGGAGAACAATATGCGGACGATATTGTAAAAGCAAATTTGGTTCAAAGAAAAAAGTTATATGGGTTTGATGGAGGAAAACAATACAATTTTGTTCAATTAAAATTCAAGAATGAAGCCACTATGAAAAAGACAAAGGGTTTGTGGTATTCAAAATCAAACCCAAAGAATGAATACCGCCTAAACCCAAATGGTTATCTCTTTGAAGAAACAAAAACGATTTTATATGAAGCACAAATTCCTCCACTATTGCGTTTATTTCATATTAAAGACATCAGTCCATCCGGTTGGATTGGTCTACCAAATAATAAAACAACTAGAATTACACATAAAAGCACAACATGTAATTTTGAATATAGCATAGATTACAATGATATCTTATCTCTTTCCAATAAAGAAACCAATGTTCCCTATAAAATATGTAGTTTTGATATTGAAGCTAGTAGTAGCCACGGCGACTTCCCTTTACCTGTAAAAAATTATAAAAAATTAGCAATAAATATTATTGATGTTTGTAACGAGCACAACAATTACACTGAAGAATTTATAAAAAATATTATTCTAACTTCATTTGGAATTGATTTAATGAATGCATCAGAAAAAACAACCCTGATTGAAAATGTTGATAAAGTTTATCCGATTTCTTCAGTATCACCAAAAATGATAGAAACGATGATCAAAAATTGGATAATAATAAAACCATCAAATTATGATACATCTGACGTTGAACTGGATATTGGAATTACTGATATAAAACATCAATCCAATCATAATGGAGACGATGTCGGGGATGATGATACAAATGACAATGAAGAAGAACAACCTCGAGAAGAAGAAGAACATGGACAAAGAAATTGGTATAGCAATAAAACACAGGCAAAACCATATAAAAAACGCGGTGCTATGATTGATTTGTTGATGGACACCGAAGCAACGCGTGAAACAAAAGTGCAAGAATTAACTCGAACACTTACGAATGTTTTCCCCAAATTACAAGGCGATAATGTTACATTTATTGGTTCTACGTTTGTTCGCTATGGTGACGATAAACCCTATCTGAACCATTGTATTGTAAAAGATACATGCGACCCAGTGGATAATGCTCAAATTGAATCTTATAATACCGAGAAAGAAGTATTATTGGCATGGACAAAATTAATAGAACGTGAAAATCCAGATATTGTTATTGGCTACAATATATTTGGCTTTGATTATCAATTCATGTTTCTTCGCGCGAAAGAGTTAGGATGTGAACACGATTTTCTACGTCTTTCGCGTAGAAAAAATGAAGTGTGTTTAAAACGTGACTGGCGAACAGGCAAAGAAGGTTTGGAAGAAAACACACTTATGATTGCGAGCGGTCAGCACGATTTAAAATTTGTAAAAATGACTGGAAGATTGCAGATTGATATGTATAATTATTTCCGGCGTGATTATCAACTAACACAATATAAGTTAGATTATGTTTCAGGGTATTTTATTGGCGATGGTGTTAAAAAAATTGAATACTTCGAGAATGACGCAAATGAAGTATGTACAAAAGTGTATAGTAAAAACTTAACTGGTTTAGAAAATGGGTGTTTTATTAATTTCGAAGAAGAAGCACATTCAAGCGACCAATATAAGAATGGTCAAAAATTTGAAGTAAGCAATGTTGATTATAAGGAAAATACCTTTACTATCAAGGGAAAAGAAACACCTGATATTATTAATAAAAAGGTGCGCTGGGGATTGGCAAAGGACGATGTCACGCCTCAAGATATTTTCCGGATGACCAATGAAGGACCAAAAGAAAGGGCGGTCATTGCAAAATATTGTATTCAAGATTGCAACCTAGTTCATCATTTAATGCGAAAAATAGATGTGCTTACGAGCTATAGTGAAATGGCTTCATTGTGTAGTGTGCCTATGGACTTTCTTGTTATGCGTGGTCAAAGTATTAAATTGACAAGCTATATTGCCAAAAAATGCCGTGAGAAAGGCACCCTAATGCCGGTGATTGAAAAATCCTTAACAGATGATGGATATGAAGGTGCGACCGTGTTAGAACCAAAAAGCGATTTATATTTGGAAACACCGGTTGCTTGTCTTGATTATAGTTCATTGTATCCATCGAGTATGATTAGTGAAAACATTTCGCACGATAGTAAAGTATGGACGCGTGAATACGATATGGGAAATAATTTAATTGAAGAAACTGGTGAAAAGGATGAAGTCACTGGACTACATAAATACGATAATTTACCTCAATATGAATATGTAGATATTACCTACAATACATATAAATGGCAACGTAAGAATGGAAATCCAAAAGCAGGTATGGAGAAGGTAAAGGTTGGTCATAAGGTTTGTCGCTATGCGCAGTATCCAATGGATAAGGCAACAGGTAAAACGAGCCACGCGATTATGCCGGCTATTTTAAAAGAATTATTAGCGGCACGTAAATCAACGCGTGCTCAAATTAAAACCCAAAAAGATGATTTTATGAAAAATATTTTAGACAAGCGTCAATTGAGTATTAAAGTAACAGCCAATTCATTGTATGGTCAGACTGGAGCAAAAACCAGTTCATTCTATGAAAAAGATTGTGCTGCTTCAACCACCGCAATTGGTAGAAAATTATTGATTTATGGCAAGCGTGTCATTGAAGAAGCGTACGCGAATGTGGTAGTTCCTACAACAAATCATGGCGATGTGAGAACAAACGCCGAATATGTGTATGGTGATACTGATTCTGTCTTCTTCCGTTTTAATTTGGAGGATCTGGAAGGAAAGCCAATTATTGGTAAAAAAGCTTTAGAAATTACAATTGAGCTGGCAAAACAAGCAGGGAAAATAGCATCAAAGTTTTTGAAGAACCCACATGATTTAGAATATGAAAAAACATTTCTTCCGTTCTGTTTACTTTCAAAAAAACGCTATGTTGGGATGTTATATGAAGACAATCCAGATGATTGTAAACGTAAATCAATGGGTATTGTATTGAAACGTCGCGACAATGCACCTATTGTAAAAGATATTTATGGCGGTATTATTGATATCCTGATGAAAGAAAATGATATTGAAAAAGCGGCTGACTTTTTAAAACAATCTTTACAAAATATGTTAGATGAGCGTTATGGTATGGATAAATTAATTATTACCAAATCATTGCGGTCTGGTTATAAAAATCCAGCACAAATTGCCCATAAGGTTTTAGCTGATCGTATTGGTCGACGTGATCCAGGCAATAAACCAAGTGTAGGAGACCGCATTGCGTTTGTTTATATTGAAAATCCGGATAAAAAAGCATTACAAGGTGAACGCATTGAGACGCCTGATTATATTATAGATAATAATGTAAAAATCAATTATTCATTTTACATTACAAATCAAATCATGAAACCAGTTCAGCAAGTATTTGCTTTGGTATTAGAACAAATGAAAGATTTCAGAAAGAAAAAAGGCCATACTTTACGTTCTTGGAAAAACACATTAGATAAATTGCATATAGAATACCCTGACCCTGAAAAATACAAGGACAAGTTAGATACATTACGCAATAAGGAAGTGAAAGCATTATTATTTGCTCCCTACTTGAGACATACAAATAATATAAAAAATGGGGACAATGATATTACGAATTATTTTGGTAAAAGTTAATAATTAACATAGATAATAATATTTTAAATATGTTTAAATACATTCTATGTAGATAAATTAAGCACAAATGTTATCTAGTTCAATATCAAAAAAGGAAACAAATAAATCTCTCTACGATAAATATTCAGACAAGGGGTTAACTGGATTAGCAAACGTAGGTAATAGCTGTTATTTAAATTCTTGTATGCAAGTATTATCGCATACATACGAATTAAATGAATTTCTTTCTAGTGGAGATTATAAAAGGAAATTAAACAAATTACCTGACTCGGTTATTTTGTTAGAGTGGGACAAACTACGCCAACTAATGTGGAGTAGTAATTGTATTATTTCTCCAAATGGTTTTGTAAAAGCGATTAAACAAATTGCCAGTATAAAAAAACGCGATATTTTCACAGGTTATGACCAAAATGATGTCCAAGAGTTTCTACTATTTATTATTGACGCATTTCATACTTCTTTATCACGTGAAGTAGAAATGAAAATAAATGGTGAAATGAAAAATGAAACAGATAAACTAGCCAAAGTGTGTTATGGTATGATGAAGGATATGTATAAAAAAGAATACTCGGAAATGTTAAATATTTTTTATGGAATTCATGTTTCGGAAATTATTTCAAACACGACAAATGAAACGTTAAGTGCTCGACCTGAATCATTTTCAGTATTAAGTCTATCCATTCCTATAAAAGAGAATAAGGCGACTCCTACTTTATATGATTGTTTTGACCTTTATTGTGAATCAGAAATGTTATCAAACGCAAATGGAAATGCTTGGTATAATGATGAAACGAAACAAAAGGAAGATGTTCAGCGGAAAATAAGTTTTTGGAGTTTACCGAATGTTATGATTATTGATTTAAAACGCTGGAATGGAATAAATACAAATCATAAAAATCACAATATTGTTGATATACCAATCAATAATGCGGATTTTTCCAAGTATGTAAAAGGATATAATGCGTCATCTTATAAATACGATTTATTTGGTGTATGTAATCATGGCGGAGGAACTCAGGGTGGTCATTATACATCTTATATCAAAAACGCGAATGGAAATTGGTATGCAATTAATGATACAAGTGTTAGAGAACTGAAAGAAGAAAATGTCATATCTTCGCAATCCTATTGTCTTTTCTATCGTAAAAAAAAATAACACATTTAATATATATACAGAATGGAAGATTCAGAAACTGAAATGGAAAGAATAGGTAATGTATTAGAAAATAAATATATTGGAGTAGAACCCATGTTATTAATAGCGGTTATTGCTATCATTATTATTTACTATTATATATTTTCGTCTTTAGGAAACAATGATGATGGAAGTGCTTCTACAATGAAAGTATTTTTTGAAACAATTTTATGGTTTTTGTTTATATTTCTTGTATTATTGAATGGTATTTCATATATTTTCGGAATTGATTTAATTAAAACATTAAAATCTTTCTTTGGTTATGAAGATGAAATATATATACCAGTTGAAAATGAGGAGGTTGGACCAAGAATAATGCTCAAAGAACAAGTATTTCATTTACCTGAAAATAAATATAATTTTAATGATGCGAAAGCGATTTGTAAAGCATATGGTGCTCGTTTAGCAAGTCACGAGGAAATGAATAATGCTCACAAGAACGGCGCTGATTGGTGCACTTATGGTTGGTCAAAAGATCAAATGGCGCTATACCCTACCCAAAAAGAAAAATGGGATAAACTTCAAACATTAAAGGGACATGAACAAGATTGCGGACGCCCTGGGCTTAATGGTGGCTATATTAATGACGGAGAGATGAAGTATGGTGTAAATTGCTATGGAGCTAAACCATCAGTCACACCGGAAGAAGCAGAAAAAATGCGTCAAAAACCATATTACAATAAAAATTTAAAAGAATTACAATTTGATACTAAAGTCAAATTTTGGCGCAGCCATTTATCAGAAATAGAAATGGCACCATTCAATCATAACAATTGGAGCATGATATAAAAAATCCACAACTTTTTTCATATATATATAATTTTTCATATATAATATAATATATATATGAAAGTCGATCTATTTTCATTCTTTTGTATAGGACTATTGGGAACACTTTTACTTTATTCCTATTACTATTATGGGACAACTAATAAAAAAAATGCCGATAAATTATGGGGCGGTATTAATTCGTATTTAAAAACGTTTTACATTATTTCTATGTGCTTATCTGCTATTGGTTTTTTAACATTATTAAGTTATTTATTTAAATCAACCTCATTAACATCATTGCAAGCCTCGCATATTGTAATTGGATTAGTATGTATCATCATTTTCTCTCTCTTTTGGATGCCTTTATCTCTCTACTATCTAAAAAATGGGTCTTCATCATTATCGATTCAATATACAATTATAGCAGTTTTACTTAGTGTTGCGTTTGCGTCACTTTATTCATTAACATTAATTAATAACATTAAGGAAAAAACAAATACCATACATAAACAAATCGCCGTTATTGGTATGTCATATTTTTTCTTTCATACATTTGTATTAGACTCGTTATTATGGAGTTATAATTTTTTTTAAACACTTTTGTTTTTGCGTTTTTGTGTCTTATTTTTTTTAATATTTTTGGTATTTCCTTTTTCTTTATGTGGATTACGACGCGTAAATTTTTTAGGTTTAGTTTCTTGTGCCAAGGCTAATAAATTTTCATATAAGCCATCAGGTATTAATTCAGAATTATCCATATCACTCGCGTATGTAGGCATATGTATATCAAAATCAAAATCAATGCCCTTGTCCATACCAATTTCATCGGGTTTTTTGCATATGGTTTCAGTCATACATACTAATCCAGCCGGAACTGCTAAATTATCAAAGTCTGTATCATTGTTGTTGCATTTTCCCTTTTTATTTTCCTTGCCATTGCGTTTCCCCCCTCCCTCTACAAACAATGGGTTATCATTTTTCAATAATAAAGAGTTTATTGGGTATCCTAATGCAGTCGGCAGTCCTTCAGCGTTTTTTATAATAGTTAAATCAGTATGATCGAGCATATTTAATTTATATATATATAATTGTGTGATTAATTGTTCGTATAACGTTTAATATCTGCCGAATATTTTACTTCGCGCGATTCCTTAATAACTTTCATAATTTGTGTCACTTGGTGTTGATTTCCAATACATTTCAATAAACATTCTTCTACATATTTTAGTGTTAAAGGTGATGTTTGTTTTGTAGATACAAAACGCAGTTTACCATCTGAAATATTAACAGTAGCATTATTAAGATTGTTTGTTTCTATATATCCCATAATGCCTTCTTCTAGATTGTTTTTATCATCTCTCACTTTTTTACATTTTTCATTCAATGATTTTAATTGATTATCTAAAGTAACCCATGTTTTAATATTATCTTCAAAACTCATTCTAATAATTTATATAAATTTATATATCTAAATTATTATGGTTAATACTTAATACCTAATACTTAATGTCTTCGGCGAAAGGTACGTTTAAACGAACGACCCATTTTGCGAACACCGCGCTTGGACGTTTTGCTTCCCTTAAAATAACGCTGTAAAGCTAAAAGACCAAAAGGGACTGCGGCAGTAGCAATAATTCCGCCTCCCCCCTTTCTACAGCTACGACCACGTCCGCGTCTACTACCGCGACGTTTGCTGCTGCCATTACGTTTGCTGCCCTTACGTTTTCTACCACCACCAGCTTGAGGCATAAGATTCTTCATAGTGTCGGTAATTCCATTAACACGACCAGAAAGCCCTTCTCCTCCTTTCATTGTTATACAATAACATTAGAAAATTAATATTTTATTGTGGTTTTGCATTAAATGGTTTATTTCGTAAAAGTAAAACAAATATACCTAAATGTAATAAAAAACTAATAATAACAAACATCATACAAAGATAAAGGTAAGGGTTTATTTGCACTAATATAATATCTATAATTGGTGTCATAAATGTTTTAAATTCATGTTTTACATCATCTCGTTTTAAAACATCAATGCATTCTTTAATTATAGTATTTTTCATCATGATAGTATTATTGTATTATTAAAATAAAATTTTAAGTAAAATTAAATGTATAATACATTGCGTCTTAAGTAATAGTAAAAAATCTAATATATTTTTAATGGAAATTGTATCATCAACAACGGAATTTGATTTTAATTCTATTTCTTTAGCAGACCCACAGCCATTAAATGGACATATTGGATTTTATTTTACCGAGCTTGTTGTAGGTGATGAAAAGAAATCATTATGTTTACAATTGCCTGAATGTTCTAGTAAACAAGGCATTGTTAATATTAAAAATGGGAAATATTTAGACCTAATGTTTGAACGCCTGAATCACACTGATTTAATGTCTTGGATTGAAAAATTAGAATACAAATGTCAAGATATTATTAATGAAAAAAAAGATTTATGGTTTCAAACTGAATTAACAAGAGATGATATTGAAACCATGATGACACAGGTTACACGACTATATCAATCTGGAAAATATATTCTTATGCGAGTTTTTATAGATAGTAAAAGTGGGAAAAAATGTATTGCATATGATGAACAAGAAATTGGATTTGATTTAGATACACTTGAACCAAATCAATCTATTATTCCTTTAGTAATGTTTGATGGTGTTAAATTTTCTTCTAGAAGTTTTGAAATTTCATTAAAACTTATTCAGGTAATGGTTATTGATTTAACTGATAAAAAATCATCTTGTTTAATTAAACGTACATATGAAAAAAAATCGGAAGTTATACAAAATAATTTAGCACAAAATGAACCAATCTTGAATAGTGAAGAAGTAAATAGTGAGTTAAAGGATAATAACATACCTGTAGCCGAACCTGTAGCCGAACCTGTAGTCGAACCTGTAGTCGAACCTGTAGCCGAACCTGTAGCCGAACCTGTAGCCGAACCTGTAGCCGAACCTGTAGCCGAACCTGTAGCCGAACCCGAAAATAATATCAAGTTTAAAGAAGATGATGATATTAGCAATATTGAAATACAAAAACCAGAAGTTTTAAAAATAGACATTAAAAAACCACAACCTAGGCCGGTGATTAAGAAAGAACAATCAGAAATGTTGAAAAATAAAACTATTGAATCTAGTAAAATATCATTGAATATTCCAGAACCAAATAGTAACACACTTGAAGAAATAAATATTAATTACAATGATACAAATGATACAATTAGTTTAAAAAATCCAAACGAAGTTTATTATCAAATGTATCAACTTGCGAGAGAAAGAGCGAAAAGTTGTAGAACTAAAGCAATTGAAGCTTATTTAGAAGCTAAACAAATTAAGACAAAATATATGTTATTTGACATTGACGATGATTCTGATTCTGATTCAGAAAATTCTGACGAATTTAACGAATTTGAAGATTAAAATTATTTAGGATAAATCATTTTTTTATAAATTAATAACCTTGTCAAATTAACAAACATTTATAAATTAATAGCCATTTTGATAAAAATATTTTATCATTAATTTAATATAATGAGTTTCTTGAAGAATTTACAGAAGAACATTAAGTCTCACCATTTTATTGCTTTAATCGGTATATTAGTTTTAGCACTTGCGATTATGCAATATTCGGGACGTAAAACCAATTTTAATGATGGTTTTGGAAACGGATATTCCAAGTCCACTAGCAATGTTCAAGGTTCTGAAAATGTAGCTGGTTCTGCTTCACAGGTAAGCCCTTCAGCTCCTCTTGGAAGTAATGAAGTGTTTTCTGATGTTCCTAACGGAACTACCACTAACACGCACGGGTTATCGCCTGTTGCTCGCGCCAATGCCAACTATGATCCTTCCGAATTATTGCCTAAGGATGTGAACAGCCAATGGGCGCAGCTTAACCCTGCTGGAAGTGCTGACTTTAAGAATGTTAATCTTTTGAAGGCCGGACACTTGATTGGTATTGATACCGTTGGTAGTTCTCTCCGCAACGCCAATTTACAAGAACGTTCAGAACCCCCTAACCCTACGTCTTCAGTGAGCCCCTGGTTAAACACCACAATTGAACCCGACCTTATGCGTCTTCCTTTAGAAATAGGTTCTCCTAGTTGCAGACAATAAATTAAATATATAACAAATAATAATACACACAACAAATAATAATACAAAACAATTTATATTATTATTTTTATTTTTTATTTTTATTTTTTATTTTTTATTACCAAAGTAGTTTATCGGCCAACCAACCACGACTCCATTTAGCGTGTCGGTCTCGTTCATGACGCATTTTATATAATCGCCGCCTAGTTTTAGCATATTTCATGCCGCGTTTTTTTATATACGTAGGAAAATCATTCATTCCATTTGCACCTACACTAGCTATTTTTTTACCCTTCTTATAAATGTCTATTTTTTTAGTTTTATTTGTTGACCTTTTAACACTTACTCCTATTTTTTTTGCCTGCTTATAGGTATAATTTGTGATATTATACATACTCTATATAATAGTGTAATATAATAGTATATATATATAAATTATATATGTCAACCTATGTATTTGGCTATGGTTCGTTAATAAATATGAATAATAATATAGAATTGACAAATCATTTAAACAAAAAAAGTTGTCCAGTTATAATTAAAGGTGCAAAGCGTTCATTAAATGTGATGGGAAAAAACCACAAAGTATTTGGTATAAAGGATGTAAAAAACTCTTTTTGTAATGGAATTTTATTCAAGGTCAATGAAAAAGATATGGAATATTTGATTAATAGAGAATCATTATACACTATTAAACCAATCGCAAAAAACCGAATACTATTTGATTATAAAAAAACCATTAATTTCAAATCAAATGATAAAATCATTACTTTTTATCCTGACACAAAATACGTATTAACAAAAAAACAATTATCATTAAATCCGACATCAAGTAAGTATTTGAATATTTGTATAGAAGGAGCATCATTAATGGGTGATGATTTTTTACAGGATTTTACTGAAATGACACATGGACTATAATCTTTTCTTTTCTTTTCTTTCTTTTCTCTTCGGAATATATAATGAATTTAAATTTATGTGGCTATGCCATGATAGCATTATTATTATATATTTGTCTTAAAATTTATAAAGAATCTGATGCTTTTAACTTGAAATGTATTATATCAGATGTTGATGGAAAAAAATATTGTGTTAGAGAGCGTAATAAGCTAGAATTAGCCGCAGATCGTTTAGCAACCATAAACCAAAAAATGAATAAATTGGTAAACTATTGTTATGAAAAATATCCAACACGAGAAAATATTAAACGATTGAAAGCCGGTTATAATCCTAAAAAAATAATGGAAACGCTACCAACAAGTGAATACACTGCGTATAGTCAAAATAAGGGGGAAAAATTAGCATTTTGTTTAAATAAGGAAAAAGATGGTAATAATTTAATAGACCCAAATACACTAATGTTTGTGGCAATACACGAATTATCACATATTGCTACAAAAAGCATTGGACATAAAGATGAATTCTGGGAAAATTTTAAATTCTTATTAACTGAATCAAGCAAAATAGGAGTTTATAAACAAGTTGATTATAAAAAAAATCCCAAACGTTATTGCGGAACCGAAATTAACGATAATCCTTATTTTGATTACTAGTTTCTCTCTATTTAATTATTTATTTTATCATATACAATATAATTTACATCACATTCATTAGATATATTATAAGTTTCATTTCGTTCTACTTCTTTCCATTCATTCGAGCATAATATAGGAAAAAAAGTATCACAATTATATTTCTTATCAATATACGTTACATAGCATTTATCTATAACTTTCATTTCTAAAAATTGCTTATATATTTGTTCTCCACCAATAACCCAAATTTCTTCATATGCATTATTATTTTTTTTTAAATAGGCATTAATATCTTCAATGCTTTTAAATGTTTTTAAAAGATGTGAATAATTTGTTTCATTATCATTCTCAATTACAATAGATGTAGATAAAACAAAATTATGACGACCGACCAATCCACGTTTTTCTCCTCTTATAAGAGGTAAACTATCCCATGTGTTTTTACCCATAATAACAGCATTAAGACCATCTCCTTTTGTCATTTTTGAAAAATACTTCATATCAGCTTCTATATTCCAAGGTATTTTACCTTCTATTCCAATTCCATTGTTTTTACACATTGCTACAATTAAATTAATCTTTTGCATTTATACCTTACTATAAAGTAATATTTATATGTTTATATAAATATTATATATTCAATACACTGGAATATACATAAAAATATTATTTTATGTATATATAAACATATGGAAGGTATCAAAGAGCCTATCTATAAAATTTCACACGTTGTAGATAATGATATTAAAATAATCTTTGTTTTTTTAGGTAAGGTTTATGTAAATGACAAAAAACAAGATGATAATGATTATGATGATATAGATTTATTATTCAAAAACGAACCAGAAAATATTATATTTGATGGCGTATTTGAAGAAGAAGAATTAGAAGATATAACCAAAGAGAATACAATAGTAAGATTTATTCCCGAACGTTTACATTTAGATGACACGATAGAAATAGTTAAAAAAAAAATAATGTTACATTTAATTGACGACTTAAATGCTTCATTTGATGAACTTTATTTTTTCATTAAACAAACAGAAACCTTTCAAATACTATCTCTGTATCAAAATTTAACACAAAATGATAAATTACCATTAACTAGGGATAAAATGATTCAATACTTTTATAATGTTGATGAAATCGACATAGAAACCATACCAGATAAAGAATATTTTAAAATTGATGACCTATTTAAAATGAATTTAGAAAATTCTTTATTTACTTTATCAAAACCATTAGGTCATAATTTTATTTCATTAAGTCACGATTATCCATATACAGTAAACCCCTTTGATGCTATAACGTATGATACATTCTTAGAAAAATATGCCGAAGAACTAACCACGACTACAAATAAAAATCTTCTAATGCATTGTGGTAATATATTAAAGAATACAATATATTTATCGCTTGCCGAAGATGTATTAAACTATGCAAGAGAGAATGATCTTAGTGAAAATACCACGTTGAAAATATATTTTCCCTTTTTGTATAAAAAAAATATCATATCAATTGATAATTTAAATGATGAGAAACAAACACTAAATAGCGAAACGATGGCGATGTTAAATGACAAATTTATAAAAAATATCAATAATGTTAGTTTATTTTATGATATTTATAATAATCGTAAGGAAAATTTAAATTTTACTGACGTCGGCATTAAATCAATAAATATGACAATCCGTCAATCATCTGAATTCAACTTACCGCTTGATATTGTATTTAAACTTATACACGCAACGCAGGATATTCCATTAATCAAAATGAATTTGTCAAAAAAACGCGAAAATATTTATCGTTTATATACCGATAAAATAACTACAAATGGAAAAAAAATTCCTTATTTGGATAAAAACAATATATTTAGATGGGATAAGGTAATGGGAAAACACAAAAGCGTTTCTCTCTACATTGAGTATTTTGACAAGGAACAAAATTCTACTACGCCGATTATATGTGAATTTAATAGTAATGGTGATATAAATATTAAATCAAATTTCAATAAAAATATATCCATTAGTGATGTTAATGAATTATTAAAATCCCAAGTAAATCCTGTTATAAATGTTGTCAAAGAATATTTGGCAGAAGGGGGGTATTCAATGAATAATTTTACTGATTTACGTGATAAAACCATTGAAATAATAAATATTGATTTTTCAATGTATATACCAATTGAAAAACAATTAAAAATCAAACAATTTGCTGGATGTATCACGAGTATGTTCAATATAGTTAATAGTAATTTTAACGAAGGAATTATATTGCGGTTTAAAAGAGTAGAAAATTACAATGAAATCGAAAGTCAAGAAGCATTAATAATGGATATGTTACAGCCACATCTTAATTACTCAGATGCTGATATTATCAAAATCATTCAAACAAATTATAATATATCAGAAACCGATGCCAGAGAAAAATACATTGAAGTAAAGCGTTCACAAGAATTAATGCAAACTGGTAATAAGCGTTTAAAACTGGGAAATAACAATCCTGGATTTTTTATATCAATAAAACAAAAATTACATGGAAATATTGTAATCATAAACGTGTCTGGTATTAATGATATTAAATATTTGGATGTATTGACTATTTTGTTAGATTCTCTCATTCGTATTACACAATACCCAAAAACTACATTAGTATCAAGTAGTGATATATCAACATTATGTAAGGGAAAAACTACACAAGATGAACAAAAGGTAGATGAGATTAAAGCATATATTCAACAATCAGATAAAGAAAATATGCAAATGAATATAGTAAATAATGAATTAGTTTTCAATAATAAGGAAGATAATAATGCTAGTTTAGAAGCTGAAACTAAATATAATGATGATATAGACGATGATGAAATTGCCGAAGAAGATATAGATGATTTATTAGCAGAATATGGTATGGATGATGATATGGAGGAAAATGGCGACGACGAAGACGAAAACGAAGACGAAGACGAAGACGAAGACGAAGACGAAGACAAAGCACAAGAAACCGGTGGGGCCGGTAAGAAGTTAATAATAGCAGACGACGCAGACGCAGCAGACGCAGCAGACGCAGCAGATGATGATATAAAAAGAGATATTACCGGTTTAAGTTTATCTAACCCTAGTCCGTTTGAATCAAAAATGATTGATTATGATAAAAAATTATTTGTTTCTGATACTGGTAAAAAAAATATGAAGTCTTATGCTACCACTTGTGCTTGGAACCGGTTAAGACACCCTGTCATATTAACCGATAAGGAAAAAGAAAAAATTGATAGAGAACATCCTGGCTCATATGATAAAACCTTTAAATATGGCACTAGCACCGATGAAGATAAAAAATTTTGGTATATTTGTCCTCGTTATTGGAGTCTGAGAGATAATACAAGTTTAAATCCGGATGAAGTTAATCCAGATGAAGTTATTCCATCTAAAAACGAAAATGTTAAATCTAAACACGTAGTTCCTCCTGGAAAACATATTTTTGAATTTAATGATAAAGGAATAGAGCATTTGGACAAAAATAAAGAATATAAAACACATAATCCAGGATTTTTGAAACCGAATGAAAATGGAGTATGTTTGCCATGTTGTTTTTCTAGTTGGGATAAAGATGAACAAATACGTCGTCGCGCGACGTGTCTTAAAAAACCAGAAACAAATGTTCCTATTGCTAGAAAGAAGAAGAAGAATGATGAAAATATTGATGAATATATTTTATCACACGATAAATTCCCAATTACTCAAGAAAATAGATTTGGCTTTTTACCATTAGCAGTTCAAAAGTTTTTACATACCGATAATAAAAAATGTCAAATAAGTGATTTAGATACAAATATTAAACCTAATTATCCTTGTTTATTGCGACATAGTGTAGAAATTAATAATAACCAATCTTTTGTTGCGTGTATAGCTGATATATGGCATCGAATGTTAAACAAAAAACTGCCAACAATAAAAGAAATGAAGGAAATAATAATTGAAGGTTTAGATATTGATAGATTTGTCGCATTACATAATGGTAACTTAGTTAAAATTTTTTACAAAAATGATTTAGATAATGAAAATGACGACGAAGAAGAAGAAAGCAATGACGAAGAAGAAGAAGAAGAAAGCAATGACGAAGAAGAAGAAGAAAGCAATGACGAAGAAGAAGAAGAAAGCAATGACGAAGAAGAAGAAGAAGAAAGCAATGAGGAAGAAGATGATACTGAAGAATTAACTGGTGGTGCTGATAGTGATGACGAAACAATAAATGAAAATTATGCTGATGTATTTTCTGAAAATAAATCAAAGCTATATGAAAAGGC
>Ga0209335_10002793_pt1 | contig 18007 bp, 17 predicted proteins | sample COG_09_FD_184753 | JGI IMG/M metagenome (GOLD analysis project Ga0209335, IMG submission 184753) | Pelagic Microbial community sample from North Sea - COGITO 998_met_09 (SPAdes) (version 2) | ecosystem: Environmental > Aquatic > Marine > Neritic zone/Coastal water | place: Helgoland, sampling...
TTCAATGCCAATTGGTAGTTATTCTGAAAAACAATTATTTCCTCAAGAGAAACTAGTTTTAGTTCCAGAGGGAATTTCAGATGAAATTGCATCTTGCATTATGCTTAAGGGAATTACTTCTGAATATTTATTACACAGAGCATACCCAATTAAAAAAGGTGATAAAGTTTTATACCATGCAGCAGCTGGAGGTGTTGGTCAAATTTTATGTCAGTGGGCTAATGCTTTGGGAGCTGAAGTTATCGGAACGGTTGGTTCTAAGGAAAAAGAAGCTATTGCTAAAAAAAATGGCTGTCATCATGTAATAAATTATACAGATACAAACTTTGTTGAAGAGGTAGAAAAGATTGTAGGGAAAAATGGAGTTGATGTTGTCTATGATGGTGTTGGCATAAAAACATTTGATGGGTCAATTGAAACGTTAAGAGTTAGAGGCATGATGGTAGCTTTTGGTAATGCGTCAGGTTACGTTGATACTATAGATGTTAAAAAACATATTAATGCAAAAGGTTTATTTTTTACGCGTCCATCAATTGCACATTATACAATGACAAGAGAGGAGTTGGTTGAATCTGCAAAAAAAGTTTTTGATGCTGTATTATCTGAAAAATTTAAAGTTGAAATTTTCAAAAAATATTCCCTTAATGAAGCCAAGAAAGCTCATGAAGAATTGGAAGCTAGATTGCTAAAAGGGCCAGCAGTAATTATTCCTGATTAATATAAATCAACATCCATATCGGACATGTGTAATTTTAATGCATTTGTCGAAACATGAATTTCTCTCAAAAAAACAATAATAGAAACCATCATCGAAAGACAACAAGATCCAAAAATTATCCTTGCAATAAAAATTTCATTTAAATAAAGAGCAAAAACAGTTAACAAATTAAATAAAAGACCAAATGCAGCAAACATAATTGTCCACTTTAACAAAATAATTCTACCACTTAGATTTATGAATTGTTTTTTCCATTCCGGAGGAATGTGATTTTCATATACATGTTCATCATGTAACTGTCTAATCAGCTTGCTCAAAGAGTGAAATCTATTGCTGTAGATATTCATTAATAAAGGAATGGCTGGAAACATTAGGGCTGTTACAGTGTAATCTATATTCATACGAATCAATTTGATTATGAAACTAGCCTTTGCTATTTACAAGTAAATTCTTATGAAACATTTAAATCTTTTAGTTGAATTAACTAGAATCAAAAAACCAATTGGTTTTATGCTTTTATTCTGGCCATGTGCATGGGGCTTAACAATTGCCTATGATTTTACAAAAGATCTTAATCAATATTTTTTTTATTTAATCTTATTTTTTTTAGGTTCTGTTTTAATGAGATCAGCGGGATGTATAGTAAATGATATTTCAGATAAAGAATTTGATAAAAAAGTTTTTAGAACAAAACAAAGACCTATTGCTTCAGGAAAAATATCAGTAAAACTTGCTTTGCTTTATTCCACAGTTCTTTGCTTAATAGCTTTATTGGTTTTGTTAAATTTTAATACTCTCACGATTATCGTGGCGTTAGGATCTATGCCATTAGCATTTAGTTACCCTCTAATGAAAAGATATACTTATTGGCCACAATTATTTTTGGGTATCACTTTTAATTATGGTTTAATTTTAGGATGGTTATGCATAAAAGAACAGCTGGATATTGTTCCAATAATACTTTATTTGGGAGCCATATTTTGGACACTTGGATACGACACTATTTATGGATATCAAGATATAAAAGATGATGAAATTATAGGTTTAAAATCAACTTCAATTAAATTTAAAAAAAATCCACATAAATTTTTAGTTATATGTTATTTAATGTTTATTGTCTGTGTTCTAATAACTGGTATTTTAATGAAGTTTGACTATCTATTTTTTATATTCTTAACAGTTCCTTTTCTTCATTTAATGATATATCAAATAAAAAAATTACAAATAGACGATCCCAAAAGTTGTTTTAAAATTTTTAAGAGTAATAATGCCTTTGGTTTTATAATTTTTATTAATATTTTAATCGGTAAACTCTAAATCTATGGACAATATTTCTATTCTAAAAAGACTTTATAACGATTATACAAAAAGATATTTAAACAGAATAATACTGTCTGTTTTTTTTTCAATTGTACTGGCGGGAAGCACTTCTGCTGTTGCATACCTACTTGATCCTGCAATTAATAAATTGTTCATTGAAAAAGATCAAACATTACTTTACGTAATACCAATTCTCATAGTCATTGCATTTACTCTAAAGGGTGCATCTTTATTTTTTGCAAAAGTAATAATGATAGGTGTTTCCCAAGAAGTTAATAAAGATCTTCAGAAACATATGCTGAAATCATTAATTAAAGCTGATACTCAATTAATTGACAGTAAACATTCTGGTAAATTCATAACACACTTAACTCATGATGTTACCTTAATAACTAATTTAATTAGCACTGTAATGTTAAACTTATTTAAAGATAGCTTAACCTTAATTGGTTTGTTGTCGGTAATGTTCTACCAAAATTGGAAACTTTCATTAATTGCTATGATAATGATACCATTGGCCTCTCTTGCTGCAAAAATCCTAGCGAAAAGAATGGGTAAAGTTACAGCTGAAGCTTTAGAAAAAGCTGGTGGTTTAAATGCTTACTTATTGGAAATGTTTAAAAACCACAAATTAATAAAAATTTTTCAAAACGAAAATTATGAAAACACTAGAGCAGTAAGATTTATAGAAGAGTTAAAACAAAAATCAAAAAAAATATTAATTATATTTGTTAGAACATCACCAATAATGGAGACACTCATGGGTATAATGATAGCTACTTTAATATTTATTTCAGCTAAGCTTATAATGTCAAATGAGTTAGAGGTGAATAACTTCTTCTCTTTTTTGGCAGCAATGATGCTTGCATACCAACCAGTAAGATCCCTTGCTACTCTAAATATTGCAACAAGCCAAGGTCTTGCAGGTGCAAGGAGAATCCTGCCAATAATTGATATTAAAGATGAGATCAGTGACAATGAGAATGATGCAAATATTACAATAACAAATGCAGAAATAAAATTTAAAGATGTTACCTTCAAGTACAATTCTGAAGAGACAGAAGTTTTAAAGGGTATAAATTTAAATATTTTAGGTGGTAAAATGACTGCCCTAGTCGGCCACAGTGGAGCTGGAAAATCTACTATCTTAAATTTAATACCAAGATTCTATAACTGCAATGAAGGAGATATAACTATTGATGATCAATCAATCTACTCCTCGAAAATTCACTCATTAAGAAAAAATATTTCTCTTGTAAGTCAAGACACCACATTATTTGATGACACAATTAAAAACAATATAGCTTATGCAGATTTAGAAGCTTCACAAGAGCAAATCGAAGAAGCAGCAAAATACTCATTTGCAAATGAATTTATTGAAAAGCTCCCAAATAAATATGACACGTTGATAGGTGAAAATGGTGTTAGACTCTCAGGTGGTGAAAAGCAAAGACTGTCAATTGCAAGAGCTATACTAAAGAAAAGTTCTATTATATTATTAGATGAAGCCACATCATCACTAGATGCTGAAACAGAAAATAAAATACAGAAAGCAATTAATTATCTAACAAAAAATAGAACTACAATAGTAATTGCTCATAGATTATCAACAATTCTAAATTCTGATAAAATTTATGTTATAGAGGCTGGAAAAATTATTGGAGAAGGAAAACATGAGGAGCTCCTAAAAGATTCAAAAGTTTATAAAAATTTCTATGACAAGCAAATTAGAAAAGGATGATGCTATTAATCTATAGGATAGCAATAAATATAGTTGTACTAATATCTCCAATTATTATTTTATTTCGATTATTAAAAAAAAAAGAAGACCCTAAAAGATTTAAAGAAAAATTTTGTTTTTTTTCAAAAAAAAAAAAATATGGAAAGTTAATCTGGTTTCATGGTGCAAGTGTAGGAGAAATATTAAGTGTAATTCCTTTAATTGAAAAATTAGAAAAAAATAAAAAAATAAGTCAGATTTTATTAACCTCAAATACACTGAGCTCTTCAAAAATTATTTCTAATTTAAAGCTAAGAAAAACAATTCATCAATTTTTTCCTATAGATAGTAATTATCATACACAAAAATTTCTAGACTATTGGAAGCCCTCAATTGTTTTTTTTATAGACTCCGAAATATGGCCAAATATGATTAATAATATTGAGAGAAAATCTATTTCCTTAGTACTCTTAAATGCAAGAATAACAAAAAAATCTTTTAAAAAATGGAAAATTTTTAGTTCAAGTGCAAATGACCTTTTTCAAAAATTTGATATTTGTTTTTCTTCAAGCCTTCAATCAAAAAAATATCTTAAATTTCTTGGTGCCAAAAATATCAAATACATTGGTAATTTAAAATTTTCTCAAACAGAGAAAGGTGAAGATTTTTTAAATAATAGTATAAAAAAATATTTTTCATCAAAAAAAATATGGTGTGCCGCAAGTACCCATAACACTGAAGAAGAATTTTGTTTAACAGCACATAAAAAACTAAAAGAAAAATATAAAAATTTATTAACTATTATTATTCCAAGACACATTGACAGAACTAAAAATATTATTGAACAAATTAAAAAATTTAGTCTTAAAGTTCATACTCATAACTCAAAGAATAAAATTAATAATGATACAGATATATATTTGGTGAATGTTTATGGGAAAACAAAATCTTTTTTTAAAGTTTGTAATACTGTTTTTCTTGGTGGTTCATTAATTAAACATGGAGGACAAAATCCATTGGAAGCAGCAAAATATGGTTGCAAAATTCTACATGGCCAGAATGTTTCAAATTTTCATGAAATATACAGCATGCTAAATAAATACGGCGTGTCTATCAAGGTGGGTAATCCTAACCAAATAGCAAATAAAGTTGAAAAATCATTTAACAATAAAATTAATTCTCAAAATATAAAAACTAAAATAAAAAATTTAGGTGATAAAATTTTAAATTCAACACTAAAAGAGATAAACATTTTGATTAATAAAAATGAAATTTAAAAAACCTAAATTTTGGGACTATAAAAAACCTAATATAATTTCCTTTCTATTATTACCTTTTACTATTCCAATCATAATTAATAATTTTTTTAATAAATTTAGAAATGATAATAAAAATTATATTCAAAAAAGTAATGACTATAATCTCAAGACTATTTGCGTTGGAAATATTTATATAGGAGGAACTGGAAAAACACCTTCTTCTATTAGGATAAGTCAAATATTAGAAAAATTAGATTATAAAACGGTATTTATAAAAAAAAATTATACTGAAAGTTATGATGAATATACATTATTAAAAAAATACGGAAACGTATTGTCCAATTCTAAAAGAATCAATTCTTTAAGTGAGGCAAATAAAATTAGTGATGTGGCTATTTTTGATGATGGCTTGCAAGATTCGTCTATAAAATATGATTTAAAATTTGTGTGCTTTAATACAAAAAACTTTATTGGAAATGGAATGTTGATACCAGCCGGGCCTCTTAGGGAAAAAATTTCAAGTTTAAAAAAATATGACGTTGTTCTTTTGAACGGTAACAACGAAAATGCAGACAACACAATATCAAAAATTAAAAAACAAAATCAAAATATAAAGGTTTTTGAGTCCACTTATGTTTTGGTAAATTTAGATCAGCTTGATATAAAAAAAAGATACGTTGCTTTTGCTGGGATAGGGACACCTGAAAATTTTCGTGTCAGTCTTGCTGATAATGGTGTTAATGTAGTTAAATTTTTGGAGTATCCTGATCATTGGAAATACGATTATGACGAAATAAAAAAAATTATTAATATTGGCAAAGAAATGAATGCAAAAATTATCACAACCGAAAAAGATTATTCAAGGTTAAAAAATTCTAATATTCCAGAAATAGAAGCAATTCAATTTATAATAGTAGAATTAAAGATTAAGAATGAGGGTGAATTAATTAATTTTTTAAAAAAACATATATGAAATCAATAAAATATTTTATTCAATTTTTAGTAATTATAACTTTTTTTTTAATATTTAAAATTTTAGGTTTAAAATTTGCTTCAAAAATTTCAAGTAAAATTACATCTTTGATTGGTCCATTTTTTAGATCAAAAAAAATAATAAAAGCAAATATAATAAGGGCAATCCCAAATCTTGATCCATATAACATTGATATAATTATTAATGAAATGTGGGAAAATTATGGAAAAATTTTATCAGAATATGTTTTTATAAAAGATTTTAGAAATTCTAGTTTAGAAAATAACTTTCAAGTAGAGGGTCAAGAAGTTCTTGAAAAAATAAGTGAAAATAAAGAACCTGTAATATTTGTTTCAGGCCACTTTAATAATTTTGAGTTAATGGCTATGCATATTGAAAAATCGGGTGTAAATTTAGCTGCAATCTATAGACCCCTTAATAATAAATTTTTAAATCTAATAATGGAAAAAATTAGAAAAAAATATATTTGCAAAAACCAAATTAAAAAAGGAATCTCTGGTACAAAAGAATTATTGTCTTTTTTTAAAAATGGTTCTTCAATAGCCTTAATGATTGACCAAAGAGTCTCACAGGGGATTAAGTCAAAATTTTTTAGACAAGAAGCTTTCACAACTACCATCCCTGCTCAATTTGTAAAAAAATTTAATTGTAAAATAGTTCCAATTTATATTGAAAGAGAAGAAGATAATAATTTTAAATTAAAGGTCTATGAGCCTATAGAATACTCAAACGATCATACGGTTGAATCTATAACACTTAGCTTAAACAAATTGCTAGAAACAATGATTTTAAAAAATCCTGGGCAATGGATTTGGTCTCATAATCGTTGGAAGTAAAAGCAATTTTTTAACTATTATCTCTTTTTTTGGATGCTTCTTTGTATGAATAATATGGCTCCTGAAGGTCTACATTCCAATAATTAAGTTCTTCTAATTTAATAATTTTTCCAGATAAGGCACAAATTACGTGATCTCCCTCTTCAAGAACTTCAAAATTATTTGGTAAGTATTTTAATTTGGCTAATTTTTTATTCATTTATAGTTTATACATTACTACATGAAAGTTGGAATAATAGGAAGTGGTGGGCGTGAACATGCTATCTGTGATGCTTTAAGTAAATCTAAAAAAATTAAAGAAATATACTGTTTTCCTGGTAATGCAGGAACAGCTAAAAAAGCAAAAAATATTAGCTTAAACTTAGAAGATTTTAATGAAATTAAAAACTTCACATTATTAAACAAAATTGATCTAATTGTTGTTGGTCCAGAAAAACCTTTGGTTGATGGTATTGTAGACTTCTTAGAAGAACACAATATAAAAGTGTTTGGACCTAACAAAGTAGCGTCACAACTAGAAGGTTCTAAAATTTTTACAAAAAACCTTTGCAAAAAATATAAGATTCCAACTGCTCAATTTGGAATTTTTACAGGTGTTGATAAAGCAAAAAAATTTATAAAAAAAACTAACTATCCTTTAGTAATAAAAGCTGATGGTTTAGCCTCAGGTAAAGGAGTCTACATATGTGGTAATAGAATTGATGCAGAACTCGCTATAAGGGAAATATTCAATGGTAAGTTTGGTAAAGCTAAAAATTTACTCATCGAAGAATTTCTTGATGGTGAAGAAATGAGCTACTTTGCTATAAGTGATGGAAAAACAATAAAAAGTTTTCAAACTGCTCAAGACCATAAAAGAGTATTAGAGGGTGATAAAGGAAAAAATACAGGTGGTATGGGTGCATACTCACCCTCAAGGTTAATTACTGATAGTTTGGAAAAAAAAATATTAGATAGAATAATAAATCCTACACTAAAAGGTCTCAAGGAAATTGGAACTAGCTATAAGGGTTTTTTATATGTTGGCCTAATGATTATAAATAATGAACCATATTTAATTGAGTATAATGTTCGAATGGGCGATCCAGAATGTCAAACTATTTTACCAAAACTTGAGTCAGATTTAATAGATATATTATTGGCTTGTTGTGATGAAAAGTTAGATGAGACTGAAATAAAATGGCACAATAAAAAAAGCTTATGTGTCGTTTTGTGTTCAAGGGGATATCCTGATAAATTTGAAAAGGAAATATTAATAAAAAATCTAAGTAAGATTAAGCTCAATAAAGATGAATTTTGTTATCATGCTGGAACTAAAATAGTCGGAGAAGAAGTATACACAAATGGAGGGCGTGTTCTAAATTTTGTTTGCATGTCTGAAGATTTTAAGAAAAGTAGAAGTAAAATATTTGATTTAATAGATTTATTAAATTGGGATGAGGGGTTTTTTCGTAAAGATATTGGATATAAAGTAATAAATGAATGAGAATAATATCTGGCAACTTTAAAGGTAGAAAAATTCTTCAACCTAAAGATAAATTTACAAGACCTCTTAAGGATTTAACTAAAGAGTCTATTTTTAATATAATTAAACATTCAAATAAATTTAATATAGATATAGAAAAATCTAATATATTGGATTTATTTTCTGGTGTAGGCTCTTTTGGCTTGGAATGCCTATCAAGAGGAGCATCGACTGTTACTTTTGTTGAAAATTATAAAGAAGTACTTCCTATATTAAAAAAAAATATTATCAATTTAGGTTGCCTAAATAATCCTGAAATAATTGAAAAAGATATATTTAATCAGTTAGACTTAAATAATTTGAAAATAAAATTTGATATCATTTTTATGGACCCACCTTATAAAGAAAAAGCTTTGTGTTCATTATTAGAAAAAATAATTAGAGCAAATATATTAAAAAAAAATGGTATATTTGTTGTCCATAGACATAAAAATGAAAATGACGAATTTCCTAATAATTTCGATCTAATTGAACAAAAAACATACGGTATTTCAAAAATTATTTTTGGGTATTCTTGCTAAACTAAAATTTTTTTTGTTTCTTTTTTAATCAACTCAACAGAAGGTTGGTCATAAGGATTTACTTTTAATGCTCTACCTATAAGAATTGTTTCCAGGATAAAAAAACAAAAAAGTTCACCCAGTGTTTTTTCATCCCTACTTAGAATCTCAAAACTTCTAAATGGTATATTTTTTTTTAAAAAAACATTTTGTGTTGCTATTTTTTGGGAAAGCAGTATTTGATCAATATTCTTATTCTTTAAATAAAAATGTGAAGAAAGTATTTCTTGATTAATTATATTGGGAGAATTTTTTTCTTTTACATAAAAAAAAGTAAAAAAATTATTTCTAGGTCCATCCAAATAAAGCTGCATGAGACTATGATTATCTCTTGGCATAGAAGAAATCATTGGAAAGATTCCATTTTTTTTCTTTCCTAAACTTTCGGCAATTAATTGTTGATACCATTTAAATAAATTTTCAGAGCTTTCGTCATAATTTAGAATAATTGAATTAAATTTTTTTTGTTTTAAAAAATAAAGTGTATTGCTTACATTTAAAGTTAACGAATTAATAAAATTATTATTTTTTACTAGATTGTTTATTTGTTTAAATTTTTTAATATCTAATCCCATTAATTCTGCTGGTAGCATACCAACCTCAGATAAAACAGAATATCTCCCACCAATGAAATTGTTATGATGTATAATTTCACTTTTTAGTTTTTTGGCCAACAGCCATAAATAACTTTTTCTATTTTCTGTAATAAAAACATTTTTGTTTTTTTTTTTAATAATAACATTTGTATTTGATATTGTTTCAAGGGTTCCTCCTGATTTAGAAATTATTAAATTAAGATAATTATTTTTTTTAATTGTAAAATTAATTTTTGTTTTAAGGTTATTAACAAAATAAAAATTTTTTTTAATTTTATATTTTAAAAAATCATAAATAGACTCTGTACCTAAAATTGAACCTCCCATTCCAATAATTCTTATATGAAAATATTTTTTTAATTTTTTAATTATTTTCTTATTATAACTATTTTTATAATCTGGTTTTAAAGATTTGTGTATTTCTGTATCTTCTTTTAAAAATGCTTTTAAATCTTTTTTTATTTTTTTATTATTTTTATTATGTTGAAAATTAATAAAATTAATACTTTTTGTTAACATTAATTTTTTTTAATCTTTTCTATTATAGATTTTTCTAATGGGCCACTTGTAGTTTTGGTGTTTGGGGTTTTCTTTATGGAGCCTAAGCTATCACTAATAACAAATTCTACATCTTCTTCTTTGTTTGCTTCTAATGTTTTAGGTACAGGTAATTTGTCATAGTCTGGGGGGAGCACTAAAGGATTTTTTTTTTGTACTAAAAACTCGTCACTGTTTTCTTTCTTTGATCCTGATAGGCCATCCTGTACACTTTGACAGCCATTTACGGCTATTAAAATTACAAATAAATATAATAAATTTTTAAATAAATTTTTCATTTTCTCTTTTATTAAAAAATATTTCTGCATAAATAAGGCATATCACACCTAATGTAATAAATATATCTGCAACATTAAATACAAACCAATGATAACTATTTACATGAAAATCAATAAAATCTGGAACTGCTGAAAAGTAAATTCTATCAAAAACATTGCCAATTGATCCTCCTAATATAGACATTAGACAATATTTTTTAAAACCTTCAGTTTTTATAATCATAAACAATATGATTATAGTTATTACAATTATTATTAAACTTATAAAATTATAAACAATATTGTCATCAAAAGAAAATAGTCCAAAAGCTATTCCCTTGTTCCAAATTAAATATAGATTTAAATAAGAAGTTAAATATACATCTACAGTATTCTCTAGCTCTGCTAATTGAAGTATATAAATTTTGGTTATTCTGTCAGCTAAAAAAATGGTTAGAACAAATAATGAATTCAATAATATATTTTTAAGATTTATTTTGAGCATAATATTAATATTTAAGATGAATGTCTTTCACATTTATCTACATTAATTTTCCAGCAAACTGGACATTTATTTCCTTCAGCTTTTTTTGTTTTAACTGTTGTCTCTTCTGTGTTGTTTTTTTCAATTTTTGCTAAAGATGTAATACATAGTTCTGAAAAATTTACATCTTTTATAATTTCAAATATTTTTTCATTTAAATTAATGGTTATATTGGCTTCAAGACTTGAACCAATTTCTTTACTTGCTCTTTTGCTTTCAATACTAATATTACAAATGTCTCTAATCTTTTTTAACTCAATCCATTTCTCATTTAATTTTTTATTTTCAAATTTTTTTGGGATTTCAATAAAATTTTCTAAATGTATACTTTTTTTGTCTTGATTAATTAATGTATAGATCTCTTCTGTTGTAAATGAAAGTATAGGAGCAAACCATTTAAGCAAAGACTCTAGAATAATGTTTAATGTAATTATACAACTTTTTCTTTTATATGAATTTTTTTTATCACAATACAGAGAGTCTTTCCTGATATCAAAATAAAAAGCTGACAAATCAACAGTACAAAAGTTTAATAATTCTTTATAAAGATTATGAAAATCGTAATTACTAAAATATTTTTTAAAATTTTTATTTAAATGAAAAACTTTATGTAACATATATTGTTCAAGCTCTGGTAGTTCTTTTAGATTTAGTTTTTCTAAATCTATAGTTTTAAATTCATCGTTAAGGTTTCCAAGTAGATACCTAAAGGTATTTCTAATTTTTCTATAAGATTCTGCATGCTGTTCTATTATCGAATTATCAATTCTTAAATCTTCCTCATAGTTTGAAGACGCTACCCATATTCTTAATATATCCGCACCAAATTTTTTTAATATATCTTCTGGCGCAATTACATTTCCTAGAGACTTAGACATTTTAAGACCTTTTCCATCAACAACAAAGCCATGTGATAAAATTGATTCATAAGGTGCTCTACCTCTAGTTCCACATGACTCTAGCAATGATGAGTGAAACCAACCTCTATGCTGATCTGACCCTTCCAGATACATTGATGCTGGCCATTTGAGATCTTTTCTTTTTTCTAAAACAAAAGCATGTGTACATCCACTATCAAACCAAACCTCAACAATATCGCTTAATTTATCATAGTCTTCTGCTTTATATTTTTTACCCAAAAACCTCTGTGGATCATCAGAAAACCAACAATCAGAGCCTTCTTTTTTGTAAATGCTTGCAATATTTTCAGTTACACTTTCATCTGCTAATATTTCTTTAGTTTTTTTGTGAACAAAAATAGGTAACGGAACCCCCCAAACTCTTTGCCTTGAAACACACCAATCGGGCCTTGTTTCAATCATTGCTTTTATTCTTTCTCTACCTTTATTAGGGTAAAAAGTTGTATCTTCAAGAGCTTTTAAAGCTTTTTTTCTTAGACCGTGACTTTCCATTGAAATAAACCATTGTGGAGTTGCCCTATGAACTAAAGGAGCTTTTGATCTCCATGAGTGAGGATAGGAATGAATGAGTTCTCCACTGGTTAATAATTTTTTTTGTTCTTTTAGTTTTTCAATAATAATTGGATTGGCTTTAAAAATATGAATACCTTCAAATAAAGAAACATTTTTTGTATATTTTCCATCACCATCAACTGTTTCGATAGCTTTAATACCGTGGTTTAAACATAGATTAAAATCATCTGGACCATGGCTTGGGGCGCAGTGTACAATCCCAGTGCCTTGTTCTGTTGTGACAAATCTTGCTTCCAGCATTGGAATATCGTAATCAAAACCGAGATCTAAAAATGGATGGCTACAAATTGACTCTTTAAATTCTTTTCCTTTAAATTTTTTAATTTTTTTAAAGTTTTCAATGTTACAATCTTTAATCACTGTCTCAAGCAATGCTTCTGCAATTACTATTTTTCTATTTTTAAAATCTCCATCATCATATATTTGAATAATTAAATAATCTAATGCCTCATTATAAGCTAATGCCTTGTTTGCTGGTATTGTCCATGGTGTTGTGGTCCATATAACAATGTCTGTTCCTTCAAGATCTTTTAAATTTGATTTCTTTACAGGAAAGGCTGTGTAAATTGTATCTGATTTATGATCTTGATATTCAACTTCAGCATCCGCTAAAGCAGTTTTTTCTACAGTTGACCAAAGCACAGGTTTAAAACCTCTATAGAGACTTCCTTCTCTTAAAAATTTTCCAAGTTCTATAACAATTTGAGCCTCAGCTTCAAAACTCATTGTTGAATAATAATTTTCCCAATCACCTACAACACCCAATCTTTTGAATTGTTCTTTATGAACTTCAATCCATTTTTCTGCAAAAGCTCTACATTCTTTCCTAAATTCAATAATTGGTACTTCATTTTTATTTCTTTTATTTTTCTTATATTGTTCTTCAATTTTCCATTCAATAGGTAGCCCGTGACAATCCCATCCAGGAACATAAACTGAATCTTTTCCATCCATTTGATGAAACTTAACAATGATATCCTTAAGGATTTTATTCAGCGCAGTACCCATATGAATATTTCCATTTGCATATGGTGGTCCATCGTGAAGTACAAATTTTTCTTTGCCTTTATTTGATATTCTTAACTCATTATAAAGGTCAATTTTTTTCCAATAGTCAAGAATTTCAGGTTCTTTAGTTTGCAAATTAGCTTTCATTGAGAAAGCTGTTTTTGGAAGATTTATGTTTTCTTTACTCATTTTAACTTTTCTTAGCTATATTTAAATCAATTTGAATTTGTTTTCTTAGCTGATTAACATTATTAAATTTTTTTTCTTTTCTTATAAATTTTATGAACTCAACTGATAAATACTTATCGTAAAGATTTCCAGAAAAATTAAAAATATGAACCTCTAATAAAATTCTCTTTTGGTTAAAAGTGGGCCTATAGCCAAGATTTGCTATTCCCTTTAATGATTTTTTAGAATTTTTTTGATATATTTTTACAGCATATACTCCTGGCATAGCAATTACATAGTCCCTAATATTAATATTGCAGGTTGGAAAACCAATTTTTTTTCCTTCTTGTCTTCCCTTTTCGACAGTACCTTCTATTGACCAATTTCTATTTAAAAGGTTATTTGTTTCTTTTAATTTTCCTCTCTCAAGAAGACTTCTAATAAGTGTAGAAGAGATAATCTTATTCTTTAATACTAATGGTTTTGGTTTAATTATTTTGAAGTTATAAATTTTTTCATTTCTAATTAATTGTTTTACATCTCCTTCTCTTTTATTTCCAAACCTAAAATTATTACTAACAAATATATATTTCGCATTTAATTTTTTGTATAAAATTTCTCTTATAAAAAAATGAGATTTTATTTTTGAGAACTGTTTATCAAATTTTTTTGTAATTATAAAATCAACACCTAAATCTTTTAATATTTTATTTTTTTGACTTATGCTCGAGATTCGAAGATTTTTAATATCTTTCTTAAAATACATTTTGGGCATTGGATCAAATGTGACGACTCCTATCTTTCCTTTAAGTTTTTTTTTATATTTTTTTGCTAATCTAAATAATTTTTGATGCCCCAAATGTACACCATCAAAATTTCCAATCAAAATTATTGCTTTTTTATGATTGTTGGAAATATTAAAATTTTTATATAGCTTCATCTTATTTACCACTTAAGCTCACTCTGTATGAAATTTACAATCACTTCATATTTTTTTGATACTTTTTCAATTCCATCTTTATCAATTTCATTTTTATGAACTCCATTTGAAATTATTAATGAATCATAATTTAAAAGATTAGCTCCTTTAATATCTGTGTTTAGATTATCACCAATTGATAAAACTTTTTTATTTTTATTATCAATAGACTGATTATAGACCTCAGGAAAAGGTTTTCCAAAATAAACAACCTCTCCTCCCATTTTTTCAAATACTAAAGCTACAGAACCTGCGCATAATTCTCTTTTTTCACCTCGATCTACTATTAGGTCTGGATTGGTGCAGATCATTTTTTTATCAATGCTATTTTTAAATAATTCTTGATAATATTTTAGATCTACTTCATGGTCATCAAACAATCCTGTGCATAAAAGATACGTACTATCGTTAATATTTTTTGTTTTACTATCTTTAAAATCTATAAATAAATCAAAATCTCTTGGTGGACCTATGTGATAAAATTTTTCACTCAGATGATTAATCTTTAAATAGGTTAACGCTGCCTCTCCTGATGAAAATACTCTTTCTCTAATTTCTTTATCCATTTTCATTTTTTCCAAAAACAGTTTCACAGTTTTATTTGGTCTTGGAGCGTTTGTTAAAAGTACATATTTTTTTTTTATTTTGGAAATCTCTGTTAAAGTATCAATTGCTTTTTGATGAAGTTTAATTCCATTGTGGACCACACCCCATAAATCAATGTAAAATATATCGTAATTATCTATAATTGATCTTAATCCTTCTTTATCTAAATTTTTGGTCATTATATGAGGTATAACTTATAAAAAACACAATTTCTCTGGTTTTTTGCCCTAGATATTTTTTTAGCTTAACCTTGAAATAGTTTGGCTAGTAGCTATATGAGTCGCATACTAAAAGGAGTATTTTATGAAATTTAAACCGTTACACGATAGAGTTTTAATAGAAGTTTTAGACAGTAGTGAAAAAACTGCTGGAGGAATAATTATCCCAGATACAGCTCAAGAAAAACCTCAAGAAGGTAAGGTGGTTGCTGTTGGTGGTGGTGCAAAAACTGAGGATGGAAAACTAATTCCAATGGATGTAAAAGTTGGAGACAAAGTTCTATTTGGCAAATGGTCAGGAACTGAAGTCAAAATCGATGGTAAAGAATACAGCATAATGAAAGAGTCTGACATTATGGGTATTTCTTCAAAATAATTTAATTTAAAGGAGAATATAAAATGGCAAAAGTTGTAAAATTTGACTCTGAAGCAAGAGCGGCAATGATCAGAGGTGTTAACATTTTAGCTGATACAGTTAAAGTTACACTTGGACCAAAAGGTAGAAATGTAGTTATTGATAAATCCTATGGTGCGCCAAGAATCACTAAAGATGGTGTTACAGTTGCTAAAGAGATAGATCTAGAAGATAAATTTGAAAACATGGGTGCTCAAATGGTTAAGGAAGTTGCTAGCAAAACAAACGAGGAAGCTGGTGATGGAACAACTACTGCAACCATTTTAGCTCAAGCAATAGTTAAAGAGGGTGTAAAATATGTGACGGCGGGCATGAATCCTATGGATGTTAAAAGAGGAATAGATTCGGCTGTTGAGCATGTTAAGACTAATTTAATTGCTTCTGCGAAAAAAGTAAAAGATAGCGATGAGATTGCTCAAGTTGGAACAATTTCAGCTAATGGTGATAAAGAAATTGGTAACATGATTGCAAAAGCAATGCAAAAAGTTGGCAATGAGGGAGTCATCACTGTAGAAGAAGCTAAAGGAATAGAAACTGAGTTAGATGTTGTGGAAGGTATGCAGTTTGATAGAGGATATCTGTCACCTTACTTTATCACAAATGCTGATAAAATGACTACTGAGTTAGAAAATCCTTTTATTTTATTACATGAAAAAAAATTAACTAACTTACAACCAATGGTTCCATTGTTGGAAGCAGTTGTTCAGGCTGGAAGACCTCTAATGATTATTTCAGAAGATGTTGAAGGAGAAGCTCTTGCAACTTTAGTTGTAAATAAACTTAGAGGTGGATTAAAGGTTGTTGCTGTTAAAGCTCCTGGTTTTGGTGATAGAAGAAAATCAATGCTTGAAGATATTGCAATCTTAACAGGTGGTCAGGTTATCTCTGAAGACTTGGGTGTTAAACTTGAAAGTGTCAAGCTTACTGATCTAGGCTCTTGTAAGAGAGTAAAAGTTGATAAAGATAATAGCACTATTATTAGTGGTAGTGGTAAAAAATCTGATATTGAAGCTAGATGTTCTCAAATTAAACAACAGGTTGGAGAAACAACTTCTGATTATGATAGAGAAAAACTCCAAGAAAGATTGGCAAAACTTGCTGGTGGAGTTGCTGTAATTAAAGTTGGAGGTGCGACTGAAGTAGAGGTAAAAGAAAGAAAAGATAGAGTTGAAGATGCTCTTAACGCAACTAGAGCTGCTGTTGAAGAAGGAATAGTAGTTGGTGGTGGTTGCGCACTTTTATATGCCGCACAAGACTTAGATAAACTTAAAGTTAAAGGTGACGATCAAAAAGCTGGTGTTACTCTAGTAGGGAAAGCATTGCAAGCACCTATTAGACAAATAACTTTAAATGCTGGTGTCGATGGTTCAGTTGTAGTTGGAAAACTAATTGAGCAAAGCAAAAAGAGTCAGGGCTATGACGCTCAGAATGAGGAATATGTTGATATGTTCGCCAAGGGTATAATAGATCCTGTTAAAGTTGTGCGAACTGCCTTACAAGATGCAGCTTCAATTGCTGGATTACTTGTAACCACAGAAGCTATGATTGCTGACAAACCAGATGATAAAGATTCTGCTGCTGGTGGAATGCCTGGTGGGATGCCTGGTGGAATGGGCGGAATGGGCGGAATGGGTGGAATGGGCATGTAATCCCTTATTTACCAAAACAAAAATTCAAAAAGGCCATCTTTTAAGATGGCCTTTTTTTTTATTAAGATGTTATAAGATTAAGATATGTCAAAAAGATATAGTGGAAAATCATTTAAAGACTCGAGTGTTAGTAAAAAACCAAAATTAAGCTTGAAAGAAAAAAGGAAACTTAAAAAAGAAAAATCTAAAAAATCTTAAACTTTAGCTCTTTTTTTACTATGTTTTTTAAAGGTAAAACTTTTAGGTCTATCATTTCTACTTTTAAATTTTTTCTTTCCTTTAAAACTAAAACTTTTTTTCTCTCCTTCATTTGAAGAATTATCAGATGGTTTTCTTCCAAAATATTTTGGGTTGTTTGTGAAGCCAGCCGGTTTTGAATCATTTTTTTTAAAGAAACTTTTTTTTCCTTTAAAGCCAAAACTTTTTTTCTCTCCATCTCTTGATGATCTATCTACTTTTCCCTTGCCATAAGATTTGGGTTTATCTCCAAAGCTAGATTTGCCTTTGTAACCAAAACTTTTTTTCTCTCCATCTCTTGATGATGAACTAGATCTTCCAAAGCTAGATTTGCCTTTGTAACCAAA
>Ga0209335_10002798_pt1 | contig 17990 bp, 17 predicted proteins | sample COG_09_FD_184753 | JGI IMG/M metagenome (GOLD analysis project Ga0209335, IMG submission 184753) | Pelagic Microbial community sample from North Sea - COGITO 998_met_09 (SPAdes) (version 2) | ecosystem: Environmental > Aquatic > Marine > Neritic zone/Coastal water | place: Helgoland, sampling...
AATAGCGCCGCTTACCGCCCCGAGTAGCCAAGTCTCAAGCCTCAGCCCTCAAGTCTCAGCCCTCAAGCCTCTCCAAATGCTCCCGATCCACGAACAGTTTTATACTTTCCAAGGCGAGGGTGCGCACGCAGGTCGAGCCGCTTACTTCATCCGCACTTTTGGCTGTCCCGTGCATTGCCCGTGGTGCGACTCCGCTGGCACCTGGCACCCGGACTACATCCCCAAGCACATTGACCGGCTCGAGCCCGCAGCCCTCGCGGCCGAAGTCGCCGACACCCGCGCCGAGTTTACCGTGATCACTGGCGGCGAACCTGCCATCCACGATCTCAGCGCGCTCACTGCCGCACTGCACGCGGTGGGCCAACAGACCCACCTCGAAACTAGCGGTGCCTTTCCGATCCGCGGCGCATTCGACTGGATCACCCTCAGCCCCAAGCGCTGGAAGCTGCCACTGGCCGACAACGTCGCCCGAGCCAATGAGTACAAGCTCATCATCGACCGTCCTGAAGCGATCGCCGAATACGTCGACGCCCTGACCGAGCGCGGCGCCGGGCTGAGCGCCGAGCATATCGTCTGGCTGCACCCCGAATGGTCGCAGCACAACAACCCAGCGGTGCTCAACGCCATCACCGAATGGATCAAGACCCACGGCGCCCCCTACCGCGCCGGCTGGCAGTTACACAAAAACTACGCCGCCGATTGTATGGATCAACGCAGCGTCCCCGCCGCCCCACTCGGCGGTGATCCGGAGCTAGGGTTTTAGCAGTTCGTGGACTGCTCCAATGCTCCCCGATCTTACGATCGAGGCTACCATGTATACGTGGCCTCCGTCGTCAGACGGGGGGGATCGGCAGCCAGCACCCGCACGACTCCAGTGCTCCCCGATCTTACGATCGAGGCCACGCAGCGACAAAAAAGCCCTCGGGTTACCGAGGGCTTTTGAAAATCTTTGTCTGCAGAGTGCCGGCAGGCGTCACTCTGCGATCGCTACGCTCTAGTCGCTAGCGGATCTCAACCAACTCACACTCGAAGATCAGTGTGTCACCCGGCTTGATCGCACCACCTGGACGCGGGGTGTTGCCGTAGCCTAGCTCGCTGGGGATGTAGAGGACGATCTTACCGCCCGCACCGATCTTAGTCAGGCCTTCGCCGAAGCCTTTGACCACACCATTAAGTGGAAATTCGGCGGGCTCACCACGATCGTAGGAGCTATCAAACTGTGTGCCGTCGATCAAAGTGCCCTTGTAGTGTACCAGCACTTTATCAGTCATGGTGGGCTTCACCTCCGAGCCTGGCTCGAGTACCTTGTAGTGCAATCCGGACTCGCTCGACTGCACCGCGGCATCCGCACTCAAGCCGGCAATGAAAGCCTCGCCAGCGGCAATATTCTCAACTGCCAGCGCCGCACCTGCTTGTTCCGCAGCCGCTTGAGCAGCAGCTTGGGCAGCTTGCGCGGCTGCTTGAGCCGCTTCAGCGCGTGGCTGGATGAATGCTTGGAATGCAGGCATCTTGGCCTCCATGGCAGGATCCATTGCCGTGGCGAGCGCACCCGCAGCAAAACCCTTGGCGATTAATTCAGCATCGTCAGCACCAAACCCGAGCTGTGCCAGCCCAGACTGCAGCACCATGACCATGCCGATTTTGTCTAACGCATCCGGCGTAATAGCTGGCAACTCTGCCGCTTCAGCTTGCACCGCTTCGGCGCGCGCTTGCGCTTGGCCAAAGGCCGCTTGCATCGCTTCCTGCGGAAAGTCCTGTACGTTCACTTCGCCCGCGAGACCTTTTTGCAGACCTCCTGCCATTGCAGCGATACCAGCTGCATCCAGCTTCAGCGTTGCCACGCCGCCACTTTGCGCGGTCAGGTAACCGAGCATTTCAATTAGTTCAGCTTCCGACACTTCGACCGCAGCGACAGGCGCAGCGGCAACAACCGGGGCAGCGACCGCTGGCACCGTAAGCGGCTCGGTCACGGCGACCGTGGCGGGCTCTGCCGCCACGACTTCTGCCACAGCTTCAGCCTCGACCGATTCGTCTGCTTCAACTGCTTCGACTGCCGCAGGCGCGGGCTCGGTGTCGGTGTCGGCAATCACCACGACTTCAGCAGGCGCGCTGACGTCGGCAGTAGGCTGGGCACAAGCAGCAAAAAATAAGGTAGCGGCAGCCAACAGTATGGCTGAGCCCATGGGTAGATGGATTTTTTTTAACATATGAATTATCTATTTTGTTTGGAATTAAAAGAAGGAGATAACCTTTAGTATGCTGCCGAAAGGTCAATACGCATCACGCAAAATCCGCCAACTAAGTAGCGCCGCTCTGCAGTGTGTCAGGCCAGCGTCCGAAGTGTTCCCGTCTGCCTGTGTTTCGGGCACAAAAAAGCCCCGACCGCAGTCGGGGCTTTTGAAATTTCAATTTGAGTCGAACTAAGCGCGACGACGGCGAACCATCACTGCACCCAAGGCACTTAGACCCGCGAGTGCCGCGAATGTAGATGGCTCAGGGACGGCAACAACTGTCTGCGCAGTCAGATTTATGCTGTCATACTGTGTGAAGTTTGCTGGATAGGCCAAGTTATCACCATTTGCACCTGGAACCAGCCAATTTGCAGCAGATAACACATTGAAACCTAGACCTGCAGTCGCAGTAACACTCGTAGTTGTCTCAGAACCAAAGGTAACAATATAGAAAGCATCGTTAGCCGATACGCCATTGGTATCAAGAGTGAAACTAGCCGCACCAGAAAGGTTGTCACCGGCAAAAGTTGATGTAGAAGCGTTATATCCGATAACGTAGTCATCTGAAGTACCTACAAACGAGTTTAGTGTAAATGTATCACCAGCGACTGATCCGTCGAAAGCTAGACCGTCATTGTTCGTATCGACAATAACGTAGGAGCTTGAGCCTGCGACAGCACCCGTGATGTTTGTGACTGCTTGTCCAGAAAAGGTTACTGCACTTACGGATAGAGCACTCGTCAGAAATATTGAAGTTACTATGGATTTAATTTTCATATATGGTTTTGGTTTGATTAAAATAAATTGTTAGAGTTAAAGCGAATATGGTGGAGTTGGATTCCATTCCGCGAGTTCCGCGGATCCAGCAGCACGTCGAACAATAAATGCTCCGCCTGCTGGAATTTCAACTGAGCCAGCAGCGGCAAAGGTATTTGCATCATACCAACCGTCGTTCGCACCACCATCTTCGTAATAGAGGTAAGTAGCCGCGGCGGAGATATTTTGACCTGAAGTCCCATCGATATCGAAGATCAGAACGGTGTCTATTGGACTTGAAGCATTAGTAGTTGCAGTAATTGCAGCCGCAAGGTTAGACCCATCTAATGTAAGCCCAGCTGGATATGGATTCACTAATTGTGAATCCTGCTGACCAGCCACTTGACGAGAAATTGTGCTTCCAACAACATTCACAGGCACGGCGCCAGAGGTAACAGTTACGATAGGACTTGCAGTATTGTTACGTATGGTAAGATACGTATCAGGCACTAAGGCCAAATCATTAGCAGGCGCAAAAGTATTTGTATCGTACCATCCATCATTCACGCCATCCTCAAAGTATAGATACGAACTACCAGCAGAAAGATTAATGCCGACTGCTGTAGGATCATTAATTAGCACTGTTGCTGTGGGAGCATTTGGATTAGTATTAACTCCAACGCCTTCACCACCAGGAAACGCGGTCGCTAAAGTCCAAAATGGGATGACAGCAAACGTATCAGTCGGAGCCAACAATACATCAGCAGTTGTAATCGAATTAACCGCAGTTGCGACAACTTCAGACCATTGACCGGCATTGGCACCTGAAGTCGCCAATACATAGTGCGTATTATCATAAGCATTCGCAACAAGAGTCGCAGAGACAGTGACCACAGCATCACTCACACTATCTGCAACACTAGTTAAGGCAGTCGCTTGGGCCAAAGGCAAGCCAATCAGAGCGTCATCACCAGTAGGAGTTGTTTTCGTTACATACCCAACTGGGGCAGTGGTTGCGGTTTGAGCCGCGAGCGAGCTAACCGAAAGAAGCGCAGCTCCAGACAGCAATGCGATAAGTTTTTGAGGGGTATTCATCATATTTATTTTTGTTTGGGAATTAATTGTTACTAAACTATCTTAGACTGCTTATGTAAATAGGGAATGCACTGTGTTGATCAAAGATTTGACTGAAAAACCGTAGGGGCGGCTCTCACCTAAAATACCGGCGAGCAACACATGAACGCATCATTCAAAGCGTATTGCAAGTTTTTTTTATTTTTTTTAATTTATTTAAACGATTTACCTAGAGGCTAGCAGCAAACAAGCACAGCCGGCGTCTATTTGCCGATCGAATCGAGAATCGACGGCACTGGCGTGGCATTCGGATCAGGGAAGAGCGACTGGCTGGAGCCACCGCCAGTCAACTGCGGGACGAGCGTAAACGCAGAAGAGCCAATGCCTGCGGCTGCCGAGGCTCCTGCGGTAGAGGGATCCTCCAGCGCCCAAGCGGCGCCCGCAGGCCTATGATTCAGATCCGCAGGCCGAGTGAAGACGCTCCAGGTAAGCCCCAAATTTGTGGTAATCGCCTTAATCCGCACCGCATGCCTGAACTGACCATCCACCGTCATGCGGCTCTCGACCGGAATCGCTAAGCCCTCCAGCATCTCGGTCTCCACGTGCGTCGTGACCTCAAGGTCGCCCGACACGGCATTGGTGGTGATCCGCTGGCGCTCCGTAAACTCCCGAGCGTCGATCGCATAAATAATCTGCTGCTCATTCGGCAAAATGACGCGTATATCATAACAGTTCACCCCTTCGACCTGACGCTTGCCAAGCAGCTCGATCCGCTTGCCTGGCATGGTCGAATAGAGCAGATGTTCGCCGGTGGTGGCATCGCGAATGAAGTTGCGCGCCTCGGCCGGCGGCATCGCCACCGCGCCGTTGAGATCGGCAGAACTGAGCTGCCAGGCATCGGTGCCGTCGTAAGCCATCACCAGTCGCCCATCGCGCTTGCCCATCAAGACAATTTTGCAGTAATCCGGCTTTTTCTTATAGGCGATAAACCGAAACTCATCCTGCGCCCCGCGCAAATTGCCCTCAAAGCGGATGCTCTTGATGCTGGCCCAATGCGCACTGCCGCCGAGCGAGCGCTTATAATACTTGCCCAGGATCTTCGCTAGCTCCGGATCAATGCCCGTTAGATCCATCGGATTGAGACGTGCAATCGCCTCGCTGTAGTCAAACTCGGCCTCCGCGACAAGCAGCGACGGCGCAACGGCAGACAGCATGCCGATCAAAATGAAAGCGAGACGTATAAATGCAGAGGTCGGGGACATACGGATAAGTGGTAACAAAAAAACCGCCTAAATCGAGCCATAAATGTTAAGTCTAACAAAAATACTTTCTAATCTGAGGGTCGAGGCCACGCAACGTAGATCACTTAGGCATCTTAAACATCCAGGGCATCACGCCGGAGTTCACCGTGACCTTATCGAGTTCGAGCGTGGAAACCCAGACGCCATTTTCGGAACTTACCACTTTGCGCGCAATCGGGATGCCGGACTCGCAGACATAATTCTGCAACCGGGTCTCACTGACTTCGCCAGTGCGGCGATCGGTCCTGATAATTTTACTTTCGAGATGAGAGTGGATATCGACAAAATAATCGAGCTGATCGCCTGACTCCAGCGTCACGCGGAGTTGATGGCAAATCGCGCCATCGACGGGCACGGTATCGAGATATTCGATCTGCTTGCCGAGCGCATAAGGATAGAGCAACTCACTCGCAAACTGAGCGCGCTGAATGAACCGGCGCGCCGGCACGGGCTGCATCTCGATCGGCGCAGCCGGGCCGGTCTGTTGCCAAGCCACGTTGCCATCATAGCCCAGCTGCATTGTGCGGTGCGGGTCATGGATCGTTATTTTAAGATAGTGTGGTTTCTTTTGGTAGGCGTTAAACTGGTATGTGCCGCCGTCGAGCGACAACTGCCCTGCAACGCGCAGACTCACAATCTTATCCCAATTTTTAGCACCTCCCAGACCGAGCTGATAGTAGCGATTCAACACCATGCCCAAGCGATCACCGCCCATATCTGGCATGGCGGCCTGCCGTAAGTGTAGCGCCACATCATCGATCGCGGCATCCTGCGCAGCCGCGATCTCCCCTGCTGCCCTGCTCGAAAGCAACAAAGCGAGACCAAGCATCCCATACCAACACGTGCGTAACAGCGGCAGACTCATGCGCGCAAATAGTCTGGCAATCGCTGCCGCCAGGCAAGTCGTAAGTGGGCGGTGGTATGTTGTCTGATCTTACCATTAACCGGCACAATATCGTGGCCTCCGTCGTGAGACGGGGGTTTAGCTGCCAACACGACTCGACCAATGCTCCCCGATCTGACGATCGAGGCCACGGTGCCTCTCCCCCGAGGGAAACTAAAGCATCGACTCGCGTGCGAGAACATTACACATCTGTAAGCCACCACTTTACTATGCCTCAGTTTGATTACAAAGCCCGCCAAGCCGACGGAAACACCGTGACCGGACGCATCGAATCTGCCGATCGGCGTCAGGCTGCGCAGCGCCTGCAAGAGCAGCAGCTCAGCCCAGTCACGCTAAAAGAAGTGAGCACCGCCAAGCGCTCGGTATGGAGCCAACTGCGCGACAAAACTAAATCGTTGAAGTCACCAAAGCAGGTGAGCGATGACGATAGCGCCGCCCCAGCACAAAGCACTGGCACGCCCAGTCGCGAAAAGATCGGCCTAGCGCTACTCACGCGACTGCTCGAGCTACACTCGTCCGGCCTGCCAATGGGCGACGCGATCCGTATTTTGAGCCAGCGCCTGAGCGATCCGGAACAAAAGCAATTGGCCAGCTCAATCTGGCGCGACCTGAGCGAGGGCGCGACACTGGCCGGCGCACTGGCGCGTCAGACTAAATATTTCTCCGGCTCGATCACCTATGTGATCGAGGCAGGCGAAGCGACTGGCAACCTCAGCCCGATCCTGCGCAAGGTCATCGACTTCCTCGAAGAGAAGCAGGCGATCCGGCAAAAGATGATTACTAGTATGGCCTACCCCGGCTTCATTTGCACGGTGGCGTTCGTGGTGGTGATTATTTTCCTGACCGTGCTCCTGCCACAGATCGAAGGCATGCTCGACAAGCTGGGCGGCGAAATGACTTGGAGCGCGCAACTATTGATGGATGGCTCGGCCTTTTTAATTCAATTTGGGCCGTTTCTGCTGATTGCTCTGGTGCTCGGCATTGTGGCGCTCGGCCAATGGCGCAAGACCACAGAAGGACGGCAGAAGTCCGACAAGTGGTTCTTAAAATTACCGCTACTGGGCAAGATTTTCTACTTCTCTGACCTCTTCCAATCCGGCAATCTGGTCAGCACACTGCTGGAGAGCGGCATCAACACCACCGAGGTGCTACGCCTGACCGAGCGCACGATTAAAAATACCGATCTGCGCGAGCGCTTCCACATCGCCCGCGGCCAGGTCAACGAGGGGCTCTCGATCGCTCAAGCGTTTAAGCGCAACGACTTCATGCCCGACCTGGCGATCGACATCCTGACCGTCGGCGAAAACACCGGCAACCTCGGCCACAGTATGACCGAGGTGACCAAAGGCTTTCGCAATGAGCTGACCAAGCGCCTCGGGCTACTGACCAACCTGGTGGCGTCCGGCGCGTTGATTTGCGCATTTTTGATGGTCGCGCTGATCGCGATCGGCATCGTCACCAGCGTGTTTCAAGTCAGCCAGACCTTGTCGGTTTAGATGTGGGAGACGCTCCCCGATCTTACGATCGAGGCTACCCAGCGCACGTGGCCTCCGTCGTGAGACGGGGGTTGTGCGCGCGTTGCCTCAACTCATCAAATTAGCTCGCCTTAAACCTAACGGTATTTAATGTTACTTTCATGTGGACAGAAAGGAGGCTCCCTAGGCTGGGCAAATCTCATTACTTGGGTCCCGCGTATGTATTTTGGACGCATGTTGTAAAAGATCGTGCCACAGGTTGGCTTGATGACCCATTTCATGCGCACTTTAGAGAAGTGCTCTTGCATGCGATGAGCCGCTATCAAATCGCCTGCCCCACCTACGTGCTAATGCCGGACCATATTCATCTAATTTGGATAGGGTCTCAACAAAGCAGCAACCAACTGCTAGCAAACCGATTGCTGCGCACGCACCTGCAGCTGCCACTACAAAAACAAGCCTACGACCACGTGATCCAACAAGACGAAAGGACTGGCTCGCTCTTTGCCGACACCTGCAACTACGTCCGCAATAATCCAGTTCGCGCGAATCTAGTCGAGACCATCGAAGAATGGTCCTTTCAAGGAACCATGGTCCCTGGCTACCCAAGCCTGTACCACGTTGACTCCAGCGTATTCTGGAAATGCTTCCATGCCTACCAGCGCGTCGGCCAATCCTGACGCTCCCCGATCTTACGATCGAGGCTACCTAGCGCACGTGGCCTCCGTCGTCAGACGGGGGTTCTGCGCGCGATCACCGCTCCCCGATCTTACGATCGAGGCTACCCACAAAAAGCGGGGAAACGTGTCGCCACATTTCCCCGCTGGTAAATTGCTAAAGCTGCACGGACTTAGTCTTTCTGCAACTTGCTTTCGGACGCGATCTCGGGGCCGCCTTGCGCGATTGCACGGCGACGCAGGCGTAAGGCATTTAAGCGAATGAAACCGCTGGCATCGTCTGGATTGTAATCGCTATCGACGCCTTCCATGGACGCGATGTCTTCGTCATACAGCGACAGCGGCGACTTGCGCCCGACGGTGGTGACGTTGCCCTTGTAGAGTTTGAGACGGACGGTGCCGGTCACGGTCTTTTGCGAATCGTCGATCAGAGCCTGCAGCGCTTCACGCTCGGGCGCATACCAGAAACCATTGTAAATCAACTCGGCATAGCGAGGGATCAAGCTGTCACGCAAGTGCGCGAGTTCGCGATCCATGGTCAGGCTCTCCATGTTACGGTGCGCTTGCAGCAGGATGGTGCCGCCCGGGGTCTCATACACGCCGCGGCTCTTCATGCCAACGAAGCGGTTTTCAACAATATCGACACGACCGACGCCGTGCTTACCCGCAACCGCATTGAGGTGCTTCATCACTGCCGCAGGATTCATCGCGACGCCATCGACTGCCACACAGTCGCCCCGCTCGAAGTCGAGCTCGATGTATTGCGCCTCATCGGGTGCATCTTCTGGATCAACCGTCAGCTTATACATCGCCTTGTTGTCCGGCGTGGTCGGGTCAAACCAAGGATCTTCGAGGATGCCGGCTTCGTACGAAATATGTAGCAGGTTGCGGTCCATCGAGTAGGGCTTCGAAGCGCTGGCCTCGACGTCGATGTTGTGCTCGCGGCAGTAATCGATCATCTCGGTGCGGCCTGGGAATGCCTTACGAAAGACCTCCATGCGCCATGGGGAAATGATTTCAAGCTCTGGCGCGAGTGCGGCATAGCCGAGCTCGAAGCGCACTTGGTCGTTGCCCTTACCCGTGGCACCGTGTGCGACGGCATCCGCGCCTTCGCGCTCAGCGATCTCGACGTGGGCCTTGGCAATCAGCGGCCGTGCAATCGAAGTGCCGAGCAGGTACTGACCTTCGTAGATCGCATTGGCGCGCATCATCGGGAAGATGAAGTCGCGGGCGAACTCTTCGACCAGGTCGACGGTATAGTGCGCCGACGCGCCGGTGGCCTTGGCTTTTTCAGCCAAACCATCGAGTTCTTCCTCTTGGCCGACGTCGGCCGCGTAGGTAATAATTTCGGCGTTGTAGTGCTCCTTGAGCCAGCTAACCAGAACGGAGGTGTCGAGACCTCCAGAGTATGCGAGAACGATTTTCATATCACGTCTAGGAGTTAGGCGAAGCAGATGCAGATGCAAGCGGAAAGCAGCAGGATTTGCGCGTGGGTGATTTTAAGTTGCAGCACGCAGCAGGATTCTCGGGGAGGGACGAGCTCCGCCTCGTCCGCAGTGCCTCGCAACTATTTAGCTGTCATTGTGGGGCAACTGACTAAACCGACGCGGACGGGCTAAACCGGCGCGGACCACGCGGAGGTGGTCCCTCCCAAAACGCAAGGAACCCCCGTCTCACGACGGAGGCCACGATGGCTCATGATGCTCAGACAAAAAAAAGCCCCCCGGCGAACCGGAGGGCTTTTGAAATGTAGTTTTTCTTACGCTCTAATTAGGCAGGGCCGAATTAGAATGAGAAGAGAAGCTCGGCAGCAAAAACGAGATTATTGCCATCTATTGTGTCGCCGCCATCCTCTAAATCACCATCTTCGTAGCTGATTTCAGTTACAAGCAACAGATTGTCAGCCAAGGCCAAATTATGCGCTACTGTGTATTTGGTAGCCTCAAGTTCGACATCGCCTTGTTCATAGTTGATTGTACTTAGACGACCAGTAACAGAAGCAACGTCGCTGTAAGCGTAATTAGCCATCACAAGGCCGGTTGTCCCATCAACATTATCGCCATCCTCATCATATTCAGAAACATTGATTTCTGCTGCGAACAACCATGCGCCAGTTTCGTAAGTCGCATAGACATTGAGCAGTTCATTATTACCTGAATCAGCATCTTCGAACGCGCCACCGGCAAACACGGTAAACCCGTTGCCGAGGTCGATCGACCCAGCCACTTCAACCGCATAGCTGCTGTCGATATCCTCACCTAAGAGGCCTAATGCGTCATTTGAGTCACCACCCAAGCGTCCAGCGTCAGTACCAAAAGACTGGTCTTGAAGCGAGATGCCGAAGAAGGTAGTGTCTGATGTGCGTGTGAATTTCACACCTTGCACGTATTCACTAATTGCTTGGAATCCAGGAGTTACAGACGAGTTGTCGGAGACATCATTGATTGTGTAAGCAGTTGAGTACTGGTAGAGACCCGTTGGCTCAAACGCTTCGAAACCAAGCATCGATGCATAGCGACCGGCAGTGATGACGTCACCATTACCAAGTGCGTAGTTCACGAAGGCTTGCTCAACTTCGTCATCATAAATATCGCCTCCCTCGCCTCCATCTTCATACTCAAGATCGATTTGGGCAGTGACAACGTCGAAGTTGAACATCCAGCTGATTTCAACTTGATCGACTTGGAAGCTGTTGTTGGACTCTTGTCCACCTGCATCTTCATCAGAATTAGTGTGTGAATAAGAGGAATCTACAAAGCCTTCGAACGAAAGGAATTCGTTAACAACGATTTCACCCATCGAAAAGCTCGTGGCTGCAAGAAATGCAGATGCGATAGCAATTTTGTTTTTCATAGTTTATTTTGTTTTGTTTGTTTTGTTTGTTTTGTTTCCCGAAACAAGCAGCGCAGCTCTATTGAGCCGCTTTGTTTGCTTTGAAATTTGGTTTTTGTACGGTCAGCACTTTACCCTTCCTGAAACTGATCTTACCGCGCAATGAATTACCGTCGTCGCGGATACTGGTTTCATAATAAAAAACTTCGTCGACCCGTGGCTTAAGCGAATCCACCGAGCGCGGTGGATGACCCAGTGCTTCAACCACAACAGCCATCGATGCGCCTGGGCGAACGGCCTCCCACTGCTCTGCCTGCGTCCAACGCAGGTTGCGCCAAGCGCTGTTAGCTAAAATATCAAACGTCGCCGCATTGCCGAGAATCGATGCCTGCGACACATTACCACCAGTGGCAGCCAATGCCTTCACCTCTTTGGTTTCTTGCTCAGCCTCAGCCAGGCGTGTTTCAAGCTCGACCATACGTGCTTCCGAAACATTCGACGCAGCTTGCGGACCTGCTTCCGCCGCAGCGAGACGGGCTTCCATCGCAATCAAACGCGCTTCCAATTGTGCCATACGATCGGCAGTGGCATCCGCATCGGCAGCATAAATTGGAGTAGATAAAACTGTCGCAACAAGTGCAACGGCCCAAACTTTAGGTGAAGTAATACGCATATATTTCCACCCTTTAAGGCTTTTTTTACACCACACTGCAAGCAAAAAAATAACCATTTACCTTAGCGATTGCCACGCCTAGCGTGCCAGACCGCGGCCAAACGCCGTATCCACGACTAAACTACACCACTTTTACTATGCATATTGCCCATAAATATAGACTGCTCGGCTCAATACTTGCGTTCTGCGCGGTGCTACTCGGAGCGTTTGGCGCGCATGCCCTCAAGCAAACACTCAGCGCACACGATTCGATCCAAACCTGGGAAACTGCCGTGCGTTACCAAATGTGGCACGCGCTCGGCCTCATTCTGCTGTCACTGATCTGCGAACGGCAAGTCCTGCCTAAAATGATTGGCCCCTGCTTCTTCATCGGCACGCTGCTGTTTTCCGGCTCACTTTATGGGCTGGCACTCGACGGACCAAACTGGCTCGGCCCGATCACACCGCTCGGCGGGCTAAGCCTGATCGCCGGATGGGCGCTGCTGGCTTATTCGTGCGTTATCAATAAGGCGCCGTAACTGGTACTATTAAGCGGACATCGAGGCGATGCCCCTCCACGCAAGGCTACGCAACGAATTCGATAAATTAAATTCAACCATCCCCCTCTATCTAATTGAAACCCGACACCGGATCCATCTAACTCCTAAATCTATGCCCAATACACTCGAAACACTCAAACAACTGACAACCGTCGTCGCCGACACCGGCGACTTCGCCACACTAGAGGCCTATGCGCCGCAGGATGCGACCACCAACCCGTCGCTGATCCTCAAGGCCCTGCAACAAGAAGCATATTTACCGGTGCTCGATGCCGCAATCGACGCTACCAAAGACTCTGGCAAAACTGGCGAAGCACGCATTGATCTCGTCATCGACCACCTACTAGTCGGATTCGGGCAAAAAATTCTCGAAATCGTCCCCGGCCGCGTCTCGACCGAAGTGGACGCCTGCCTGTCGTTCGACATCGACAAGACCGTCGCCAAAGCCCGCGAGTTGATTGCGCTCTACGAGGCAAAGGGCACGCCACGCGAACGTATCTTGATTAAACTGGCGTCGACTTGGGAAGGCATCCGCGCCGCCGAAATCCTGCAAAAGGAAGGCATCCGCTGCAACATGACGCTGCTGTTCTCGCTGGTGCAAGCGGTGGCCTGCGCCGAAGCGGGCGCACAATTGATCTCGCCCTTTGTCGGCCGCATACTGGATTGGTATAAGGCCAACAATGACACCGACTATACCGCAGCAACCGACCCTGGCGTGATCAGCGTCGGCGAAATCTACACTTACTATAAGAAATTCGGCCACGACACCGAAATAATGGGTGCCAGCTTCCGCAACATCGGCGAGATTCTTGAACTTGCGGGTTGCGACCTATTGACCATCAGTCCGAATCTGCTCGAGGAGTTGCAAGGGATGAATGTCGACGTGCCACGCAAACTCGACCCAGAAGCGGCCCAAACTGCCGATATCGAACAGATCGATGCCTCCGAGGCATCCTTCCGCTGGTTACTCAACGAAGATGCGATGGCCACCGAAAAACTCGCCCAAGGCATCCGCGTGTTCGGGCAAGACATGCTCAAGGTACGCGCCATTGTTGCCGCGAAGCTCGGATAGGCGTCGCAGGCGCGCCACACAAACGCTCCCCGATCTCACGATCGAGGCTACCCGACAACGTGGCCTCCGTCGTCAGACGGGGGTTCTGTAGCCAGCACGCGCGCCACAAAGCACCACAATCACCAACGCGGCTTGCCAAAAGCACACGAGTGCGCATCTATCTCGGCATGGCATATGAACACACCTCCACGCGACGCGTTGAATTCTCCGAAACTGACATGGCTGGCCTTGTGCATTTTTCGAATTTTTTCAAATACATGGAAACTGCAGAGCGCGACTTTTTCGAGGCCGCGGGCGTGGACCTGATCAACACAGCGCCTGGCGAATTAGTCGGCTGGCCACGCGCTCGCGCTGAGTGTAAATTCACCGCGCCGCTGCGCTTTGGCGACAGCATTGACATCCACCTCGCAGTCAAGGCGGTCAAAGATCGCTCGATCGACTACCAATTCCGCATTTTCCGCAAGAATGCAGACGGCAGCCGCACCCAAACCGCCAAAGCGCACCTGACGACTATCCTGACTAAGCTCGTCGAAAATGGCGAACTGCAGTCGGTCGAGATCCCAGAATCTGTGCGGGCGCGCATCACCGAAGCCCCCGCCGCCGTACTCGCTCGTCCCGGCGGCGTCTAAACAATCGTTGTAAACATCTCACACCGCGCCAGCAACCACCCGCCCATGAAACCACACGCTCTTGTCACCAACGACGATGGAATCGATTCCATTTTCCTGCATCGCCTCGTCGATGCGCTGCTGCCTGATTTTACAGTGAGCGTTGCCGCGCCTGCTTTTGAGCAAAGCTGGATCGGTCGAGCCGTCACTCGACACGGCGAAATCGAAGTCATCCAGAGCCCATCATTCTTCCCCACCGGCGTGGAGGCATGGGCGATCAGTGGCACGCCGAGCGACTGCGTCAACATCGCACTCGGCAATCTACTGCCGCAACTACCCGACATTGTCCTGTCTGGCATCAACATTGGCTTCAACACCACCGAGACGCTAATCCTCAGTTCCGGAACCGTGGCTGGCGCGATCGAAGGCGCACTGTGGAATCTGCCCGCGATTGCGTTTAGCAAATGTGTGCCGAATCATTTGTTTGCCAATATTCAACAAAGCAACGGCCAGACCGAGGGCGCCTTGACCGACTCTCTGTCCAGCGCAGCCGAACATGCTCGGCGCATCGCGCTGGAAACACTCAAGCAGCCACCAGCCAAGGGCACGGTGGTAAACATCAACTTCCCGGCCAGCACCAATGCCGACAGCCCAACCGAACAAACCGTGCCCGCCAAGGTCCACCTCGGCAGCCTCTACGCGCAGAGCAGCCCCGGCAAATATAGCTTCCGCTACTCGGACGGCATCACCGCCGAGCCCGACCCGCAATCGGACCGCGAGGCATTGGAGCGTGGCAGCATTAGCCGCAGTATTCTCGACTTTGCACGCATCGGCCAACGCAGCTAACCATATCCGCCATTCCCGCTCCGCTCTCTTTCCGCTCTCGCGGTCCATTTTATAGTTGTATGTGCGACTCCCAAAAAATATGCCAATAAAGATGAATTGCTTCTCCACTCAGAGATACGATGCCACTTTTAATATTTCATTAAAAGCGCTGCTGTTTTGCCTACTGACACTCACGCTCGGATTTTCGCTGTCTGCACAACAGAGCGACGAGCTCTATCAGGGCACCTGGCAAATCGAGACACCCGATGACGGCGCGCTGGTCCTCATCGTCAAGCGTAACGGCCTCGCCTCGTACTTCTGGGGCGACAATGCCGACCGCACTGTTTATCGGGGCAGCTGGGCTAGCGATGATAGCGGCGCCACCTTAACCTGGGAAGACGGCAGCACACACCGCATCACGCGCGACAGCCTCGGCTACGCGATCGCTTTTCAGGACGCCGCTGCAATCGAACAATATGCGACCCAAGCACAACAGGTCCCCAAGGAAGTGCTCGGCCAATGGGCTAAGGCGCCTGCCAAGCCAGACGAGCAAGTCTCTGATCGGGATAAAGCCAAAGGCTTCTTTGGCACCTGGGAAATCGAGACAGACGCCGGCCCCTACTACATCGTGGTCGAGCCCAACCGTTCTGCAGCGAGTAACTGGAGCCCTGGCAATGCCAGCAGCGTAGGGCTACGCGGCTCCTGGGCAAAGCAAGGCAGCGAACTCCACCTGGTCTGGGACACCGGACACTACGGCATCCTCAAGCAAAACGACCGCGACTTCTCCTTTAAGCTGATCTCCCCTGGCACCCGCATCGATCAGGACACGACCGAACTGTTCAGCGCAAGCCGCATCAACGACGACAAACTACCGGCCGCGTGGCAGGCAAATTACCAAGCAGAGAAAGCCGCCAACAGCGGCGGCATCGCCTTCTCCAGCCGTAAAAATGCCAACTTATTTTACCGCGGGATCTGGATCATTCAGCGCAGTGCAACGACCTTCGAACAGATTGAGATCGGCCGTTTTGGCGGTCTCACAACTTCGGTCGACAATAGCCTCGAGGGCACATGGCGCATGACTGGCCAAGACATCTTTATGCGCTGGGACGATGGTATGCGTACCGTGCTCAGCCCTGTCGGCCAAGGCTTCCTGCTCTATCACTACAAGCCTGGGCGCCCACTCGACGCTGTGCCGACGCGCATCTTTGCAGCAACACCAGATGACGCGGCCAAATTTGCCACGCACATGCAGGGCCGCCAAGACGTCGCCGAGCAAATGCGCAGCCTCGCCGAAGCCGCAGGGGTAACGACCAACCCAGTCGACACCGGATGGGGGCAGACATTTATGCGCTGGGCTTGGCCATTCAGCGAAGATGAGCAGCCACAATCGACCGAAGCTCTACTACAGGAAAGTTACGAAACCTCTGACAGCCTAGACCCATGGTGGTGGCCATTCTGGAGCGAGAAGCCAAGCAGCGACGCCCTACCAGAGACCGACACTAGCACTGCAGTTGCAACCGACATCATCGAAGTCGAACTCGTCGAAGCACCTGCCGAAACCGTCGCTACCGAGCCGCTTGAAGTCGCCGAAAGCGCAGCTGTTGCCACCGATAAGACCGCCACCACCAAGCCAGCTAAGCGAAGCTGGAAATGGCCGTTCTAATCTGAAGCCAACTTAACTTATTTCCCATTTACATTTATTATGACCACCGCGACCAACCACTCCGCCTTGAATCAGTCTCCACTCGCGAGCATCGATCCTGAAATCTACGCCACTATCGCCGCTGAGCGAAAGCGCCAAGAGAGCCATATCGAGCTCATCGCATCCGAGAACTTCACCTACCCGTCCGTGATGGAAGCGCAAGGTAGTGTACTGACTAACAAATACGCCGAGGGCTACCCTGGCAAACGCTACTACGGCGGCTGCGATCACGTCGACGTCGTTGAAGAGCTCGCAATTGAACGTGCCAAAGTACTGTTTGGAGCTGACCACGCCAACGTGCAGCCCCACTCAGGCAGCCAGGCAAATGCCGCGGTTTACCTGTCCGTGCTACGCCCAGGGGACAAGATTCTCACCATGAATCTCTCCGACGGCGGCCACCTCACACACGGCCACCCAATGAACTTCAGCGGCATCTACCATGATGTCGTCAATTACGGTGTCGACGTCGAGAATGGCCTGATCGATTATGATGCGATCGCCGCAACCGCACGCGCCGAGAAGCCGAAGATGATTACTGTCGGTGCATCTGCCTACTCGCGGATCATTGACTTTGAGCGGATGGGTAAAATCGCCCGCGAAGTCGGTGCTTACTTGTTGGCCGATATCGCACACATCGCTGGTCTGGTCGCAGCAGAGGTTCACCCCTCGCCAGTACCGCATGCTGACTTTGTCACCACCACTACACACAAGACCCTGCGCGGCCCTCGTGGCGGACTGATACTGTGTAAAGCCGCACACGCCAAAAAGATCGACACGGCAGTCTTCCCCGGCACGCAAGGCGGCCCATTGATGCATGTCATCGCAGCCAAAGCGGTGTGCTTCAAGGAAGCAGCGACCGACGACTTCAAAGCCTATCAGGCACAGGTCGCCGCCAATGCCAAAGCACTCGCGAATGCATTGATCGAGCGCGGCCACCACATCATCAGCGGTGGCACCGATAATCATCTGATGATGATCGACCTGCGCAAAAAAGACCCTGAACTCACTGGTAAAGTCGCGCAGATCGCACTGGACGCCGCCAACATCACCGCCAATAAAAACACCGTCCCTGGCGAAACACGCAGCCCCTTCCAGACCAGCGGCATCCGCCTCGGCACCCCAGCGGTGACTAGCCGCGGCATGGACGAGGCCGACATGCTCCGGATCGCTGAAGCAATTGACATGGTGCTCAGCGCACCGACCGACGAGGGCGTCATCGCCCAAGCCCGCGCGATCGCTGAAGACCTCAGTGCGAAATACCCGCTACCGTATCCAGCGTAGCTCAAGGTTCGCGGCGACAGACGCAGTAACAATTATTCAA
>Ga0209335_10002805_pt1 | contig 17958 bp, 26 predicted proteins | sample COG_09_FD_184753 | JGI IMG/M metagenome (GOLD analysis project Ga0209335, IMG submission 184753) | Pelagic Microbial community sample from North Sea - COGITO 998_met_09 (SPAdes) (version 2) | ecosystem: Environmental > Aquatic > Marine > Neritic zone/Coastal water | place: Helgoland, sampling...
TGGCAGTGAGGGGTTCCAGCCGAGGAAGCAGCCTGCGGATAGCCAACGAGTTCGACCGGTCAAAGCCCGCAGCACCACGACGTGCTGCGCACCGCAAGAATAGTCCGATGGGTCCGTTTTGACAGATTGTGCAGTGCTACCTTACATCGAAGTCAGCCCTTGTGACGAGTGCTTTCGCTCAGGGAAACTCTGCTTCCTCTGCTGTTCGCTGTGCTCATCTTCCTGCTCGCACCTTCAATCTCTCATAATCTATACTGCTACTACTTGTCAGGCGCGCCTCCCGCTCCTCTCAACGATCTGACCACTGATACTGCGGGCACAGGCTGGCTTGCCTTGCTGCGAAGATACAGATGTTCGGCGCAACCCTGCCTCAATTGGTCTGAAGAACTCCTGGTTCGAACACAGGCGCGCTGTTCACAGCACTGTTCTGTGTGATCGTGGCGGCTTTTTTCACACTTCGAAAATTTCTTGGGCCAAAGCAGGCCGTGTTTTTCGGTGCGCTATCGTACGGGGGAATTTTGTGGCAGACAACACTACATAACCTGCTACACCACCGCATGATCGTGCTGGCGCTGGTGTGCGCCGCGTTCGCTGGATTTCTGCTCGCGTACAACTACCCGCCATCAAAAAAGGGGCAGATGTCGTTTCAGATGATTCTGCAGTTTGTGGCTGGCATCTTGGTCTTCATCGCCTCACCTTCTCTTGCTTCTGAGGGATGCGCCATCTACTTGGTCTTTGGAACATCCTGGATTTATACCTCTTATGTCCGACCTCATCTCCGACCACGACGTCTTGGGCGCGAAGATGGTCGAAATTCTGAGGAGCACGACGTAGCAGCGCAGGGTGGGGAGACCATGGGATTTGAGAGTCCTCAGGGCACCGACAGAGGGCCCACGGATGCGGCTGCTGCAGGATATGTAAGACACGTTGCAGAGAGGTGGGGAAAAGAAGCGACACCTGTTGGCGCCGCTCAGTGGGCCGCATCATCACCTGCTATTGTAGGACGGAGTCTGACAGGGTGGGCTACACCGACGCCAAAGAAGCGCCTGACGGAGAAACGGTGTTCGCCCCTGCCCGCGGTGGGGCGCCTGTGGCAATGAGAACTGACGATGGAGCGAATCCTCGAGCGGGTAGATACATCGAGGAGCACTACCGGGGCCCACTCGAGACCGAGGTCAAGACGCACAATCCATTTCACTGTACAGCTCCAGCCCCCCACATTACTTCTCCTGCCTTACGTCCTACAGCGTGTGGGAGGCGTCACGTGGCCTCTTGCACCTCGCAAGGGATGATGTGTGCATTCCGATAGGTGCGGGCGCGCAAGAGTATGTATCGGAGGAGGCATACCGCCGCCAGGCAAGCCCGTGGCTGTAACTCGAGAAGCGCTGTTCCCCAAGCCCTGCATCCTGACACCAGCGCTACCCGCCAAATGCTGTCTGTCAAACGCGTCTTGCTGCTGACCAGGCGATCGAGCACACACGACGTCAGGAGGAGGAGCTAACCGCATACATGATGTCGGGCTCCGTCTCAACGCCGTTTCCCTGTCCTCACTGGGCGGGTTAGGCACTAACATTTCGGTACGGCTTGGCCCATGCAGGACCGGCGGCGGCTTTGAAAAGTACACTCACCTTCTCTCGGCGGAAGCGAAGCGCATGTGGGCCGAAAAGGTGGGCGAGAGCCAGTTGCCGCCTGACAGGAATGCCTCGGACTCTGATTGACCGCCTTGAGAAATCAAGGAGCCTGAACAAAGTTATCAGCAGTCCTGGGCTGTCACTGTTTGGGTCGTCCGAAAGGATCGGAACGAAGTGTGCAAAGCCCAGCTCTACCAATTGCAATCCCGGGTTGTAGGCTTTTAATAACGAGGTTTCAACATATACATCGACTGTGTAACCTTCTCGCAACCCACCGAAGGTCGTTTTAAAAAACACCGTTGCCAACCGTTCGCGGCCCCGGTGGGGCCGGCGGTGGCGGCTGGGCGGTGCAGGATGAGGCTTCTCGCCGTGGTTTTTCGCGGTCTGGGTTGTGGTTTTTTCCCCGTTTGGAGTTCTTGCGTGCCTATCGATTAGGTTTGGTTGTATGATACCCGGCTGACTGCGACGTAGCACACAACCGTCATGGAGACTGCGTTGTTCAGAGAACGTGCCCAATGATCTTCTCCTCGATGCTCATTCGAATTGCCGCCTCAGCTCAAGTTCGTCAGATCTCCTTTCCGTGCCGACCCCGCAAGTGCGACAAACTCTCTCACGGTGTCAGCATTCTTCCGGGTTTATGATGCCCCTGCCACTCACGCCACCGTCAAAAAAGGTGTGGCTCACTTCGTCGCCCCGGTGTGCGTGGAATGGATGCAACGGGGTGGACCTTGAGAAGCGATCGAGCTCGAGCTCGAGATAGACAGCAGCGCGCGTCTTGTTCCCGTCCACTCCACGACCGTATTTGCGTCCATTCAAGACCTCCGAAACCTCGCATTGGGGGACGATTTCCGCTGATTGCCAAGAACTACTTGAGGATGCCGGTTCCAAACTCTTGCCCTCAGCTGAGTCGTTACTCGGGCGGCGCCCTTCGATGAGTGATGGCCGGTATCCAAGTGATAGCGTATAAATACGGCGGCGGCGAACCGTCTCGAGCGGTTCAAGACTCTCCAAGACACGTTGTATCTCATTGGCCTCCTCCGACCCGCACGACTGGATTGCTTGCAGAAACGAGTGCACCGTCAATTCGATGCAACGGCAATCGGTGTATGCGACTACGTCGCACGAGCGCAGCAGAACAGACCATGAATGTACGCTACCTGGCACCAACAGCTTTCGGCACGCCGATAAGAACGCCATCTCCCCGACGACTTCGCCCGAACGCAGCTCCTGTATGATCCGTCCACCAAGCGTTGCGTGCGCAACCCCGTAATCAAAGAAAAAGATCGACGTTCCCACCGTGCCCTCCTGGTGCCCCGCGCCGCACCCGTCAGGTCGTTCTATTGCGAAGGCGCAGTCAGGCACGCGGGTCAGCACTACATCTCTATCGCCGCCCTGAACTGCATCTGCAGCCACTGTCTGGCGCTAGTGCCAATGCGCGGGCTGTTTCATGGGAAAGTTCCAACCGCAACAAGCTTCTGGCCCTTCATGAATGTGCGTGGACGCGATTTGTCGATGACGTTCTGTCTGAGCTTGTCAGACATGGCCTTGAAGAAGTCGAAACGATCCCACTTCACCACGACGAGGGGACACGATGCGACGCACTGAGTTGCCCTTGCTGCTAGCTCCCCAAGGGAGCCGGTCGACAGTGATTTGCATATGCGCACCTCAGTACTCCGGTGCTCTTGGTCCTCACTGGACTCGGCGGAGTCAGTAGGGAGCCTGGCGGAATCGGGACCCGAGCCTGAGAAACTGTTGCTTGATCCGCTGCTTTCCTTTAGCCCGACGCGTAGCCCTTTATTGAAATGGAACACGGGCCGACCATGGATGCCAGTAGGCGACGCGCTCATGGTGGTCGAGCAGCCCTGGATGGTCTCGGAAGCAGGATCAACGCAGCTGATGATGACCAAGAAACCAAGAAAAATAGTAGTACCTGTAGTAAATAGTTTTCCAACATTTTGTCTGAACACAACGTTTTAATAAGAGTTCTCAGTTGCTTTACACCCTGGGTGAGAACACCGCGCCGGGGCTTTCTCGGCGCGGCTTGCGGTGTTCCCCCGTGGGTGGAGGATTCACGAGGAATGGAGGATTCAGGTCACGAGAAGGACTCTGTTCCGACGGAAAATCAGGGAACTGGGGGCTGCGAGCCGCACCAGGATGTTGACAGTCGGAGTGAGACGTACAGCGTGCCAGAGACGCCTACGCTGGAGGCTGAAGAGTCTATCGACGAGGGCGGCGAGGGATGTGAGGGAACGAACCCGGCCGTGGCACCCCTCGACCAGCACGCTGATTCATCGCTGCTGAGCTCGCCGATGCGGGCGCACGGCCATGCAAACGCGCCCGAATTTTCTGCCAGCCCGGGGACTCCGGCCGGCACGTCTCCGGTCAAGGTTCCTGCAGCTGGCCGAGTCGCCCAGGTTCTTGCCTGCTTTGCCTGCCTCACTGTCGGGCCTGTCGTGTTTCAGTCCCTGCGCGCGCTTCCTTGAGTCTCTACTGACTCCAGCGCTGGGGGGAGTAGGCGCTGAGGCATCCGCGAGATGAGCTGATCAAACCGGCGAGGTGGGACACACACTCGTGGCTGCCACTGCTTCCTGCTTCGGGCCTGCTAACACTTGACTCGCATGACGTCCTGGGTTTCCCGATTGCGCCTGCACTGGCGGACCGTGTGCTGCAGTGGTCCGAAAGCTACATCCAGACAGTGGCAGCGCAGCGCACGCGCTGGATGTCCTTTCTCGGCACTCACTCGGGTATTGTCGACGATGCTATGCGCTCTCGTCTCAAGTCGCTCGTGCGTATGGGCATACCGCCAGAGCTGCGGCACCGCGTGTGGCGGCTCACAACCGGCTCCTTTGACAAGCAGCGTCGTGCAGCAGTGACGTATGATGACCTCCTGCGGCGCTACCAGGTCTGCAAGCCGCACATCCAGTGCGCACCGCACGCCGCGCGCGGCACTTACCGAAGCGTGCTGGATTGCAGGGCGTGCCGTCGCCTTTCGATGACCAGATTTCCAAGGACCTCCGTCGCACTCTACCCAGGTGACAGAGACCTCTGAACAGCTCCTTCTAGCCATCAAAGCTTGCCTCGGCGAGGATAGCTGAGACGATTCCCATGCTAAATGTGCACGTATGCACGGTGCCGCGGGGGAGAAGCTATTGGGGGGAGTTCTATTCCCATCAGTCCAATGCCACTGTTCACAGTCAGTCAATCGGGGGGGTAAGGGGAGGGAGGGGGGCATTTCCCTTGACCCGATTCTACTTCCTGTATGCTCCCTCGGAGTATCAATTCTCTAAGAGCAGGGGCGGCACCCAACTCACGCGGCCATGTGCGAGTGTTGCAGCCACCCACGCTACGCCAATCCCGACGCGCGGCGAGCGCTGGCCAGAGTACTGCGATGCTACGCGCTGTGGCACCCCGACATTGGGTATTGCCAGGGAATGAATTTTCTTTGTGGGACGCTTCTGCTCATCATGGCTGAGGAGGATGCCTTCTGGCTCCTCGCCGCAATCGTTGAAGACGTGCTCCCGGGATTCTACCACCCTTCGCTGATCGGCGTCAACGCGGACACCCACACGTTGCACGACCTTGTGGAGGTCAAGCTCCCGTCGGTTGCTGCGTCTCTTGCGGCTGTCGGCCTCGATCGCGACTCACTCTGCTCTGTCTATGTCGCATGGTTTATGTGCGTTGCCCCTCCACGTCTTCTGCGTGAGACTGGCGGCGCACTGACCATCAGTGACCGCACGGACGACCAGGTGTCTCTTCAACCAGCTACCTTCCGAATCTATGCTACGAGTCTGGGACCTCTTGCTGTTTGAGGGCTCGAAGGCACGCCGTCCCTCCGCTTTTGTTGTGTTTGTGCACAACAGCGTGGTGGTTATCCCAGAAGAACGTGCGTAATCCGCTTTTTCAGATTCTTTTTCGGACGTCACTCGCGCTTCTCCAGCTCAATGAAAAGTGCCTCGCGGACCTTGCCACGGCGGTGGAAGAAGGACTCATTCACACCTCGACGGCGGGAACCGAGGCTCTCGAAGCTTTGCGCGAAATGCCTGCCCTCGCTATTGACTCTAATCTACTTGTACGTTGAGTCACAAGGATCCCGCTGATCCCCATGAATTGAAATTCGAATGATTAGTTGCGTGGCAGCCTGTCAACTCCAACAATCGTGGTGCCTGCTCACACCTGCTCGGGGGGCGGGGGTGAAATAGGTGGCCACCGCTGTCAACTCGCTCGGGTCTATTCCCAAGGCGCTCCTACAAACGCTCCGCCTTCACAATACCAGGTCCTGCCGGTGCTGGTGCTGTGAATGCCGAACATGTGCAACGTCATTTTTGGAATTCTGATCGTGCTGACGTTATTTGGGTCTGGCATAGACGGGTGCTATCGGGTGGCGACCTCGAAGAAGTATTCGTCAAGCAGTCGCGCCCGCTGCTGGTAAATTGGCAGTGCCTGGGCCGTGGCGTGTGCGCGCCAGGCTAGGTGCGCCCACCGCTTTTGCGATGTGACAGCCACCCCCTCCTGGTCGCTGTTGGCAGGAGCTACGTGGCAGAGAAGAAGATAACACGCGCAAGACGCTGCTCGCCTCCAATGGCGGCACCGCCCTGCCGCACCGCCTTCTATCATACGTTTGAAGACGTTCTTGATGCTTTCTATTAGAAGTAATTGCGACTTAGCAGCACTTACCGTTCCCTTCACCACCAGGCGCGTATGTATGGTCTGGCGACGACACTGGCAGTATTTGTGTGTGGGACGCGCAGACCGGTTGTATTGTCAAGCGCACACACACGCCCTCGCGCAGGAGGGTGTGCTCCATGGCAGCAACACGGGGAGGAGGTCCCGACTTGCAATGGGGAGGAGTGCAAGGCAGCGCTGACAGCCCCGATCGACTCTGGGGGGAGCATGTGTGGGTGGGCTGCCAGGGCGGTTCAATCTGCTCGTTCGACACGCGCACCCTTGAGCTTTGGGCTATGCTTCCTGGCCACACGCAGGACGTGATGGCCATGACAAGGGTTCCAGCCCCCGATCATTCCGAATCGTTTCTTGAGATTTCAAGAAACGTACAACTGGTGTATCCTTGCAACCACACATTCGAATAAGCTGCAATTGTTTTGGCAGGTTGGGGACCACATGTGGACGGCAGCTGGGCATATGCTGCTGGTCTGGGCTAGTTGTGAAACATCAGATCCACATGTGGTGCGTGAAATCAATTGTGTGGGAAAAGATATCCTCTCGCTGCACGCTTCGCACTCGGGGTCGTTCGTGTTCTGCGGGTCCATTGCGGGCTTTATCGTGCTTGACGCACTTTCTTCCGAGACGCTTGCAGTCGGCTCTGTGGACGAAGGAGTGACTGATGTCGTCGAAGTCCGCCGCGGGGAAGGGCTCGCCAGTTCGTTTTACGCGGACTCAGGCACTCGGAGTAGAGTTCAGGGATCAGGGACACATCACAGCAGGGGCGACACCACTGGAGTTGGCGGAAGCACCCGAAATGTCGAAGTCTGGTGTATCCATGGAAACTCGGTCTTGCCCACTTCATGGAGTGGGAAGAGGGGAAGGGGAGGAGCGAACAGAAAACAGGGGTGTCCTTGAGCTCTTTGTAAGCCCCCCGCCGATTGTCGAATGGAGGATATGAATGCGTTGGCCCTGACCAGGTGATCGGATGCTGGGACACAGAGACCTTTTCATCGGGACAGTGCCGGCACGTAGGGGAGGGCCACGTGTCGGGCCTAACTGCACTTCCAAATGGAGAGGTAGCTTCTTTGCGTGCTTGATAATTCAGGATTGTATTTCCCTGAATGCAGCCCCGGACTACGCTGGAAACAGGTTTGGTCAGGAAGCAGCGATGGGCGCGTCTGCAGCTGGAACTCTAAAAACAAGCGCCTGATCCGAAAAATCGGAGATTTGAAAGAGCCCGTGAGTAGCATGGTTCCTGTAGCGAATCTTTTGCTCGGAGTACTCACGGTGTGGGTCGCGCACTTCGATGGATCAGTCTCAATATGGGTGTCATCGGAGCTTTCACAAGAAGAGTTGAGACGAGCGAATCACGTGAGTTTCTCTCAGATCTTTTTTGCTATGTTGTGATAGTTTTTAAATTCCGTGCAAGGTTTTCTTTCAGGTGAGGTACGAATGGCGACTTCGAAGGGAAAACTTGGCGCAAATCCACACACTCTCAAATGATCAAGACGAGGAAAGGGGCAGTAGCGCATCTAGTGGATGTCAAGTATGCTAGTGCTAATTCGTTGAACGCATCACGTAAAGTAAATCACGAGAGGTACTGACTGTCGAAAAGAAACCTCTCAAAACATCTCACCATTCTACCGCAGCACTCATGACACGGATTGGACTGAATGCGGTGCAAGAGGCAGTTCACGGATTTCCGCTGGTTCCAAATGTTTTAGTGACCTGTCCGAGTCAAGAAATGTTATGCTGAGTTTTGATCGAAAACAAATAGTAAAATTTAGAAGGGAAGGTGATGATGAGGTAAATGGGTCGACGAATGACCTGTGTTTTGTCATTGGCATACGTGCGAAGGCAGTTTGCGCGATTTGCAAGGCATCTCCGTGACTCACCAGAAAAATTATCTGCGAGACCCCGAACAATGGTAAGACCCCTTGGTTGACCCTATCAATATTCCGAACAATGCCTTCGTGACACAGGACGGAGATGACCTTGTCGTCGAATTTCTCTTCGAGTTGCTTCACAAGTCGCACAACCCGTGAACGCACCTCCGCAGCAGACTCCACTTCAAATGCGTGGTGGAATCCATCAAACTCGTCTTCTTTCCAGACGTCACAATATCTGTGCGAGAGACAGTTTGGGTCTACACAAAGAATCCCGCTTTGTGCAACGCTACATCGCTAACAAAACTTCGTTGCGAGGGTCGAAAACCGGTCATGGTCACCCAACTCCAACAAACCGAAGAATCTTTCTCGAAGCAAAATGTTTGGAATGACATTGTCGATATTCAAACCAATCGTGCCTGCAGGGGGAAATTCATTTCGCTTTCATCACAACAAAACTTCGCTGTTGAAAGGAAATCAAGGAAACACTTGAACAATTGACAGGTATGCGGTTGGGACCCAACTAGCAAATAGTTCCGCTGTTTCTTTTGTGCGCTTGAAATCCGAGTGAAAAACGCGAACCGATTCAAGTTCATGCCGATGAAGTGACCCCAGAAACGCCATTGCCGAGCGAACAACCTGGTCCCGACCGCTGGGCGCCAGACCCCACTCTGGTACACCATTCTCAGGAGCCGAAACGATGATGCCTGTCAAGCTCTCAACGAGGTTATCATTGAGATTCAGGGATCCTGGGACTGGGTTCACTTGCCTTTCTCATTCGCTTCACTCCTTCCGTGTCTCATCGCGAAGTAGCGATTTTTCAGCGGAAGATGTTCAAACTCAGCAACTTGCGGAGCCGTGTGTTCGTTTTCCTGGCGGTTTTGATGCATGTTTGCGGGAAGGTGATTTTCGTTGAATTCTCCAGTGCGATGGGCGGCAGCGAGAGTTGCTTCGACTCGTGCATTCTCTTCCACGCTGTCCTCCTCTGATTCCTTGATCAGTCCATCTCCACGTGCACGCGTTTCATCCTCGTCCGTCCAAGGCGAATAAATCAGCCCATGGTCTCCAACCACCTGCTGCGAGCAGCGCGTCAGCCTGTGAAGTTCCTATCATGAAAACATAAATAGAACCATCCTCACGATTACAAAGAACGCGACATCTTCAACATTCCAAAATAGATGCAGCGCTGGAACGTGGAATTTGCCTTTCTATTGCTGCCATCAGGTGCGCCGCCGCGCAAAACAAGTGGAGGTGCGCTGCTGAAGTTTTCTTTCAAACTTCTGACATCCTCGTGCGGGGACCCAGACTTCGGCATGTTTTTGCTGCAAACGGAATTCCAGTGCTGCACGGCATCATCCTCATCCAAGAAAAAGCGACAATTTTCTTCCCAAAGAATCTGTGGCCGACCCTGATTCATCCAGCCTTCTTCGCCATGTACACTTGACCGTACTAGCGCAAAGCTGCGTCGCCACCACCAACGCTCAGAATTGACAGCGCCAACTCGGGCAGGGCATCACAGGGAACCCCATGAAATTCTGGCTGGAAAGATCTGATTCCAAGGTTCGACAAGCGCCGGACTGGACCTTGTGTTCGAGATTTTGCTCTCTACGTCACTCATGTCCGCTGTCATCGTGTCTCGCTTGCCTCTGCACCAAAAAGCAACTTCGTTCTTCTCGAGCGTGCACTCTAGCAGACCAGCTCCCCCCCCCTCCCTCAACAGGACCGCCAGTGTATTCCCGCGCAAAGAGCACCCAATGAGGTCTGCCAGCCCCCCCTCGCCTGTGCCCAGTGCATGGCCATACCTTGCCCTACAATTGCTCGCCAGTCAGCCAGCATGCCATAGCACAGGGTGCATGTAGAAGACTGAAAAAGAGAGCAGGGTATGAGTTCTAGACCGTAAACGCGGGATGCGGCAAACCCGGTGTGCTCAATGGTGCAGTTGGTGGCACGAAGAGAGGCGCCGCACGTGACCTCGATTCCATTGACAGCCCGCGCGATGCGCCTTTTGTAATCGTGCAGTGCGCGATCAAGCTGCGGCAGTGCAGGGTCGGCAGGCGATGGAACCTCGCCACCGACGATGCACTGCGCTAGCGAGCAGTTGCCCCCCCGCGTAACCAGCACTGATGATCCGCGTGTGGCACGCACCACGCAGTCGCCCAGCACCCAACAGCTCGATGTCCCACGTACTTGAACTGCGTACGCGTCCCGCCTGCCATCTTCGACGTTCACACCTAAAACCCCTGTCACTCCTCTGCGTTGCCCTTGCGCTGCGAGTATAAGACGGACCGTGAGTGCTCGAAGACTTGACGCCAGCGCGGAAGAAGCGACAGGCGTCGTCAGTGCTAGGGTCCCTCGCACTTCGGTGCGTGCCGCACCATTGCCAAGCACTGAATGAGTGCAGGGCGGGACTTCCGCAGCTCTTTTGCCACCTGACTCCTTTCCAACGAAGCGGCCTGATGGAAGCAGAATGCGTCCCTCGATGCCCTGTGTACCGCTGCGAGCCTTGTCCAGGGCGGACTGCAGCGAAGATCCCGCCTCGAGCACTACGTCCTTCTCCTTCACACTCCATTCTGGTGGGTCTTGACACGGAGTCACATCATCTCCTCCCGACTCTTCGCTCGCCTCCAATCGAGCCTCTCCAACTGAGTCATCGGTGGCACTGTCACCCCCGATCGTGTCGGCGGAACTCAACTCGGGAGCATCGTCCGCTCCCGAGATACTGCCGCGCTGCGTGGACATGTTCGCTTTCAAGGGATGCGCAATGTGCTAGTCTGCACTTTGTCATACTGTGTGCAAACCAGGAAATACAGGCTGTGGGTGGCGTTCAAGACAGTTCAAGCACGGTTACAGACTCAGCCCTCGATCGTGGATGAGCATGGGCGGAAACCTCTTCGCCGTTTTGAAGCAGGTCCTTGCACACCATATCCGGTCGGCTAACAAACATGTCCAGCCCCTCTGTATCTTCCATGTCCGCGCCATCATAGAGGGTTGGAAATGCCACTCGGGTTTTGTCAGGTAGGCTGCCTCCACGGATACGGAGCAGGCTCGAGCGCAACGCGTTGGGGGGGTCGTAGTGATCTTTTCCTCCAGGAGAGGATCCACTGGCTGGCAAAGGAGGAGAAGTATCACAACGCGAGATCGTAAGGAAGCCGATCATCACGACTGCGCTTACTCCACAACCTCTCATACGTCGCCATGGCATCGACTCACTTCGGGGACTCACTTCTGTGGATCTCGCGAATCAAGAAAATCGAGTTGCAAGAAAATTGGGACACCACCTGAGCAGCTTGTCCGAACAAACATGCTGCCCATGTGATGGGGCAGGAGGTGAAGTGCCGGTTGCTGATGGTCTGCTGCTGCTTGATCCTCCTCCCTATACAATTAGCATGCAATACAATGCCTCCGAAGCAAGTCAGCTCTCCTGAGCCGCCACTCTTCGTCGTTGCTCAAGTTGCCTCGCCGCGCCTGTGGGCTGGCAGCCTCAGGGGGAGTGCCGCGGAAGCGCCGACAGAGTCACGAGTTGCAGGGAATCTTTGGTTGCTAGAGATGGCACTTTCACGAGCAGCTGAAGAGGGTGCAGATGCTGTCGCGGTGTGCTTGCCAGGCCCTTGTAGCTGCGACTTGAACGCGTTGTGCCTTCCTCATGACGCGATGCAACCGCGGATGCTCACCTCAGAGTGTTGCGGTTAGGTGACTGGGAGTATCGCTTCGCCGCCTTTCACGCGCAAAGATTCGGAGGCTGCAGAACGGCCGTTGACTGGGGAGGTGTTGGACGAGGATCTCCAACGCGAGGCGGAGCAGACGTACGGGGAGGTCCGGGGACTACTTGAGGACCTGGGGCTACCATTCGCGGTGACACCTGGAGTGCACGACCGTCCCTTTTTGACTGGATTCATGCGTGTCTTCGGTTTCGATCCATCGGCTGGCTCTCATGGGCGAGCATCCCCGCGGGCGCCACAACATGGCCCGACACCACCTCCCGCTGACCCCAGCAGATCCACCCGACTCGGAACAGCCATGGTCCAGATTGGTGGCGATGCGGTAGAAGAAAGCAGCGATTTCACAGATGATGGTATGAGCCACAAGCCGACTGGTGCGCTGCAGGAAGCCATGAACAAGCTGGCTCTGGGGCCTGAGTCGGTCGACGCCCTCTCACGGAGGGCCGTGCAATCCCTCCGCTCAGCTCGAAGTGCGGCCCGAGAAGTGTCTACAGACGGAGAGACGAGGTCAAAGGAAGGAAAAGATATCGAGGAGGGCTGGAGCGGAGGCGGCTGTGGGAGCGGGAGTGGTGCTGAGAAGGCTGGGTGCACATCCTGCACAGCTGAGACTGAAACAAAAAGTGACGCGACCGGCCAGAGGAAGGCGGAGGATTGCGAAGGCCAGGGGGAGACGGAGCGAGAGCGTGCCGACCAGAGCAGTGGGCGCGCGCGGCCCGTGCCTCCGCCTCCGCTGCTCCCTCCGCTGCCTGAAGAGGCTCGAAAGGTTGTGTTGGCTCGCTTCTGTGGCGACTTTGCAGCGGGGAACAGAGCCGCGAGTGCTACGCCTGCAAGCAATTGGACATCGTGTGGCATTTCGCCTGAAGCTGAACAAAGGATGCTGAAAGGGCTCCTTGCAGCGCCGGAGATCTCGGCACAGTGTCACGTGCATGCTACTCCTCTCACTGGCGCGAATGCGAAGAGCGGTGCACGTGCTGTGCTACTGGACTCGTGCAAGACCGTTCTGTGCCTGAGCAGGTCGAGCTCCCCCGGTGCCAAAAGGTGAGTGACCCCTCCGGCTTCTCGCTCAGTTGGGCGTGTGGCTTCGCAGCGTCGCGGAGGCGCTCGAGGCGGCGGGCCCTGTCGGGAAAACGGGTCCCAATCTTCCCCAACTGACCGTCGAAGGCATCGCCGATGGTGCGCCAGCCCTGGCGGCTGCCGGCACGCTTTTGCACGCACCCTTGCGATGAGCTTGAATTAATCTTCTGTATTTGCTTCTTGCAGGGCGGGTGACGCTGGCCGCGGCTCCTGCCCTGGCCGATTCTCCACATTATTTGGTTCTCCATACCCTTTCTCGGGTGCGTGCTCCCCTTCAATCTGCTGAGGGGCAGTGTCCATCTTGCGCCGCTGCGGCGCAGCCGTTCGCACGCAATCAGATTCGCCGCTCGCAACAGCCCCGCAGCCGGGCTGTTGCATCTGAAAGAGGCACACGGCGGCAGACCCAGCCTCTCGACCCGAAGCTCTCGCGTGACGTGGCCGAGCTTAATGCCAAAGTAGAGATCCTCAGGCGTCCCTTTTTCTGGGGCCATCGTGAAATCCCCATCCTCGAGACTCTACCGACGCATACCACCTCCACAACCTCGTCGGCGACAATATCTCAAGCCGTTCAACAGGGCAATTGCACGCGAAGTGCTGAACACTACGGCCGGCGTTCCCAACCGGTGCGTTTCGGACGAACGAGAAGGGCTGGTGATCGCATGCTATAGTCGTCCTCATGCTGGGCCCTGCTAGCTTGCCTTTTCCAGGGTGCTCAGGAGGGGATTAACGAATGAATGATAAGTCTCTCGATCGCCCAGACCAGACAGAGAGAAAACAAACGTTCAAAAAAACGTTTACTGACAACGGTGAGAGGTGATGAATATCCTCGTATATAGGGGCTATCACGCTGGAAGCAAAGCCAAGAAGCCTGAAAGAAGTCCCGCAGGAAGAAAACCCAGACCGTGTCGTTGCGATCAGGAGCCTCCTCATGCGGTACACGACAATCCGTCTTCAATTCGTCCTCAGGCTGAGCTAGAACTTTACAAAATCGGAGTTCCCCGAGGTACGATCGTAGCTGAACGAAAGATTCCCGGAAGCGCACAGTGAGCCCTGGAATTCTTTGCGCGCTTCAATGAGATGACGCTTCTTCACGACGAAGTTCTCCTCGGCGTACTGTTGGAAAACCGCGTTCTTGTCTCACGCACGCGCTGTAGAGAGGTAGTGCCCACCATCGCACAAGGATTGTTCATCACAGAACGTTCAACCGTGTTGGGGTCTTATCGCAGGTGTGCAAAGCGTGGGCATCAGCAGTCCATGCCCGCATCACGTCTGTGCACGTCCAGGCGCTTTTCCCGGAAAGTGGTGGACCACCAGGTGGTCGCCTCGCAATGTTTTTTCGCAGGCTCCCGAAACTTGAGCGAGTCGTGTTCAATCCTCTCTTCCGGAAACATTGGTCTGGCGCCGAAGAGGTACACATCATTCGGCCGAGTGCTCTTCCTCTCTCAGTGTGCCTGAAACTTTTGCTCTTGCATCAAATCCCTGAGCGCGAATGAAGACCCGTCGATTGAGCAACATACCGATCCGCAGGGAATCGATGAAGAGAACGCAGAGACAGTCGGCGCTCAGCAGAGTGGTTTCCCAAACACACAGAGTTCTGCCTTGCACTTGCCTGGCAGTCTACACTCATCTCCAGTCAAGCGGCCACGAAGTCGGTCATCAGTGAGCAGCCTGCGACAGAACGAGAGACTCCGCCTGCAGATCGCACTGCGGGCACTGCAGCCTGTTGCCATTCGGCACATTTCGATTCCGTTCTGCCGCCTCTCCGCGGCCGAACTCAGCGACCTGCTCTCGTAGCTGCCCGTCCATACCCTAAGCCCAAAATTGCCCCGCCAGCCCTCGACTGCGCCGTGTGGCGTTTGAGCGCTAGGACCTTGAACGCGGCGTTTTCTCTCTGCTTGATCAGAGGTAGAGGTATCGCAGGTCGCTGGCTGTCTGCTCTGCTGCTACGCTGCATACACTTGACATCCAGGGAAACTGCACTGCCCTCGAGGGTGCCAAGGTTCTGTGCCCCTTTGAACGAGCACGGTGCCGGCGACACAACCGGGAGCTGACAACCTCGTCGGACAGATTCTCGCAACGCACATGCCGAGGGCGCTGTCAAGTCTCACATGCCTTGATATCCGCGGCAACGACATTACCGCGACGGGGGTTACAGTGTTGGCGTCTGCACGTTTCAGCCCTGGGCTTCAGACGTTGGGAGTGGGGGAAAACGCGCTAGAGCCTGGTGCGGAGAGCGCCAAGGCACTTGCGTCGCTCGTGTCCCGGTGCTCTTCGCTCACGAGTTTGGACCTGGGTGGCATGCAGCTGCACACTGGCTGCTCAGTGCTCTTTGACGCTCTCGCGCAGTGCACCTTTCTTACTCAGCTGAGCTTATCGCAGGTGGAGACTTGTGCCTGTGTCCAACCCACGGAGAAATTCCCCATGTGTCGGCGGCACGCAGCTAATCTGAAATTGCGCAGTGTTCCCTGGGCGAGGAGGGTGCCACGCACGCTGGTGGCCTTCTGCGCCGCTCGCGCTCCCTACGCGAGCTCTCGGTCGCGCGCAACCAATTCTCAGGCAGCACTCTTGACCCCTTTCTGGTTGGAATCAGGGAGAGCAGGGAGCGTCACATGCATCACAGCCCTTGACCCAAAAACCCTGGTGCCTTCAGAAAGGGCTGCAGCGGCTCTTCTGACGTCTTCGGCTGAGAACGACAACATGGAACTACTCAGCCTTGATATTTCACGAAATCCATTTGGGGAAGTCGGAAGCGCGGCGCTCTGCGGGCTTCTCAAATCTTCGACTTGCGCACTCCAAGCCCTTTATGTTGCCGAGACACGGCTCTTCTCATCCGGGTGTGCCAAGGCCCTGCAAGCGGGCCCACTCAGCTTCGGTGCTGCTATGCTTGCCTGACCAACCCAGACGGTAAATGATATTCCAGACCCGAAACAGGTGCACTGCGCTCGCGCGCGCCCTCGTTGCGAATGCGACCATCCGTACACTCTGCCTGCGCTCGAACGCCATCGGTTCTGCCGGAGGAACTGCTCTGGCCGAGGCACTGCTTTCTCCTGGCGCATGTGGCGCTCTAACTGCCCTGGACTCGAGCAACTGCGACCTCGGCGCAACAGGTATGGCGGCGCTGGCGCGTGCCGTGGCTGGCACCACGCGCCTGCAGCAGCTTGATCTTTCGCACAACAACGGTCACCCGCACCCTGATTTGGCTAATATCAGTCACTCTGGCGCGCCCATGATCGCACCGATTCTGTAGGCGCGACCTACCCCTCGCTGAACCAATCGTCTCACACAAGTGCAGCTGGTGATACGGGCCTTTCGGCCCTAGGCGAGGCGTACGAGCACTTCTTAGCAGTGCCTTTGAGAGGGAAGGGGACAGGCCTTCGGAACCCAGTCGTGCAACCGCAGCTGGCGCAGCTCAACCTGTCCTTCAACAATGCACGACCAGCTCCTGGCGGCGACGAAGGGTTCGGAATTCAGCCCGATATGACCGAAAGCACGGGTGCTCGGTTGTCCAAGTCATTGAATGTGCAGGCGCTGACTAGAATGAATCGCAGATTGAGATGGCTCAGCACGCTTATTCGGTCGTGTCCGAGGTTGCGGGTCCTAGATCTGTCTTACAACGGTCTGTGCGAATCGTGGCTGTGCTCTCCTTGAAGTAGGCGCAATCTCTTCCACATAGCGTGGCTTCTGATTGTGGGGTGGCGTATGTATGTGTAGGGCTTGGCGACGCTACAGCGCTGTGCCTGCACGAGGCACTGTCGCTGGGCGTGGTCACCGCTCTCGAGGAGCTTCGACTTCGCGGCAACGCGCTTTCTCTCGTCTGTGTCCCGTCCTCAGTGACGCATTGAGAGCCAGGGCCCGGTCGGCACTGCGATGGGAGCTGACGGGTGCGTTCGCAGGAAGGGCTTTCGACTGTCGGGCAGGCCTTTGCTGCTAATTTGCGCCTGGCACACTGTCTACGCGTGCTCGACGTAGGAGACAGTGCGGTGATGCTAATCCCCAGTTGTTGCGCATGGTCGTTACCAGGAAATAAGGGGGGGCGCACAAGGTTTGCTCGTGTTTCTATCGCGGCAGTGGTTCCTCAGGTGTCAAATGACTCCGCCGTGAGCAGGTGTGGCACGCTGAGACCGGCTTCGAGGACACCGCGACAGTCGAAACTGCCGTTTGCGGTCGTTTGCCCCATGATACGGGTGGCCATTGCGCTCACCATCTGCGAAAGACTGCCGCTTCGGACGAATCGAAGTTGCCGCAGCCCAGTGGAGCATCGCCCGTTCGATGGCATTTTATTGCAAAGCGCGAGTGTATAGACGGTCCAGAATACGCAGGGTGGCGCCAGTGGGGTCTTCTCCGCCACCAGGTCCGCGTATCGGAATGAGCGCTGTATCTAGGTCTTAATTGTCATTGAATTCCCGAACTTGAATCTCAGCATGTCCTGGATGCCGCGAGCGCAAATGGTTTGCTGGCTTATTTCCCGGGCTCCTATGGCTCATCGTCTTCTCAGCCCTCTAGGGTACCTTGCTATCCTTGCACCCTGAGGTCGTGTCGTCATTAGACGCAAGTGGGGCGTCACCCGCGCGTCCTGTTCCAAGTCGGTAGAGGCTGCTCAGCAGGACGATCTGCAGCGCGTACCGAGCGTAGTGGAAGCCGACCTGCCACCGGTTCAGGGCCGCACGATCCCTGAGACCCCCGGTGCAACGCTGTCTGTCGAACCATTCTGCATTCACACTTACGTTGGTTATGCATCTGGATGGAGGGGAGCACCGGGATGTCCCCGGGCGGACCGAGTCCCTCCAACAGCGCGCCTGACGCATGCGGATGCGGCACAGGTCAGGTTCCCACCCCCGGCACGCACGTGGCCTGTGGCGCACCGTGTGTATACATGTAGATATTTGCTGGTGTGACTGCGACAGTGAGAGCACATAGTGCCAGCGCTGACGTTTCCATCTGCGTCCCACGGCGTTCAGGCTGCACTGGGGGGGAGGGAGGGCAAGG
>Ga0209335_10002813_pt1 | contig 17916 bp, 18 predicted proteins | sample COG_09_FD_184753 | JGI IMG/M metagenome (GOLD analysis project Ga0209335, IMG submission 184753) | Pelagic Microbial community sample from North Sea - COGITO 998_met_09 (SPAdes) (version 2) | ecosystem: Environmental > Aquatic > Marine > Neritic zone/Coastal water | place: Helgoland, sampling...
GTTGTTATGGATTCATACCGCAAACTTTAGGTGGTGATGGAGATCCGCTAGATGTAGTCGTTTTAACAGGAGAGCCTATGATAACTGGATCAGTTCTTAGCGTAAGACCAGTTGGCTATTTAAAAATGACTGACGACAAAGGTCAAGATGAAAAAATATTAGCAGTTCCTGTTAATGACCCAAGATTTAATGAAAGATTAACACTTGGAGATATACGTAAACATGTTTTATTAGAGATAGAGCATTTTTTTAAGATATATAAAGATCTCGAAAAAAAATTTGTTGATATTGATAAATGGTATGACTTAGAAGATACAAAAAAGTTAATTCTAGAAGCGCATAGTAATTTTAAAAAATAATTTTTAATTATCTCTGTATCCAAATTGTAATAAATTTTAATCTTTTGGCGATTTAATAACATGCCTTTTACTTCAAGAACAGAGATACCTGAAAAGGACAGGGCCGATCTAGGTAACATCTTAAAAATGTTCCCATATATATGGGCATTTAAATCAAGAGTAATATTTGCTTTATTATTTTTAATAATTGCAAAATTAGCAACTGTCGCAGTTCCAATATTATTAAAGGAAATAGTAGACTCTCTTAACAGTGAAAAAACTTTATTAATATTACCTCTTGGTCTTCTTATCGCATACGGTACATTAAGACTTACTACAGCTTTTTTTAATGAACTTAGGGATGTTTTATTTGCAAAGGTTAGATACCATGCTGTTTATAGAATTTCGGTTAAAGTTTTAGATCATCTTCATAAAATGTCTTTGCGTTTTCATTTAGAAAAACAAACCGGATCAATTATTAGAGATCTTGAAAGAGGAACTCAAAGTTTATCATCTCTAATTAACTATATGATTTTTATTATTTTACCAACAGTTATCGAAGTCCTTCTTGTTGGAACTATTTTACTTGTAACCTATGATATTAATTTTACGTTAATAACATTTTCAACAATTATTATTTATATATTATTTACTTTAAAGGTAACTAATTGGAGAATGAACTTTAGGCATGATATGAACCGCCTAGATTCAGAAGCAAACTCTATTGCTGTTGACAGTTTATTAAATTACGAAACCGTTAAATATTTTAATAACGAAAAATACGAAATAAAAAGATACAGTGATGTGCTTTTTAAGTGGGAAAATGCAGCAATGCAAAGTATGACAACCATGTCATTATTAAATTTTGGTCAGGCAATAATTATTACAATTGGTGTAACATTTATAATGATTTTTGCATCATCTGGAGTTGTAGATGGGTCAATGACTTTAGGTGACTTAGTTCTTGTGAATGCATTAATGCTGCAGTTATTTGTCCCTTTGAATACCTTGGGTATAGTCTATAGGCAAATTACATATGCTTTAGCAGATATGAATATGTTATTAAAATTACTTGATAAAAATATTGAAATTATTGATAAAAAAGACGCAAAGGATCTAGTTGTAAAATCTGGAAATATAAAGTTTAAGAATGTTTCTTTTTCTTATAATGACAACAGAAGTATTCTAAAAAATATTTCTTTAGATGTTCCAGCTGGTAAAAAAATAGCAATTGTTGGACCTTCTGGAGCAGGAAAATCTACCATAGGAAGACTTCTATTTAGATTTTATAACTCTAATAAAGGCATTATTTCAATTGATGGTCAAAATATTATTAATTGTACGCAATTTAGTCTTCATGAAAATATTGCTGTTGTTCCTCAAGACACCGTTCTTTTTAATGAAAGTATTTTATTTAATATTCAATATGCTAATAATAATTCTAGCAAAGAAGATGTGATAAAAGCTGCAACACTTGCAAATATTCATCATTTTATAGATAGTCTTCCGCAAAAGTATAATACCGTAGTAGGTGAAAGGGGGTTAAAATTATCTGGTGGTGAAAAACAAAGAATAGCTATCGCGAGGGCAGTACTAAAAAAACCTAAAATAATATTATTTGATGAAGCTACTTCAAGTTTAGATTCAAAATCAGAAAGTAAAATTTTAAGCTCAATGAATGAAATTTCAAAAGATATTACGTCTTTGGTGATTGCCCATAGACTTTCAACAATTAAAGATGCGCATAATATTTATGTTTTAGATAATGGTAATATTATCGAGAGTGGTAATCACAACCATCTCCTAAGTATTAAAGGTTTGTATTTTCAGATGTGGAATTTTCAGAAAGAGACAATAGTATAAATTTGTAGATAAAAACCGAAGATTAAGATTATTAATCTTCGGCATTAAATATTTTTTATTTTGTTGCAGTAGCTTTATAAACATTTTCTGGCTCTTGCTCACCTTGCCAAAGTAACTCATAACCCAGTTCTCTAGATTCATCACAAAATTCTACAAGATTACTAAATAGCTCTTTGAACGTTTCATGAGAATGACTTCTTTCATGCTCTTCAAATGAATCCCAATATGTAACTATTGCTAAATGATTTCCTTCCTTACCAAAGTCTCCAACGCTTCCTTCGTCACTAATAAAGCCCGAGTATTTGAAAACCTGCCCAGCTTTAAATCCTGGATAATTATTCTTAACAACAAAGCACATTTCGCCAATAAGTCCTTCTACATCTTCAATAGTTACATTCTCTTTCAGCTTTACTATATTAAACAACATTACTGATTCGTACGGTATACTAATTTTGTCAAACATATTGTTGCTCCATTTATTTTTTATAATTACGTTATTCTTTATACATACTAAAGATTTATTGTTAATTATATATATCTCTAAATCGGTATATAATTATTTACTTATATGGGAATGATTATCGTTCATGATTAGAAAACATAAATAGTAACTGAAACCTAATTAAAAATAAAATATGCAATTAAAGTAATATTACTTACTATACTAGTTTGTGAAAATGTTTATAATACGGCTTGCATGCCCAGGTGGCGAAATTGGTAGACGCAAGGGACTTAAAATCCCTCGGTAGAAATACCGTGCCGGTTCGACTCCGGCCCCGGGCACCACAAATATTTTTTTTTGTATAATATTGCTATAGATCAATACTTTATAGTTAGTTATTAATAATATTTTTAATACTCTGTAATTTATTTTTAGTAATAGTTTATAAATATACAAAAATTTGTTAGATTGAAGGTTAAGAATTATTTATTTTACTCGAATGAGTATGATAATAATGCACAGGTTATTAATTATATTATAAGGAAGTAAAATGTCAGAGAAAATAAATGTTATGTTAACAACAGAGAATATGGAGCAATTGCAAATGGCAGCTATGGTTGCATCAGTTGGGGCAGTAAGTGGAAATGATGTGAGCGTATTTCTATCTATGAATGCTTTAAAATACTTTGTTAAAGGTAATAATCATAAAGCTCCGCTTGAAGGTGAAATGGGAAAGACTATGCTAGAGAAGAAGGTGCCACCATTTCTTGAGTTATTTGAGCAGGCAGCAGAGTTAGGCGATGCAAAAATTTATCCGTGCTCAATGGCTATGGATATGCTAGAAGTTAAGTCTGAAGATTTATTTGATTACGTAGGTGAGCCTATGGGTCTAACTAAATTTCTCAGTGATGTTAATCAAGGACAAGTTTGGTCTTTTTAAAATAAAGGAAATATTATGTCAGATAGAATATTAGTTGATGCAAAAAATACATTTTGCCCAGGACCATTAATGGAATTAATTTCAAATATGAAAATGGCAGAAGTTGGTGACGAGTTAGAATTATTGTCTACAGACGAAGGTTCTGCTGCAGACATACCTGAATGGGTAAATAAAGTTGGGCATGAGATAGTTGATAGTTTTACAGAAGAAGAAGTTTTACATATAGTTGTAAAAAAAATTAAATAATTTTAAAGACAGGAGTTCAGAGATGCATATATTAGTAGTTGGTGGAGGAATGGGTGGTACAATTCTTGCAAATAACCTTGCTAGAAGATTGTCCGGTGAGTTAGAGCAAGGCTCTTCAAAAATCACAATGTTATCTGCTTCAGATAAACATATGTATCAACCTGGCTTACTTTATGTTGCTGTAGGAAAAATGTCTACAAGTGAACTTTACCGTGATCAAAAAAGTTTATTAGAGTCATCAATTGATTTCCATGTTGATCCTGTAGAAAAGTTCGACTTAGATAATAATTCAGTGACTACAAAAAGTGGTAAAAAAATATCTTATGACATTCTTTGCATTGCAACTGGATCAAGAGGTCATGCAGAGGGTATTCCTGGTTTAGCAGAAAACTCTTGTCAGTTCTATACAGAAGCAGATGCAGTAGCTATGTATAAGAAATTATCAAAATTTGAAGGTGGTAAAGTTGTAGTAGCAACTGGAGTGCCACATAAATGTCCAATGTCTCCTCTTGAGATTACATTTTTCTTAATAGATTACTTTAAGAAAAGAGGTATATGGGACAAAGTAGATCTTCATTACACATATCCGATTGGAAGAGTTCACAGTTTAGCTCCAGTAGCGGAATGGGCAGCTCCTGAATTTGATAAAGAAGGGGTTACATATGAAACTCTTTTCAATATGAAAGAAGTTGTGCCTGGTAAAGTAATTAGTGAAGAAGATAGTTCTGCAGAATTTGATTTATTAGTTACAGTTCCTCCACATAAAGGAATGCAGGTTATTGAAGATAATGAGCTAGGTAAAGGCGGATTTATTCCAACAGATAAGAAAAAATTAAACATGGAAGGTAGAGATAATGTTTTTGTACTTGGTGATACAACTAACTTGCCAATTAGTAAAGCAGGATCTACAGCTCACTTTGAAGCAGAAGCACTTGGTGAGAATATTGCTGCAATAGTTCAAATGGGAGAGCCTGTAAGAGATTATGACGGAAAAGTTTTTTGCTTCATAGAGGCTGGAGATGGAAAAGCTACATATGCTATGTTTGACTATAATAATCCACCAAACCCTCAGGCACCTACATCAGGGTTACATTGGTTTAAAACAGCTTACAATAGAATGTACTGGGCAAGTGCTAGAGGAATTATATAACAATAAAAAAGGGTAAAAATTATGAGCAGTGAAATTACTATACAACAACAAGTTGATAGATTTATGCAAGGTGCAGGGGATGCGCTTACAGATGATACAGTAGCAAGATTAGGTTTTATGATGAATGAGTTATTAATAATAGCTGATAGAGTTACAAGAAATAAAAATATCATGAAGCTTTTAGAAATGTCTGAAACCAAAGATTTTGCGAAGATGTTAGATGCAATGTCAGTTGCTTTTGATTCTTATAAGGAATCTCCAGCAACTTCAGGCGGAATAGGCGGTATGTTAAAAGTTATGAGTGATCCAAACGTTCAGGGCTCATTAAAACTTTTAGGTAACTTTAGTAAAGAACTTAATAAGTAATTATTATTTCTTAAAAAAAATTAAGAGACGCAATGTTTGAGAAAAGTATCAAATTAATAGATATTCAAACAATTGTTGTCTCTTTAATTATTCTTGCAGTTTGCTTACTTAGGTTAGCTCCTCATATAAATAATTTTAGCCCAATAATTGCTTTAGCAATATTCGGTTCTCTGCATTTTAAAAATAAAACTCAAGCATATGTGGTTCCAATTTTGTGTTTATGGATAAGTGATTATTTTATAAATAATTTTATTTATATTTTATTTAATAATCCGGTATGGTTTTATGAGGGATTTTATTGGCAGTACATTTCTTATTTTGTAATTATTTTATTAAGTTTGAGTTTTAAAAATAAAAAAATAAGTTTCAAGAATACCTCTTTTTTAATTCTATCTTCCAGTCTTATTTTTTTTATAATTACAAATTTTGGTTTTTGGATAAGCTCAGGTTTTTATAGTTATGACTTGTATGGCTTATTTGAATGTTATGTTGCGGCAATACCATTTTATAAAGGAACATTATTAGGAACAATATTTTATACTCCTATATTTATTGGTTTTTATTATTATTTGCAAAACAAAGTTACAATTTTAAAAGCAAAACATCTAATGTATTAATATTATTATATTGAAATTTTTTAAATAATAATGTAATTTACATTAGAACTTCATATATAAAATACACACCGGAGATTATTAATGAGTAACGAATTTGATGAAAGTAACATGATAGATGAGGCAATTATTGGTCAAGCTGCACCGGATTTTAAAGCTACAGCTGTTGTAAATGGTCAATTTAAAGACATTAGCCTTTCAGAGTACAAAGGAAAATATGTTGTATTATTTTTCTATCCATTAGACTTTACTTTTGTTTGCCCAACTGAAATTACTGGCTTTAATGACAGATATTCAGATTTTAAAGATTTAGATACAGAAATATTGGGTGTATCTGTTGATAGTCAATTTTCTCACTTAAAATGGCTTCAAACTCCAAGAAATCAAGGTGGTTTAGGTAACTTAGATTACCCGTTAGTGTCTGACCTAACTAAAGAAATTAGTTATAAATACGGCGTTTTAATGGATGATTCTATTTCCACAAGAGGACTTTTCATTATAGATGCTGAGGGTGTAATACAACATGTAACTATTAACAACTTACCGGTTGGTAGAAATGTTGATGAAACTTTAAGACTTATAGCAGCATTTAAACATGTGCAAGAAAACCCTAATGAAGTTTGTCCTATGAACTGGAAACCTGGTGATAAAACAATGAATCCAGATCCAGAAAAATCGCAAGAATATTTCAAAGACGTTAAATAATATACTTTTAATACATTCTGTAAACTATTGATAAAACAGTAGTTTGATTTTGTATTTAATAATTTTATTATTTTATTAAATAATCATAATAAGGTGTACGAATATTGTTATAAATATTTTTTATGAGACAAATAAATTAAATCTATTATAATAAAAGTGTAAATTTTAGATGTATAATTGTTAGCAGTTAATTACTTCAGGGAATGAGTGGAATGGCAACAAAACAAGATAAGTTATCTTTTACAAAAAATGCGTTTACTAAAAATGCAAGTAAACTACCTGAGTTTGAAAATCATAAAAATCAAACTACAAAGAATACAACGTGCTATATGTGCGCTTGTAGATGCGGTATAAAAGTAACTTTAGAAAATAACAAAATTAGATATATACAAGGTGAGCCAACACATCCTGTAAATAAAGGTGTTCTTTGTGCAAAAGGAAATGCTGGAATAATGAAGCAAATTTCTCCAGCTAGACTTAGACAGCCGTTGATGAGAAAACCAGGTTCAGAAAGAGGAACTAGTGAATTTGTGCCAATAAGTTGGGAAGATGCTCTAGATATGCTTACTGAAAGACTTCAAAAAATAAGAGAGACAGACCCTAAAAAATTAGCTTTCTTTACTGGTAGAGATCAAATGCAGGCTTTAACCGGTTTATGGGCTCAACAATTTGGAACTCTTAATTGGGCTGCACATGGTGGTTTTTGTTCTGTAAATATGGCCTCTGCTGGCTTGTATACTACAGGTTTTTCTTTTTGGGAGTTTGGTGATCCAGATTGGGATAAAACAAAGTACTTCATACTTTGGGGTGTTGCTGAGGATCATGCATCAAATCCAATGAAAATGGGAATAAACAAATTAAAGGAAAGAGGGGGAAAGTTTGTTGCTGTTAACCCTGTGAGAACTGGCTACCAAGCTGTAGCGGACGAATGGATACCAATAAAACCTGGAACAGATGGTATGTTGGCTCTTTCATTGATCCACGTATTGTTAAAAAATGAATTATTTGACTGGGAATTTTTAGTTAGATATACAAACGCCCACTATCTTGTAGTAGATACACCAAGAAAAAAAGGTGATGGTTTATTTTACAGAAACGATGATGGGATTCCTCAGTCTTGGGATTTAGAAAAAAATTGTTTAGTTAATGCCATAGACCCCAAAATAAAACCTGCTTTGTTGGGTAAATACACTGCCCCAGACGGAACCCCATTAAAAACAGCATTCACTATAATGACTGATAGATACATGGATGATGAGTATTCTCCAGAAATGGCAAGCAAAGTATGTGGTGTTCCTGCAAAACAGATCGAAAAAGTTGCTTTAGAGATGGCACATGTAGCTTTTAAAGAAACAATTGAGGTAAATACAGAATGGACAGATTGGACTGGAAAAAAACATGATAAATTCATAGGTAGGCCAGTATCAATGCATGCTATGAGAGGAATATCAGCTCATTCAAATGGATTTCAAGCATGCAGATCAATTCATTTCTTACAGGTTTTATTAGGTTCTGTAGATTGCCCAGGCGGTCATTTAGCAAAACCTCCTTACCCTAAACATATCGTGCCACCAATAAAACCAGGTAAAAAAGTAGTACCAGGGCAGCCACTTGAGAGTTTCCCATTAGGTTTTCCAACAGAACCAGAAGATCTTGCAATTGATGATGATGGAAATCCTTTAAGAATAGACAAAGCATATTCCTGGGAAGCTCCAATAGCTAACCATGGTTTAATGCATATGGCTGTAACAAATGCTGTTGCAGGTGACCCATATGAAATAGATACAATGATATTCTTTATGGCTAACATGGCATGGAATTCAACAATGAATACCTCTAAGATCAGAGAGTCGCTGTGCGCAAAAAATGATGATGGAGAATACAAAATCCCATTTTTAGTAGTTTGTGATGCTTTTGATTCTGAGACTGTTGGTTATGCTGATCTAGTTCTTCCAGATACAACCTATCTTGAAAGGTACGATACAATTTCAATTTTAGATAGACCAATATCTGAACCGCATGCAGTATGTGATTCTATAAGAGCACCTATATTAAAACCTGATAGAGATGTTAGGCCATGGCAAACTGTTTTAGTAGAGCTAGCAAGTAGATTGAAGTTTCCAGCTTTTACCACAGATGATGGTGATAGAAAATTTAAAGACTATAAGGACTTCATAGTTAATTTCGAGAAAGCACCTGGAATTGGTTTCCTAGCAGGGTGGCGAGGAGAAAATGGAGAAAATAGTTTAAGAGGTAAGCCTAATCAGAATCAGTGGGAAAAATATATTGAGAATAAATGTTTTTTTGAATACAAATTAGCAGATAGTCACAAATATTATAGAGGTGTAAATAAAGATTATTTAGAGTTTGCAAAAAAATCAGGATTTACTGGATCTACTGATCCTATAATTATTGAACTGTATTCAGAGAAATTACAAAAGTTCAAATTAGCTGGGCAAGGACTTTATGATGGACCTCAACCAAAAAAAGAAAGAGATCAATTTAGATTAGCTAATTTCTTTGATCCTATCCCAGCTTATTATATTCCTTTAGAACACAGGTGTACTTTCTCTAAGAAGTATCCATTTTATGCTATTACACAAAGACCAATGTTTATGTACCACTCATGGGATTCTCAAAATGCGTGGTTAAGACAACTTCAGGCTCATAATTATATGCATATGAATATTGAAAAGGGAAAAGAGTTAGGAATAAAAGATTTATCTTGGGTTTGGATTGAGTCCAATACTGGAAAAATAAAAGTACAAGTAAAATTAATGGAAGGATGTCAGCCTGATACTTTATGGACGTGGAATGCTATTGGAAAGCAAAAAGGAAAGTGGGGTTTATCAGATGATGCAAACGAATCTACAAAAGGATTTTTATTAAATCACCTGATAAATGAGCACTTGCCTTGTGCCGATACAGGAAGTCCTGTTACAAATTCAGATCCTATTACTGGTCAGGCAGCATGGTACGATTTAAAAGTAAATATATATCCTGCTGGAGAAGATGAGCAGTTTGGAGTTTATCCTAATTTTGAGGCAACTAAAGATTTACCTGGGCGTCCAAAAGAAAAAGATATTCTTAGATATAACACTAAAAAACCAGTGAGACTTTCTAGGTCTCTAATAGATATTTTAACAAAGGGCGGGTTTGAATAATGAGATTAGGTCTTGTAGTAGATTTAGATAAATGCGTAGGTTGTAATGCTTGTGCTATAGCTTGTAAGCAGTGGAATACATCTGGTACCTCAGGTTCTCTTACTGATTATAAACCTTATGGGGCAGATCCAAGCGGTGTTTTCTTTAATAGAATTAGACACTACGAAACAGGCAATTACCCTGATAGTAAGACAGTGCATTTCCCAATGTCGTGCATGCATTGCGAAGAAGCAGCATGTGTAACTGTTTGCCCAACAGGAGCGTCATATAAAAGAGAAGAGGATGGTATTGTTTTAGTTGATCCAGAAAAATGTATGGGATGTAATTATTGTGCATGGGCATGTCCTTACGGAGCGAGAGAATTAGATAGAGAAGAAGGCATTATGAAAAAATGCACGTTGTGTGTAGATAGGATTTATGACGAAAATTTACCTAAAGAAGAAAGAAAGCCAGCCTGCGTTATGACTTGCCCAACAACAGCAAGATATTTTGGTGACTTTGATGATCCAGAGTCTGAGGTTTCTAAACTTTCTAGCAAAAGAGATGGTCAAGAATTATTTGCAGAACTAGGATACAAGCCTGTAAATAAATATTTATCACCAAGGAAAAAAGTTGAAATAGAGAAGCATGAAATATGCGAGCCTGATCTTGTAAGAAAAGTAAAAGATTGGGTAAATAAAGTTGTCGAGCTATAAGGAGAAAATATGCACCCAGCTTTTTCAGTAATTTTTTTCACAGTAACATCTGGCGCAGGATATGGATTTATTGCTTTACTAGGTTTATTTAATTTTTTATATCTTGGTATGCTTATTGATAAAAATACTTTTTTTATATGTGCGGCTGTTGGTATTTCATTATTTACAATGGGTTTAATATCTTCAACTTTTCATTTGGCTAACCCTAAGAATGCATGGAGAGCATTTATGAGATTTAGAACATCTTGGTTAGCAAGAGAGGGCTTATTGGCAATTATATTTTATCCAATAATATTTTTATATTTATATTTTATATATATAGATTTTCAATTAGATTATTTTTTACTGATGCAAACTTACAGTCTTATAATTTTTGCATTATCTATAATTATTATCTATTGCACAGGAATGATTTATGCATGTCTAAAAACAATACCGCAATGGAATACATTCTGGACTCCAATAAATTATATTACTATCGGTGTTTCTTTAGGCGCCCTTATATTCTTTTTTATCTTAGATTTTAATAATTATAATATTGAGCCCTATAAATTTTACTTACTACTTTTGATTATTTCTTCTCTTATTACCAAGTTATCTTATTATTATAGTATTAGAGGCCCTAAGCACGATATTGGTCAAGCTACAAATGCTGCAATCAAGCTTAAAACTACAAAAGTTAGGTTATTAGATGTTGGCCACACTGGAAGTACATTTTTAACTGATGAATTTGGCTATAAAGTTGCCGAAAGAAAATTATTCAGGGTAAAAATGTTTGCAATAATATCTGGGTTTTTAGCGCCATTGTTATTAATATATATACATAGTTTTATTTTTGAGAATATTATTTTTTGTATATTAGCAATTTCTCTGGCTTTTCTTGGTATGGTTGCAGAACGCTGGTTATTTTTTGCTCAAGCAAAACATGTTGTTAATCTTTATCATGGATCGCAGAACGTTTAAGGTTTTTTTATTGTTGAAATGACTTTTGATTGAAAGTATTGTTATTCGTGTTAATCTAAGCTTGTAATTTGATTTCAAACAATATTATTTTTTTTAATTATTAATTAAATACTTACATGATAAACTTAAAATTATTTCTAGTTTCTTTTATAACATTTTTATTTCTTGATGCTATTTGGCTTGGCCTAGTAGCTAGAGGATTTTACTCTAAGCATCTATCTTTATATCTTACTGATAACGTTATATGGCCTTCAGCATTTATATTTTATATAATATTTAATATTGGTTTATTAATTTTTGTGATTTTACCGTCGATTGAAAAAAACTCGTACTCAACTTTACTTATATATTCAATTCTTTATGGGCTAGTTACTTTTGCTACTTATGACCTTACAAATCATGCCACTATTAAAGATTGGCCGCTTATAGTGAGTATAGTAGATATGTCATATGGTATGTTTGTTGCTTTAGTATCTTCATCTGCTGCTTTTTATGCTAACAAGTATTTGATGTAATTATCTTAATTTCTCGTATATTGCTTATATTGTAGCCAATTAGGCCTTGCTAATAGATATATATATAAGTATTATTTTTATATGAAATATTTAATATTAGCTTTTTTACTAATTTCTTTTAACGTATCTGCTATAGATACTCAATCTAGTAATAAAGTAGATGGTATTAATTGCTTTAAATCAGTAAAGAAACAGCATTTAAGTCCCTCAAGAAGTAAAAATTTCCCAAAAAAAAGTTCAAAAATAGATTGCTATAATTATCTAGATAAACCTAAGGAAATTGTGAAAGCACGTAAGACTTCAACGCCATCAGAAAAAGTTACAACAGGCGCTGCTATAATATTAAATCCGATTGGCGCAGCTTTTTGGTTAATTGATAAAGTTGTAAGTACCGGTGTCGATAAAACAATAAATAAGTAATAATAATAAGGCTAATTCTGTTATACAGAATCCAATTTTTTTAAACTAATATGATTGAAATAAAAAATTTACATAAAAAGTATGATGGTCTTACTGTAGTTGATAATTTATCATTAAGTATTAATACTGGTGAGGTATTAGGATTTCTTGGTCCAAATGGTGCTGGAAAATCAACAACTATGAAAATGGTAACTGGTTTTATTAGTCCTACAAGCGGTGAAATAAAAGTAAAAGGTCTTTCGGTAAAAGATCACGTGTATGAAATAAAAAAACATATTGGTTATTTACCAGAGGGTGCGCCACAGTATGGAGAAATGACGGCTTATGATTTTTTATTGTTTATAGCAAAAATCAGGGGAATTGAAAAAAATAATATTAAGAACTCAATAGAGTCAGTTATTGAAAATTTGTCATTGCATGATGTTGTTAATAAAAGAATAGAGCATTTATCAAAGGGTTTTAAGAGAAGAGTTGGGATAGCCCAAGCAATTATACATGATCCAGAAATATTAATAATGGATGAGCCGACTGATGGTCTTGATCCAAATCAAAAATATGATGTTAGAGAATTAATTAAAAAAATTTCAAAAAATAAAACTATAATTATATCGACTCATATATTAGAAGAAGTAGAAGCGGTATGTACTAGAGCAGCCATTATAGCAAAAGGTAAGCTTTTATTTGATGATACGCCAAGTAAGTTACAAAGTTCAAGCACTGGAAGTTTGGATGATACTTTTAGAAAAATAACGCTCGGAGAAAGTGATTAAGATGAAAAATATATTTATTATTTTTAATCGAGAATTGTCTTCATATTTTTCTACCCCAATAGCATATGTCTTTTTAGTTATATTTCTTTTGCTTTCAGGTTCATTTACTTTTTACATGGGTAATTTCTATGAAAGAGGTCAGGCAGACCTCTTACCTTTTTTTAGTTTTCATCCTTGGCTATATTTGTTCTTAGTCCCTGCGATTTCAATGAAACTATGGGCTGAAGAAAGAAAATCTGGGACAATTGAATTAATATTGACCTTGCCAGTAAAAGTTAAAGAAGTTGTTATTGGGAAATACTTAGCAGCATGGTTTTTTATAGCATTAGCTTTATTTTTAACTTTTCCAATTTGGTTGACTGTAAATTATTTAGGGAGTCCAGATAATGGTGCAATACTTTCTGGGTATTTAGGAAGTCTATTGATGTCAGGCGGTTTTTTAGCTATTGGGTCGTGCATGTCTTCTGTTACGCAAAATCAAGTTATCGCATTCATAATATCTGTAGTTGTTTGTTTTATTTTTCTATTAAGTGGGACAAATTTAGTTTTAGATTTTTTTAACACATGGTTACCGCAAGGTGCTGTAGATGCTATTGCATCATTAAGTTTTTTATCTCATTTCTCTTCACTAAGTAAAGGTGTTATAGATCTTAGAGATTTTATTTATTATATTTCACTAATTGGTGTTTTTATTTATATAAATGTAGAGCTAGTTAATATTAAGAAGGGCGGATAAGATGATCTCAGAAAAAAATAAATCAAAAGCACAAATTTTTCTTCTACTTATAACGTTCGTTCTTTTCATAATGCTTGCTAATAATATATTTAAAGGTTTCCGATTTGATTTAACAGAAAACAAATTATATACATTGGGTGATGGTACTCTAAATATTATTAATAAATTAGACGACCAAATCATACTTAATTATTATTTTTCAGATAGCCTAACGCAAGAAGATACATATTTAAGAGCATATGCAAAACGTATAAAAGAATTATTAGAAGAATATCAGCTTCGCTCTAAAGGTAAAATTAAATTAAATATTATTGATCCTTTGCCATTTTCAGATGAAGAAGATGATGCAATGAAATATGGTTTGCAAGGTGTTCCATCCAAAACAAAAGAGGAAAACATATTTTTTGGTCTAGTAGCTGCTAATAGATATGACAGTTATAAAATAATTAAATTCTTCGACCCAGGTAAAGAAGCGATTATTGAATATGAAATTACCAAGGTTTTATATAGTATTCTTGAAATGAAAAAGCCCAAGATAGGTGTGATGACATCTTTGCCGTTATTTGGAGGGTATAATTTTACTAAAAATGAACCTACGCCTGAGTGGGCTATCATACAGAAGTTAAAACCACTTTTTGATATTGAGCTGATTGATAAAAAAACAAAGAGTTTTGAAGAATTTGAGATATTATTTTTGGTGCATCCAAAAAAGTTATCAGATGAAAATAAAAAGAAAGTAATCGATTTTTATGATAATAAAGGAAGGATTCTAGTTTTGTATGATGTTTATTCTGAAGCTGATCCAGAATTTCAAGATCCAAGTCTTCCTCCGGCAGGAGGAGGCATACAGTCTTCAGATTTTCAAGAACTACTGGATAGAATAGGTGTATCTATAGACTCTTCAAAAGTTCTTTTAGATAGAAAATATGCAATACCTGTCACATCTGCAAATTCTGAAAGGCCTATTAAGCATGCTGCTATATTGAGTTTTCCAAAAAGCTCATTTAATAAAAATCTGAATATTACAAATAAACTTAATTCACTTACATCCGCATTTTCCGGCTCAATTATCAATACCAATATGAGCAATAAGTTTACTCCTTTAATTTCTTCGAGTAGCGATTCTTCAGTTACAGAGAAAAATGTTTTTAGGTATATGCCAGATCCTTCAATACTATTAGATAAATACAAGGTAACTGCAGAAACCGAAGTTTTTGCAGGACTAATAGAAAATCAAAATGAAAAAGCTATTGTAATTGCTGACGCTGATATTACAGCAAACTATTTATGGGTTAGAGTGCAAGATTTTTATGGAGAGCAGGTTTTAGTGCCATGGGCTAGTAACGGTGATTTAATAATAAACTCTTTGGACTACTTATCTGGTGGAAATACACTAGCAAGTATTACAAGTAGAGAGTCATTCTCGAGACCATTTACGGTAGTGGAAGATTTAAAACTTACGGCAGAAAAAATATTTAATACAGAAGAGGCGAGACTGCAAAATAAGTTAGCTCTGTTACAAAGTAAAAATAACGAGTTAACAGACAAAAATAGCGTTGATTACAGTGCTTTTCAACAAGAACTACTAAAGGTAAGAAAAGAACTAAGGGACGTTAGAAGAAATTTAAACAAAGAAATTGATGGTTTGGGATCTATACTTAAATTTGTCAATATTTTTCTGATGCCAATATTATTGACAATATTTATTGTGCTTTTTTCTTTTTATAGAAAAAAGCAAAAAAAGTAAATGAAAAAATTACTTATAATAATCGCTATTCTTAGCTCTCTTATAATCGCAAATATATTAGTTAAGACTGAAAATTCTGAGTTAGATAAAGATATAAAAACTTTTTCAGAAGAAATTAATTTATTAGAACTTGCTTCATCATTCGAAATATTTAAAAAAGATAATAAAATAAAATTAACAAAAAAAAGTTCTTGTTATAAAATTAAAAGCATTGATTATTGTGCGGACAGTAAAAAAGTTCAACTGTTAAAGAAGTTTTTAAGTGGCAATGTTAAAGATATATATGAAAATAGAGAGGAAAATCTTATGAGATTAGGTTTTGATAATGTAGAAAATAAAAGCACAATGATTATTAATGGAAACAAAACTTTATTTTTTGGTAATATAAATCAATATAACGAAATTTATGTTCTGCAAGAAGACAATATTTATAAAGTTGATTATTATAAAGGTATGCTTGAAACAACTACTAAACAATGGATTGATAAATCAAAACCAATTATAAATACAGTTGAGAATGATAAATTTAATATTTTAATTCATAAAAAAGCAAAGTTAAAACCGTGCTCTAACATTTCACATAAAGATCTTATAACAGATAAAAAATTCTCAACACTTAGGAATACTTTTTTTGATCTATATGCGTCAGATGTGAAGGCAATACCAAATGAATATTATGTTAATGTGGTAAAAAACGACTCACTCTTTACGATATATTTAGAAAGCTCTAATTCAAAAAAAAATTTAAATCATTTTATGATTTGGAAAGAAGATCATTTGGTTTATTTTGCAGAAAGTGTATCTGATAAGTTACCGAAATTCGCATTTGTCGTGCCCAACTCTGTTTACGATAATATAAGTATTTTTTGTAAAAAATAGATTTACTCTAAAGAATCAATAAATTTCTCAGCGTCTAGTGCTGCCATACATCCTGATCCAGCAGATGTGATTGCTTGTCTATAAATTTTATCGGTAACATCTCCAGCTGCGAATACACCACTTACGTTTGATTGAGTTGCATAAGCAGAATCATTTTTTACAATGATATAACCTTCGTCCATATCTAATTGATTAGTAAATATATCAGTATTTGGTTTATGGCCAATTGCAATGAATACTCCGTCAAAGCTAATATCTTGCTCACTTCCATCTTTTTTTGACTTAATAATCGCTGAAGTAACTCCCATATTGTCACCTTTAACCTCAGATAATTCAGAATCCCACATTATTTCAATATTATCTTTTTTAAAAAGTTTATCTTGTAATATTTTTTCAGATCTTAAGCTATCTCTTCTGTGAACTAAAGTTACCGATGAGGCTATATTTGACAAATACAAAGCTTCTTCTACTGCGGTGTTACCTCCACCAATTACACACACTTTCTTATTTTTATAAAAAAATCCATCGCATGTGGCACAAGCAGACACGCCTTTTCCTAAAAATTCTTTTTCACTATCTAGACCAAGATACATTGCGCTTGCTCCTGTAGTGATTATTAAAGCATCAGATGTGTACACGTTATCATCGCCTTTGAGTGTCAAAGGCCTGCTTGTGAAATCAACTTCATTTATATGGTCAAAAATTATGTCGACATTATATTTGAGGGCATGTTTTTCCATTCTATTCATTAAATCTGGACCTTGAAGACCATCATGATCGCCAGGCCAATTATCTACATCTGTTGTTGTCATTAATTGGCCGCCCTTACTTAAACCTGTAATTAATGTTGGTTTGAGATTTGCTCTAGCAGCATAAACAGCAGCTGTGTACCCAGCAGGACCAGAGCCTAAGATAATAAGCTTTGAGTGTTTTTTGTTATCCAATTTAATTTCCTATAAAGTATAATTGATATTAATAGAGTTAATCTATAAAGTTAATATTTAAGTTAAATATAGTATAATCTTGAAGAAAAAGGAAGGTGAAAAAAACTTATTTTTAATCTTTTTTCCCAAAATGTTTTTTTATATTACACGAGGTTTATATTTTTATATTTAAGGTAAAGCAAATTGAAAAATAGCTCAAAGAAAAAATCAAATACGAACCCCGAGAAGAAATTTATATCGCAGACATTAAGAGAAGCTGTGCTGCTATTCTCATTCTCAACTTCTCTCTACATATATCTAACGCTTACAACATATCATAAAGATGATAGAAGCTGGATAAATTCATCTACCTCAGAATTACAAAATTTAGGAGGATTATTTGGATCCTACTTAAGTGAAACTTTATATTTTTTATTTGG
>Ga0209335_10002815_pt1 | contig 17908 bp, 5 predicted proteins | sample COG_09_FD_184753 | JGI IMG/M metagenome (GOLD analysis project Ga0209335, IMG submission 184753) | Pelagic Microbial community sample from North Sea - COGITO 998_met_09 (SPAdes) (version 2) | ecosystem: Environmental > Aquatic > Marine > Neritic zone/Coastal water | place: Helgoland, sampling...
AATCGCAATAGCAGACGAACCTTGACCAGAATATCCAGAATTGTGACCTAATGATATAGCATTACCCCCGTCGCCCCCTTGTCCAGTTTGTCCGCCTGATAAGTCGTCATAATATCCAATCGAAAGTGAATAATCACCTTGTTTATCATATGCCGAAAAATATCCTAACCCAATAGATCCCGACCCTTGTTGACTAAAACCAACAGAATTTCCAATAGCAATACTTCGTACGCCATCAGTGTCACTTCTTCCAATCCCAGAATTATTCCCAATAGTAATACTTGATTTAGATGGGTTAGCAGAGCCAATGTTAACATTATTACCAATTAAAATGGGTTTATAACCCAAATCCTCATCCACATCCCCATCATACAATCCTCCACCGGATATATTTAATGCATCATATAAAGTAAGAACTTTGCCAAGACTAAAATTACTGTTCGATTCAATATTACCATTAATATCAACATTGCCATTAACATCAACATTACCATTAAAAATAGACTTTCCACTTATAGTAGTGGGTCCAGAAACGTCTAATATGCCATTAATAGTAAATGTTCCATCCAACGAGCCTCCATTTTTTTCAATAAAAAAAAGTTTGCCATTTTGTTCTGTTAAATATTGGTCATCTTCTAAAACAAATCCTGCATCCGGAAAAGTGGAATTTAATAGACTAACAAATTGTTCTGATGTGAATTGTGATGAAATATCTGGGTCAAATAAAATTGATTGATCTGTATCAGCAGCGTTAGAAAGTGTAAATGGTTTAGTAATAATAATTTCTTTCGGAAAAGCAAAACTCATAATTGTTATATAATTAATATTAATATTAGAATATCATATTATTAGCATAAAAGTAGAATAAAATTGAATAAAAAAAGAATTTTATCTTAATAATAAACAAAAAGAGTTTAGCCAGAATATACACAATGTCTCTTATAAAGAACTCATCTGCAACAATTGTGAAGTCAACGTCCGGTATAAAGAAGTCGCATACGATATCATTTGAATATGTTTCAAATGACAAATGTATGGACATCACAAAAATGGCGTTATCGTGTTTAGATAAGCATGTGGGAAATCATGATTTATGTAAAATCCCAATTGGTGGTGTGCGGTTGTGTAAATTAGAGTATATAGATAAAAATGAAAAGAGAAAAAAAAATATAGTAAGGATTGAATACTAGACACAATCGTTATGTCTATGTTTCCTGTTTCTGTTCCAGTTCCAATTTAAATAATCGTGTTGTTATATTTCTGACAAGTTCTTCAAGAATATGAAGTCTGTTTTCTTGGTCTTTAATCGTTTTCCTGGAAGTCGCGAGTTTATCGTCTAATTCTTGAACGGAAGAAGTAGTAATCGTATTAACAATTTCGGGTTTAAATAAATGAAAATCGGAGACGTGTTCTCCAAAAATAAAAATATCATTATCTTTAAAATGAATAGAAGTTTTTTCTATTTCAAATGAAGTTTCGTCAATAATATTTACACATTTAACAGTATCTTTATTGCCATTTTTATCATATACATCAATCACTGGAAGTTTATTGTGGAAGCAAGAAGTGATTTTCGTTTTTAAATGTATAATTTTATGGGTTTCATCAATAGTTCCGTATTCGTAAATATTAGGAATAACCGAAGAAATAATGGTGCTTGTTTCAGGTATAATTTTTTGAACGTCTTGTGCAATAAAGCCAAACATTTTATCTGGGCCGTGGTTCCAATTATCAATATAATTAAATGAAACGGGTTTAAGTTTTCTTAATAATTTCAAAGAGTCACTTGGAATGAGTTTTTCAATATTATTTTTAATTCTGATATCAGAAGTAACACCAACGATGGAGCCATAAATGCCATTATCAGCAAGAATAGATATTTTCGGGGGGGTTTCCTTACTAACAATATGTTGATCAGTTTCTGTAAAAGCGACCAACCCGCCCGCCCCAACAACGAAACCATTAACGTGTAATGGATATTCTGCTGGGTCTGAACGACCGATAGCAACGTATCCATTATTGTTAATATTAATACCCTTCGTTTTATACGTATCCGTATTATCATAATGACCAATAAATAGAGAACCGCTAGTATCAAGCCCGCCTTGTGTATATTCAATAATAGAGGAACGGTTTGTCTCCTTAGTTTGTCCTAAAAGGATTTGAGTATTATTATTATCACCATAAATATGCAAATTACTGGAAGGGTCTTTTAATCCCATACCAATATTTCCTCCTTGAGTAAAAGAAAATGTAGCAGAGTCTCCGTCGCCCGAGTGTGTCATAGTAAAATTCGCATCTGTGATACCAGTCGAAGGAATATAATTAAATAATATAGATTTAGAAGCAGTTTTATCTTCCCCAAGTCGTAATTGTGTATTGTTAGTATCACCATAAATATGAAGTCTGTTTAAAGGGTTCGTAGTGCCAATGCCAATATCCCCACTAAGAGTGGTAATAGTGAATGGTGTAAAATAGTCATTATATATTTGTAAATTATTAGCTTGATTGTTTAACATATTGAAATTCCATAAGTTACCGTCAGTACTATCGTAATTAGCAATCGTAAATTTCCCGTATGATATAAGGTTACCACAGTTATCAATTTTAATACCATTTGCGAGTGAAGAATATGGACAAATAGATAATGAATTAAAAGACGAGTCTACCCCATTGTTGCCGTAAAAAACGATAGAATTTTCACTACTATCAATAATCTTATTGTAAGTATTAGTATTAGTATTATTATTATTTAATGTATTGTTAAAAATAGAAATGCCAAAATTATCTTTTTCTGTTTTAAAAACGAGTGGATTATTATTATGATTATTATTATGGATATTACTTTTAAGAATATGTAATGGGCAAGATGGTGTTTGAATACCGATGCCAATAAATCCACTATTATCAATAATAACGTCAGTATTATTAATAGATAAATCGTTATTATTCACACTAAAGACAATAGATTTGTCACTTTGAATATGTAAAGCCGAGTTAGTATTCACAATGGAAGAATTGTTGCTATTATCGTGAAAATGATTAAACATAATTTGAACATTGCTAACATCATATTTGGAAAAATTAATACCATAATTAGTAGTAAGTGTATAAATAATATTTTCTTTGGTTAAAAGAAGGTCATCTTTAACTTCAAAAGAGACATCAAAAACAGATTTAAGTTCGTCTGTGAAGCTTTCAAAGTCGTAGGCATTTAATGTAACAACTTTGGTTCTGACATTATCAATGAGGGAGATTGAGTTTAATGGTGTGCCATTCGGTTCAAATGTAATAGAATTATTGCTTGTATCCTTTAGAGTGAAAGGTTCATAAATTTGTATATATCTTGGAAAGCGTTCGGTCATATATTATAATAGAACATTAATAAACGATGAAATAAACCAGGAAATAAATCATAGCAACCCATAAATAAATAAACCCATAAATAAACCCATAAATAAACCCATAAATAAATATTATAATTTGCTAAAATAAGAAAAAGAAGATAATAATATATATTAAAGTAGTGTTATTATATGGCAGATATAGATATTTCGGAAAATGATATTTCACATAGTAATGTCTATATAAGTGTATTAAATCCGTATAGAATACTAAGTATTCCGGGGTTCAGTTACATAAAGGATACATCTGAAAATACAATAATAGATGTTAGTTTAACAACAATAACAGAACTAAACAAACGAGGCACAAGTTTAAATATACCAAGAATAGGACGAAATCACGAGAAAGGTTATACAACATATTTGAAGGCGACAAAGAAGGATATTATTCTTCAAGGTTTGCCGAATACAATATTTGCAGTTCCGAAAGAAAATACAACAGTAAAAATAACAAACACGGAACGTTTATATTTTCGCAGTATAAACACAGAGGGAAAAATAGATTTTGTTACAACAGGACAACTAGATAGTATAGCAAGAATAACAGAAGGAGACTATTATATAAATGATTTCCAAAATAAATTAGAAAGGGGATTAGATACAAGTTTAAATTTTGATGGTGATAATATAGAATTTAAAAATATTACACAGGATACATTAATAAGTATCCATACAGATGATGCGGTAACTCATAGTATATTTGATATATCAATGATAAAATTAACGCAAACGCAAAATAAGTTACGTATATCAAATTACAACAATTATCAAAATAACATATTAAATCCTATATATTTACCAAATACAAGCGAAATATATTTCAATAATCGTGAAGGCAAAATAGCGTTTAATTCAAATATATCTTATTCAAACTTTAATATTTTTTCGGTAATAAATAATAAAAAGCATACAGAACAAGGTAAATATACATTTACAACCCAGTCAGGTTATTATTTTGCATTTGGAAATAAGAATAATGAGGACAAAATAGATTACAAATCGGGTGCGGATAGTGTCCAAGAAAAGGTCATAATAACAGATGATGATGGTGAACATGAATATTTATTTATTTCGGGAACAATCGAGTTATATGTGAATGATGATTTTGGAAATATAGATATGTATGGTTTTAGACAAGGTTCGTTGAATATAATAACAACACAAAATGCGTTAGTGTATGGTAGTCTAAATAATTTGATAACGAATAATAAAGTAGATGAGACATCTATACAAAACTCGAATATTTTTACATATAGTGAATTATTAGATTATGATCCGTTTTTTACAACGATAACATTTTTGGGCACTACTCAGCAATCAAATTTATTCGACTTAACTGAAATAGAAGATAATAAAAAAAAATTAGATATAAAATATGGTACCACAAATGTGGGGAACGGTTTATTTGAAGATGAAAGTATAAGTATAAGTATATTAAAGTTACCAGAAACATTAATAAGCATAGGTAATGCCGTAAATAATAATCCAATAGAGAAGGCGTTATTACCAACAAGTATATCTTATGAACTCACGGATATATCAAATATATTTGCGACAAATACAACAGATATATCTTTAGTAATTTACAATGTTAGTGAACGGAAATATTATTTATCTACGAATAGTCAAATAAGTATAAAAACGGATTTATCGTCATTAGATACGGGTACAGGTGGGTTTATTTTAGCGCCAAAAAGCATATTGGAGTATTTTGATATATTACCATCAAAAATAGTATCATTGAATACGTATACCCAAACTGATTTAGAACAAATTGGTATAGATGTAAGTTATACAATTTCAAATAATGTAGATTTATCATTTGATTTAGGTATTGGTATTGGTATTGGTAATGACAATTCATTTATAATACAACAGAATGAGTTTGCCAATATAGATTTATCAACAGTAATATTACCATTAACGACCACTCATATTGGGGAGGGTGCATTTGCAAATAATAATTTGAAAACAATAGATTTATCAGGATTAACCCGGTTAATAGATATTTCAGAAAATGCGTTTAATAATAATAGTATAACAAGTGTAGATTTTACAAATGTAGTAAATTTGCAAAAAATCCATAATAACGCTTTCAATCGAAATAGAATAACAAGTGTAAATTTATCACAATCTACAAATTTAACAGAAATAAATGATTATGCATTTTATGGTTCGCCAATAACAAGTTTAACGTTGCCACCAAGTTTAATAAAAATAGGTAAATACGCGTTTGGATTTAACAAAATAACAGATTTGACGTTATTGGGTTATATAAGTATAATAGATGAGGGCGCGTTTGCATTTGGAACAATTCAAAGGTTGGATATTTCAGGGTTATCTTCATTAACAACAATAGGTAAATATGGGTTTGCAAATAATGATATATCGGAAAATATACATTTCCCTGCAAATTTAAGAAGCGTAGGTGTTCACGCTTTTTCAAAAAATGCGATACCAAAAATAGTATATAATGATAAATTAAGTAATTTGGGTTACGGAAGTTTTCAAGAGAATAAATTAAATAATATAGATTTAAGTTCAACCAGAATATCAGAAATACCGAATTATACATTTTATGATAATTCTTATTCAAAAGTGATGTATTTGCCAACATTTTCAGGTTTTTCAAAAATAGGAAGGTATGCATTTGAAAAATGCTTTATTACAAATGAACAAACGATACAGTCATCGGTAATAGAAATAAACAGATACGCATTTTTAAACAACAGAATAAGTGGTTTGAATTTATCAAATGCGAATGGGTTGAAACTCTTAGATGAAGGTATATTCAAAAATAATGATATGAGTGGAACAACGCTGATAATACCAAAAAATGTGGAAATAATAGCGTTAGAAGCGTTTAATAATAGTGGAATATCCCAGGTAAATTTTGAAAATTTTAAAACCGGCAATGCCAATGCCATTAACAATTCTATCCCAAAGTTGAAAAGAATATTAAACAAGTCGTTTCATAACAACAACATAACAGGGGTGTTAGATTTATATTCTTATAAATTAGAATTAATAGATAAATTAGCGTTTGATACAAATAGAATAACACAGGTAAATTTTAATATAAATAACCCTAATTTCAGAACATCCGATAGTGCATTTACAAATAACCCAATAACAAGAATGGAATTTCCTTTAAATTGGAGATTAAAGACCATCGGTTTTGGTGCAGTATTTATACAAAAAACATTATTATACCCATATACAACATTAATTGATCCAATTGTTGGTGGTTATACTGCGAATGAAATGGATACAATATTAGATAGTAGTGATAATATTTGGTTATATACAATAAGCAATGGAATTTTAACCGTGAATGATTATACAGAGTCAATTGGGGAGAATGCCTTCAAAAATATGCCCGATATTTCAGGGTTGATATTAAATAATGACTTAAAAGTGATTAATAATTTCGCATTTTATGATTGTAGTTTAAATGGAAAAATAACGTTGCCAAGAGATATAACGTCTATAGGTGAGAGTGCGTTTGAAAAAAATAATATTACAGAATTGGACATGTCTGGTTCTACGCAACTTACAACAATAGGAGCATCAGCATTTAATTTTAATAAGATGGAAATCGTAAATTTTACGGGTCCAATGCCAAAGTTAACGAGTATTGGAGCGAAATCATTTGGTAATAATTCAAATTTGAAAACAATAAATTTTGGAAAAATAACAAATGCCACAGAGCTGGTGGCAAATAATGGTATAAACAGTGTATTTTTCAAAACACCAAACATAACATCAGGTATATTTCCACATGAGAATGATATAAGTATAAATTTACCTTCATCAATTGGCATTGATATTGGGTTTGCTCAAATTAAATTGCGTTTAACAATACAACAATTGTTAAAATTTGGATATACGGAAGGTATTATAGATGCATTGTTAAATGATATAGCAAAATTGTGGTTATACAATATTGATAATTCAGGTGTAATGAATATTATACCAGGTGTTAGTAGTGTAGCAGATGACTTATTTGAAGGAAATACAAATATAACAAAAATAATTGTTCCCTCTAGTGTAATTGACATAGGGAATAATACGTTTCGAAATAATACAAATATGGAAGTATTGGAATTAATAAATGCATCAGGTCTAACAGGCATAGGGGCGAATGCTTTTAGAAATACATCCATAAAAACATTGAAATTAAGTTCTTGTTTACCAAATTTGACGATTGGCACAAATGCTTTTTCTGATAATAGTGATTTATCCTCTGTAGATTTTACAAATATGACAAATGATACAAAGTTGAATGAGAATGATGGAACAGATAGCGGATTTCCTTTTTCCAATTGTCCAGGGTTAAAAGATGTAACTATTTTTTCAAATGATATAAGTTTAAATCTTCCTACCATTGGTTTTCCAGTATCATTTACACAAGAAAAATTATTATATCCAATCAATAAATTAGTGGAATATCAATATACGGATGACCAAATAGATAGAATTATTGATAATAGCAATAATGTATGGTTATATACATTAGAAACGAAAACCATAAATACTGTAAATAGTGAAGTATTAACAATCCAAGAAGGAGTAAGAATAGTAAATGACGAAGTATTCAAAGATGTAACAATCAATAAATTAATACTACCTTCCACAATAGAAACAATCAGGAACTCAAGTTTTGAAAATACCAATATGAATGAACTGGATATGTCAGAAGCAGTGCGTTTAAATACAATTGGTGAAAGTGCATTTAATAATAATAATTTTACAACCCTTGATTTTTCTACGCCCACCCCAGCATTATTAAGATTTGGAAATTTATCTTTCGCAAATAATTCAAGTTTAACAAGTGCAAATTTTGGAGATTTAAGTGATAATGCTAGATTAAATACGAATGGGGAAACGTCGGTATTTTATAATACGCCAAATTTTAAAAATATGACAGTACGAGATGATTTAAATATGAAGAAAATCGGTTTTAGTATAGATTTTGCCCAACAGCGAATGTTAATAAAAATAAATGATTTATCAAACAACAATGGTTATTCATTGGAAGAAATTGATACAGTGTTAACAAATATAAATGATATTTGGTTGTACTCACTATATACTGGTGTATTAACAATAATAGATGGTGTAACGAGAATAGAAGATGGTGCATTTAAAGATAATAATGATATACAAAAAATAGTTTTTCCGTCTGATAATACATTAGAATATATTGGCGCGAATTCATTCGCAAATTGTAATATTAATACGTCACTAACTATACCATCAAGAGTAGAAACAATAGGATACCGAGCATTTTATAATAACTCAATAAGTGATTTATCATTTAATTATGGTAATTATTTAACAACCATATCTGGCGAGGCGTTTAATATAAATAATTATACAAAATTAATAATGAAAGATTATACATCATTGAGATTAATAGGAACGAAATGTTTTGCAAATAACCCGGCTTTAGAACGTATAGATTTTAGAGGTTCAAGCAAAAATGTTAAATTTGAAAGTGATGTATTTATAAATGATACAGGTTTAACAACTATACTAATACCGTTTTATTGGAACCCAAATGAAGTCGGTTTATTGGATAGTGACTATGATAAGGTAATAAATATATATGACCAATATCCTTTTGATCAATTTCCTTATGACCCTTATGAAACCCGCGATACAGATGGAGATGGAGTAGGGGATAATGCGGATGCTTTTCCTTATGACCCTTATGAAACCACTGATACTGATAGAGATGGATTAGGGGATAATGCGGATATTTTCCCTTACAATCCATTAGAAAAATACGATACAAATAATGATGGTATGGGTGACAATATGACATCGTATTTAAAAACAGTATATGCCGAACATTATGAAAAGGTGAAATACGATTTTAGAAAATATAAAACAGGAAACCTGCCTGGGAAATATAGCGAAATTCGTGGAAGAAATTTAACATTAGTACCGTTAGATATTATTACGGTGTCGAATGAAATAATAGAAGATGTATCGGAGAATATAATTGTTACCAATGAAATATTACATTGTGTTGGTAAATTGCAACCAAATAATATAAATCATCATCATTCATATAAAACGTATATACAAGACCGAAATAAGGATTATACGCAACGTGAATTTAATTTTAAAAGCAAACAACAGAATGGGTCTGTTGTAATATTGAATGATCCAACAACAACTTGTAAATCAACACATAAACCAAATAATAAACAATATGGTATCCAAGGGGCAACCTCGGCAAGTAATAAAATAGCAAAAGAAAAGAATAGTAATATTACTCAAAATGCAGTAACAAGAATGCCGGAGAATGATAAGGAAATATACATAAATAGTACAAAATGCGTCAATCAAACAATAATGAATTTCGGGAGGGTAAAATCAACTCTCAATTGTGGTCTAACTGTTGTTTCTTCTGAAAATCCCGATTTTAATGCGTCTGTTCCATCTACTACTACTACTACTACTATTGATGCTACTACTACTATTGATGCTACTACTACTATTGATGCGACTGATGCGACTGATGCGACTGATGCGACTGATGCGACTGATGCGAATGATGCGAATGATGCGAATAATGCTGTGGTAACAGAGGAAATTTCGCCTGCAATCAGTGTTGGATATCAAACCAAAAGAGTAGTATTGATGAGAGATGGTAAATGGTTAATAGATATAAAAAATTTTTAAATTATAAATCAAATGGGTAACACAATATACTTATTGAGTTATACTTATTGGGTTCATTCAATATTATATATATATAAAATATTGAATTAAAAAAATCAATACAATAACCATAATGCCAATAGAAATAACCCATCCCAAAGTTATTAATTTTTATCAAAAACACCCAGAAATAAATGTAGAAGATGTAAATTTATGTATGGTAAATTTTATGGAAACAATATTTTTGAACAATAATGATAACAAAAAAAATGAAAATATAAATGAATTAGTATTGCGAAAAATAAGTAAATTGGAATCATTTTTCACCGAAGATGATAGCCAAAATAATTATAAACAAAATATAACCAAGCAGATGGAAAGCGTAAATGATGAGTTGAAATGTCAAATAGCGGAAATATTTGATAATCGTTTTCGTGAAAAGACTGATAATAATAATGAAACTATAAAAAAAATGTTGCTGGATACGTTGGATGTAAAAATGGAAGGAATGTTTCAAAAGTTACAACAACCAATGACACATATAATGAATGAGAGTGAAAAACGTGTAACAACAAAATTGGAAACAATACACAGTTTAACTGATAAAAATAATACAACCCAAGACACTATGTCAAAGGAGTTGACTGATTATTTAAATAAACTCAAACATTCGTCCTCGTTAAAGGGCCATTATAGTGAAAATAAGTTATTAATGATTTTGGAAAATATGTACCCGCAAAGCAACATAGAAAATATAAATATGGAAAAAACAGCGCATACAAAAAGGTCAGGTGATATTATTTTATATCGTGATGAGAATAAACCAAAAATATTAATAGAAAATAAGATATATGAATCAAAGAATGTTCCTGAGGACGAAGTTAAAAAATTTATTCGTGATATTGATGAGCAAAAATGTCACGGAATAATGTTGTCACAATCTCTGGATAAAAACATTAGTGGAAAAAAAACATTTCAAATAGACTTTCATAAAAATTATATTTTGATTTATGTGGATAAAGTAAATTATGACCCGTTTAAAGTGGGATTGGCAATTGACATCATAGATAAGTTGTATATAAAATTAAAACCATTTTTATGTGATAATGAAATAGAAGAAAATAAATATGAGATTTCAAATGACATATTAGAAAGTATAAATAGTGAATTCCAAAAATTTATAAAATGTAAGGAAGAATTTTATACCGAAATTCAAGATTCAAACAAAAAATTATTAAGACGATTAGATGAGTTACAATTTCCGAATTTAGATGTATATTTAAAGAATATATTTGCAACTTCACATCAAACAAGTTTAAAGTGTGATATTTGTTCAAGAGAATTCGGGGGTCGCCATCCGTCCAAGGCGCTGGCTCGTCATACAGCATCATGTAAAAAAAAACACGCGAAGCATATTGAAGGCAAAGACCCAATAGAAGAACAAATAGAATAACAAATAGAAGAACAAATAGAATAACAAATAGAAGAACCAATAGAAGAACCAATAGAATAACAAGAATAAAAAATAAAAATGGTGACAAACATAAATTAATATTAAATAAATAAGTAAATTAATAAATTAATTAAATATTATTCTTAAATTATTTTATTTATTAATAGTATAATGTCGCAGGTTTTTAATACAGCGAGTGTGACCAGTACGAATAGTGAAAAACTATTTATTTCAACAGATACTAATGATGCCGATAAATTAGAGTTACAAGCTTTAAAAGCGTTGGTACGGGATAATATTAGAGATGGTAATGGAACAATATTACCAATTGGAACAATAGATGGAACAGGAACAGATTTAAGTTATGATTTTCATACTAAAAATATGATTAATCAAGATATATTTTCATCTCAAATACATATTGTTCATACAACATATGAACAAAGAGCAAATGACCAAGATGCCTCATTTTTAGATGTTAGTTGTGGAACAGTTGATTTATCACAAATCGAAATAGATGAAACAACCGCAGCGTTTGTAGAAGGAACATTAATTTTAGATATATGTAACGGTGCGGATGATATTAGTTTAAATGATGGGGCAGGTAACAACAAGCATAATTTAAAATTTACAAGTGCATCATCTATTGATAGATCCTTTACAAAAGCGTTGTTATCGGCGAGTGATAATAGTGATTCATCTTTATTATTCTCTGTAATTGAAGATGCTTCAAATGTTTCAACAATTATATTGAATAAGGTGCCTACAGGGGTCGAAGGTATTGGTCCTAATTCAAAGTTAGATGTATTCTTGGATGATTCTAATGCAGTAGCATTGAGTGCATATCCTAGTCAGGTACTATATGGTACATATAGAGCTACATTAAATACGGATGGCCAAGTGACAACAATAATAAAACCAGACCAAACCGGTGTTGGTCTACGTGATTTAAGTGGTAGTGAACCACTAGCATCATATTCGGGTGATAATCAGTTAATCAACCTCATTGACCCTTCAAATGTTGTATCAAGTTATCAACTTATTATTAGTGTAACTGATGCTGGTAACATAACAATTGCGAATGAAACATTTGACATTTCTAATATTGATAGTATGGTAAATAATTTAGATTATATGAATGCTATTCGTGATTATGGAAGTAATAAGAATGTTGTTGATGGAGGCAGGCTTCAGGATTCATCTGCTACATATTTAGCACATACTGATGTGTCTTCTCATTCTATTAAAATCACTAACAGTATAATAGACTTATCTTTTGGTGGAGTTAATAACACAAGTTTTGAAAATGGAACAGGTGGGTCTTTCAAAACATTTTTGAACGCTAGTCAAGATGAATTTTTAACGGCAGGCCAATTTCGTGGAGGTGTAATTACATTAGCAAAATATGATATATCAGAGCGTATTGAAATTGTAAATAATAACGATGTCAGTGATGTATTATTGGGTTCTACTGTAGCTTATATTGGTGATGCAGCAATTCAAGGCACAACTGTAGATGCGTGTTTAAATCAAACCGAAATAGTCACGTATACGGTAAAACAAAAATTCCCTAATCCTGGTTCAGCTTTATTAGATGGTCTTTGCGTTTCAGGTGGTAATCAAACATATGCATTAGCTATTAAAGATGAGTCAAGCACTTTATTCCTAGATGCAAGTATAAATGCTGTATTTGTCCCTGATGAAGTAGCAACATTACAATCAGTCGGCAACGACCTTACATTCATTAAAGTGACCGATAACAACCTATTTACTACACGAGTTAATAAAATATTTGATTTGTGTAACACAGATTTAAGTTATGGAAATCCTGACGTTCAAATTGAAATAACAGGTACAAATGTGCAACTAGATAAGTTGGGTAGTTATAATTTTGATTTAGTGCGCTTGTTCTTAGAAACTAAAACACTTACCGATCTTGCGAATTCTGGAACCGGATTGGTTGGAGACGCAGGTAACTTCTTAAGTTTTAGCACAACTGACGCTGATCTTCAATTAAAAACAAAGGTTGATTATTCAAATAAATTAAATGAATTTGTTTGGGATGTAATAGATAATGGAACAAGCCGAGATATATCTTTCAGTATTGTTCCTAATATTGTTGGCGCTGTTCCCGCACACAAATTCCAATCTAAAATTCAAACATTAGTTAAAAAGGAGTGGAGAGTGGGAGACACAGTAAAGGAAATAGTTGATTATCCAGATGATTACACACTAACAGAACTAACTTCAACCACCGCAATACAAGATGTTGGTGCCCACGGAAGTGGAAGAGTAAAACAATATACAAAAACAACAACCAATACAATTACACATCCATTCCCATTGGGTTCTTACCAGAATATCCAAACAGTTATGAGTGGTATTCAAATTGTAGATGTATATTACGAATGGTTTCATAGTGATGGAACAAAGGGTCCTGAATCAAAATTACGCGATTATAATGATTATACTGCTTCACGAACAATTACTTATACGCCACAAAAAAGAACTATTACTAAATCAATGATACATACAATGAAAGGTCAATTACAAGGTCGTAATAAGACTACCGGAGTATATGATACAACAGAACCTAAATATGATATTGATTTTGGTTTTAATTTATTTACTACAATTCCTGGTTTCAATACAAATAGTAGTGCAAACTTTGTTATAAATCTGGATTTGGATGAAGGTGATGTTAGTTTGAACTCTGCACAATATGAAATATTACTTGATTTCGCAGAAGGCAATAGTGTTTGGACTATAACAAAGAAAGCGAGTTATTTAATAGATATGACAAATGGTTTAACTTCTTTACAAGATATTTTTGATGCATCTGATTTTGAACCAGACTCAAATTTGTCTTCAAATCATATTGTAGATGATATCACTGGTAAGAATACGCTAACCCTCAAAAATTCCGATGTTTCATTTGTTTCTTTGGAAGCAGATAGAACATTATTAGCGAACTTTATAATTGTAATTGCAAATGGTCCTGTATTAAATGTATTACGTAATGGTGCTGATATTTCTTTTGATAATTATCTATATACAACAGACGATAAATTGTTAATTGATAATGGTATCCAATTAGATATTTGTGAAAATATAGTTAATTTTGGTGGTGTTGATATGTCATTGAATTTAAGGAAGGATAAAGTTAATGTAGCTCATTATTTAGGTGCTGGCGTCACTGGTGATATAGTTACATCTAAAACTTATGCATCTGATATAGCCCAAGATGTTTCATTTAATAATTATCGTGGTATTATTGAAAATCAAACAATCGAAATCAGACGCGTACCTGGTCATTTTTACCTTGATTTCTCAGGAGTTTCTCAATCCGCAAATGCTCATTTTTCGGCTGGAACAGTTTTAGATGCAAGTATGGGTGATTTTAGTGATATTAGTATGGGCGACCTTGGTTATGATATTGTATCTAATAAATCATATTTAGGAACACCAATATCAAGTGTGCCTATTGTATTAACTCCTGCGAAATATTCGGTAACAGGTACTGTAGCAGATGGAAATATTGCAGATTTTGGAACGAAAACATCATTCAGCGATGTTATTTTTGATTTCTACCAAGCTCATCCGGACACAAATCCAAACAGTAATGGTTTTTTCAAAGCAAGCAAATTTGACAGACTCGTAGACACAATATATGATGTTAAATCTGCTGATGCTGGTGAATTAAATATATATAACCCTAACGGGACCCAGATCGGTAATATGCGGGGTGAGTTGATTTCACCCGCACCTTATTTTGATCTTTCATTTGATAATGTTAAATATCCTTTCGTTGTTAGATTAATATCTGATATTCAACAAAATACCGATGTATATTTTTCATTGGCGCCCCCTAAATATAAAGTTCAATATCGTAATCCAACTGGTGTAGATCATTTCCCTTTTACTGGAGATGCTACAGATAATACAACCACCCAATATTTATCAACTGTAACTGCAACACACACTCTTAGTGATATTGCGGCAACAATTACTCTAGATATAAGTAAAACATTTATTGATTTTGCTTTAAATCGTAGCACTACTGAGTTTAAAACTGATATGAGTGGAAATAGTAATACAATCCGTGCACAGGTAATTTATGATGCTGGTATTAATCCTGGTATTTCCAATGAATATTTGGTTATTCCTAATAGCGAAACAGATACTTCTTCTGTTGCTGTTAGTATTGACAAAATAACAAAGACAGGAAACTTCTATCAATTAGCGATGACACAACAAGCAAATGGATTATACACAGCAAGTGGTTATGATGTTTGTAGTAATTTAATTAATTCAGTATCTAACATTCTTGTTAAACTTCCTGGCGCTTATATGAATGAAGGTAGATATCAAAGTGTGATTACACCTAATATTGGTGTTAAAACAAGTTTGATTGGTGCTGAATATGATTTAAGTGGAACTATCCCTGTTATTAAAATTCGTAAATATACTTCCCCTATTCATGAATCATTTGAAACATTTAAGATAGATCAAAATAATATTAGAGCAGTTGGATTTAGAGCATCAACAATTCAAGAAGCAACTATCGTATTGGATAATATTGCTTTTGGGACAACCGCATATAGTTTCCAATCTATATTGAATTCTACTGCAACAGCGTTATCTGGATTACCTGCATATACAACGGTAGTTAAAAACGACATTAGTGGTGAAGATATTTGGGATGATTATGCTACTGGTAGATTGAAATATGTAATGGTTCCATTAACATACTCAGGTATAGGTAATATTCTTGAAGTTACCAGCGCCAGTAGTATTAAACCGGTTAAAACATTGGTAGCAAGTACACCTGATATTACCCGTATTACAAGCGGTGATGGTGCGCCAGTATTCAGAGTACGCGCGAATGGTAGAATTGATACAGGAACAGTTCAAACATCTAATCTTATTTCTGTTACAAGTCAAACTAAGAATAGTGGTCAAACATATAATAACGAATTTGTTTCTTATAATGTTCTTCTTGGTTAATCTCAAAATTAGTATTGAAGTCATTAAGTCAATAACTCAATAAGTCAATAACTCAATAAGTCAATAACTCAATAAGTCAATAACTCAATAAGTCATTAAGTCAATAGGTCATTAAGTCAATAGGTCATTAAGTCAATATGGTCAAATATGTAAACCGTATAAAATAATTAATAAAATGAATAATTTATTTCATTAATTATTTTTGATATCTTTTTAATCTAATTACATATTATAATAATGGCAAATAAGATTACTGTAAATCGCGATCATTTCAATACTCTTGTAAATGATAATGCAAGATTGTCAGGGGCAGATTTTACTAACAATGTTAGTATTGCTGGAAATTTAAATGTAACTGGAATAACAACAACCGTGACTAATTTAGACATTAGTGATAATATTATTGGATTAAATAATGGTTTAACATCTGATAATACGAATGATTCTGGTATTATAATTGAACGTGGAACTTCTGGTGATAATGCGTTTATGGGTTGGGATGAATCCGCAGAGAAATTTATTGTTGGCACAACAACTGGCAGTGCAGCATCTATAGGAAATCTTATAATTGCAACTGGAACCTTGGTTGCTAATTTGGATGGTAATGTAACAGGTAGTGTTAATGGTAATGTTACTGGTAATGTTACTGGTAATGTTTCAGGAACAGCAGCAACTGTAACTGGAGCAACCCAGAGTCTAATCACCACTGTCAGCTCAAGTGCTAATGGTCTTCTTGTTGCTGGAACTGGTTCTTTACGTGCGACTTCACTCGTATCAACTGTTGCTACCGGAACAGCACCATTAACAGTAACATCAACAACTGAGGTTGCCAACTTAAGAGCTGCTACCGCAACTAAATTAGCAACCGCAAGAACAATTGGTGGTGTATCTTTTGATGGTTCTGCTGCTATTGACTTACCTGGTGTAAATGCTATGGGTAATCAAAATACAGCCGGTAATGCTGCTGGATTAAGTAGTACATTAGCAGTAACTAGTGGTGGAACAGGGTCTACAACCGCTCCAATGATTAGTGTAGTAACAGCTGCTGATGCTGCTTCTGCAAGAACAGTATTAGATCTTAGTAATATAGATAATACTTCTGATGCTAATAAACCAGTATCAACTGCTCAACAAACCGCATTAAACTTGAAGGCACCGCTAGCTTCTCCAGAATTTACCGGAATTCCTGTTGCACCCACCGCTGTTTCAACCACTTCTACAACACAAATTGCTACAACTGCATTTGTACAAACCCGCGTAACCGAAATTCTTAATTCTGCACCCGCTGCATTAGATACATTAAATGAACTAGCCGCTGCTCTTGACAATGATGCTAACTTTTCTACTACCATTACTAACTATTTAGCGT
>Ga0209335_10002817_pt1 | contig 17896 bp, 18 predicted proteins | sample COG_09_FD_184753 | JGI IMG/M metagenome (GOLD analysis project Ga0209335, IMG submission 184753) | Pelagic Microbial community sample from North Sea - COGITO 998_met_09 (SPAdes) (version 2) | ecosystem: Environmental > Aquatic > Marine > Neritic zone/Coastal water | place: Helgoland, sampling...
CGTGTCTTAAGACAAAGTACCATTGGCGCTGAAGGGCTTGACTTCCGAGTTCGGAATGGGATCGGGTATTGCCCCTTCGCAATAATCACCAGGCACGATGTTCTACAATTATATAGGATGAATGTAAAGTTTAAGATTTCTTAAATTTTAGAGTGTTTTCACCACTTTTAACTTCATTCTCAATCCACTTATAAGTTTTTGTCAATCCTTCCATTAAGCTAATTGATGGCGCCCAATCTAAATCTAGCTTAATTTTACTATTATCACTTGATCTTCCCCTTACACCCTTAGGTTTATCCATTAGATATTTTCTTTTGACCTTATAGTCCGCTATCTGTTCAATCATATCTATCATTTGATTTATTGATACTTGTTCATCACTCCCAAGATTATAAACGTCTGTCAATTCTGAATTAAAAATTTTTTTTGTTCCTTCTAAGCAATCATCTATGTACATAAAACTCCTAGTTTGTTCACCATCTCCCCATACTTCGATTTCTTTTTGATTATTAATCTTAGCTAAAGCAATCTTTCTTGATAGTGCCGCTGGTGCTTTTTCTCTTCCACCATCATAAGTTCCTAAAGGACCATAAACATTGTGATATCTTAAAACTCTTGTTTCTAAACTAAAATCTTCTGTGAAATGTCTACACATTCTCTCACTAAATAATTTTTCCCAGCCATAACCATCTTCTGGTGCAGCAGGGTATGCATCATTTTCTTTAAGCCCTGGTACAAATATTTTTTCTTGCTTGGTAGCATTATAAACGCATGCACTGGAGGAAAAAAAATATCTTTTTACTTTATGGACTATGCATGCTCTTAATAAATTTGTATTTATTAAGACAGAAAGCATACAGTCAGCTTTATTGTTTTCAATAAAGCCCATACCACCCATATTACATGCCATATTATAAATATAGTCTACTCCTTCAGTAACTTTTAGGCAGTTTTCATACTCTTTAAGATCTAGGCTAAAATTTTTATTACTATCAAAAATTTGGAACCAATATTCTTTAGGCTTAATATCTGCACAAATAACTTCATTGCCTGATTTCATTAAATCATTAACTAAATGGCCCCCTATAAAACCACCTGCTCCACATATTAAATATTTTTTTTTCATATTTTCACTTATCAAATTTTTTAGATTTGTTAAATCTAATTTTTTTTATAATAGTTAGTAAGAGCTTATAAAATAACCTGCCATAGATAATCAAATTATCCAATGTTAAAGGGGTTCTACCAATTAACTTAAAAGCTATAAAGTAAAATGATCCAGAGGCATACAACATACTTTGTTTATACTTTCTTAAAAACTTTTTTAAATAATTATTATTTTTTTTCCAAGATTTTATTTGGGATAGTTGGATGTCAGTTGACTCATTTTCCTGATTATCAAATTTAAAAATATTGACATATCCATTTAAATTTACAATTTTAACTTTTAATACTTTATGTATTGAGAATAAAAAATGCTCATAAGAACCCCAATCATAATTAGGACATTGGTTGTTTAATTTTATCAATTTTAAAATTTTTAATTTTTCCAGATTAAAAATAAATATATCCAACCCGAAGTTTGGTTTTGTTTTATCAAATTTTTTTTTATAAATATGAATGTTGGGGAAAATTGTTGCTATTGTATTTTGTTTTATTTTTTTAAATTTAGAAAAATAATTTTTTGTAAGAATAATATCTGCAGTACTCCAAATGAATAAGTCATATTTACCTTTTTTTGCTGTATTAAGACCATTAAAAAGGATTTTATTTTGACAATACTTATAGTTTTTATTTTTACCATAATCATAAAAGTAAAATTTTTTAACATTTTTTTGAAGTTGTTCTTTAACATTAGCTTCACCAAATTGGGTAACACAAAAATCAATATTTTTATTTCTTGAAATTTCTTTTAAAAATTTTATTTGGATGCTTGTATCTCTTGATTTTTTTTTAAAGCCTCTAAATGAGGTAATCCACAATATTTTCATCAAGATAATATAGATGCAAGAGATATAATAACAATTACATTTTATGCTTTATATTAATACTGTATTGGTTATACAATAAAATCATATGTCTAAATTTATTGTAACAACAACCATTAATAGCCCTACGAAAGCAACCAATCTTTTTAATAAGTTTAAAGATTGGACCTTGATAGTTGTTGGTGACTTAAAAACACCAGAAAAAAAATACTCTCATTTTAAAGATATTATTTACTTAACTCCTAGAGACCAAAATAAGATCGATAAAAAACTTTCTGACTTAATTGGTTGGAATTGCATTCAGAGAAGAAATTTAGGATATGTACTAGCTTATAAATTGGGAGCAAAATTTATTGCAACAGTTGATGATGATAATATTCCAAATAAAGAATGGGGAAAATTATTTATAGAAAAGAAAACTAAAATCAAAGAATATTCTACTAATTTAGAATGTTTTGATCCACTATCAATTTTTAAATTTAAAAATAAGATATGGCATAGAGGTTTTCCATTGCAATTACTCAAAGACAAACCTAAATTCAAAATTAAACCAAAATTCATCAATGCTGATGTTCAGGCTAATTTATGGGATGTGAATCCTGATATCGATGCAATAAATAGATTAAGTTTAAGTGTTGAAAACTATAAGTTTAAAAATAATTTTTTTTATTCATCAAATAAAATAAGTCCCTTTAATTCACAGAATACAATTTTAACAAGAGAAGCTCTAAAAAAATACTTTCTATTTCCATTTGTTGGTCGCATGGATGATATATGGGGATCTTACTATCTTCAATCTTTAGGGTATAATGTGGTATATGGGCCCTCTACTGTAGCTCAAGAGAGAAACCCCCATAATATATATAATGACTTTAAAGGCGAATTAATTGGCTACAATAATAATCTTCAATTAATAAGAGATTTAAAAAAAAACCCCAACTCAATAAAAAAATATCTCCCAAAACGATCAATATTAGCTTTTAAAAGGTATATGGAAATTCTTAAGTAATTTAAGATTTTTTAATTACTACAAAACATTAAGTAATTAATATTTTTTGCGTGGCACCAAAATCCAGGATTTTCTAAAAATTTAGTATCAACTTCAAAACATGGTTTATGATGACATAAGTAAAATTTATCATTTTTAAACCGAACATCAATTTCAACATCAAAACTACTTTCTATAGCTTTCATTAAATAGTCTGAATTATTTTCATCTCTTTCAGATTTTCCTGTGAGATTTCCTCTGTGTGAAATATAAATTATATATATTATAAAAAATTAGTTACATATAAATTATATAATTATATTATAGGTTTTAAACATGTCATTTTTAAAAAAAATAAAAATTTTAGTTAAATCAAATTTTCCACTATTAACTAATTTTTTAATAAGAATAAGAGATAATTCTAAATTTATTAGAATACTTAAAAGACCATTTTTTATCTCTTTAACAAAAAATATTCATGGAAAAAAAATAATAAAAAAAGAGCGAGGGTTATTATTTGATTTTTCAATTGACAACTTTGTGTCTTATGTTTTTAGACCAAAAAATTCTTCAGATATTAATTCTAATATTGAGTATTATGACAATGATTCTACTGCAATTATTATTCAGGGGTCTATTAAGGGTTTAGAAAAATTTGTTGAAGAAACTCTTTTGATTTATAAAAAATTATTTAAAGATAATATAATTATTTTAAGCACATGGGAGAATGATATAAATAATCATTTTTTAGAAAAATTTAATAATGATAAAAATATTAAAATTATTTTAAACTCAAAACCTATAACAGATTTTAATGTGGATCTTCAAACACACTCAACTAATTCTGCTCTTTTGTATGCTAACGAAAAAAAAATAAAATATTGTGTAAAAACAAGAACAGATTGCAGAATATATAAAAAAAACTCTATATTTTTTTTGAAAAACTTATTAAAAAACTATCCTATCAGTAAAAATTATCAATTCTTAAGAAATAGAATAATTTCATGCTCAACAGATACTAGGAAATATAGAGTATATGGACTAAGTGATATATTTTTATTTGGAGCTACAGATAATTTAAAAAGTTATTTTAGTAAAAATAGCTTTAAAAATAGTTTAGCTGAAATGAATTTGGGAAACTATCCATGTATTAAAAATGATACAGCCATTATTAATGAAATTTTTCTATGTGCAAGGTATATGCAAAAAAATAATATAGAGATGCAATGGACGCTTAAAGATTGGTGGAACAAATGTCGTGAAATATTTTTAATTGTAGACTCAAATTCTTTAGATTTTTTTTGGTACAAGTATGAATGGAGATTTGAACAAAGATTTGATACTAATTATACAACCAATTTTGAACAATCAATCCAACACTCTGATTGGCTAAATCTTTATACTGATAATAAGTTTTTTTTTAATGAAAATTTAAAAGAAAAATGGAAAATTCAAGACGGTGTATTTGTACAATAATAAACATTTAACCAATGTACTTGTTTCATCTTTACCAGGAATTCTGTCGATATTTTTATCTTTTTTTTCAATTCCTCTTTTTTTAAACTTATTATCTCCTGATTATTATGCTAATTATCTCATTCAACATTTTATCTTATCTTTAGGAATGGTTTTAAATTTAAATCTTGGCAAATTTGCTTCTATAAAAATTCAAAGATCAAATATGATTAAAAGAAAGGAGATAATATTTACTACTATTGTTTCTAGTCTTATTTTAGGCGCTGTCTTATCTGCTATAGTGTATTATATTATTTATTTTTTCTTCATTGATAAAGGCTATTTTAATGTATCAATATCGTTATTTGTAGGACTTTTATTTACCATTCTGTATATAAGCATCGAGCACATTATCAAGGGTCTTGGTTATTTTAAACTATGTAGTATAACTAATCTTTTATTTTATAGTCTTTCATTATCTTTGCCAGCTTTTTTTTTACTAGTTGGAAATCATAATATTACTTTTTTAAATAATCTTTTTAATATTTCATTGGGTATAAAGTTTTTTGGTCTTTTATGTTTATTATTTTTTTTAATTAAAAAAAAAGAATTAATTTCAATTAAAATAAATTTAAGATTATTTAAAGAATTTAAAAAGCACGCAAAATGGATGACGATCACTAGTTTTTATAATCAAATATATGAATATATAGATAAACATATCATTAAAATTAATTTAGGTTCAATTATGTTAATAACTTACGCAGTTCCACAACAAATTGCAGGTAAATTAACTATTTTTTCGCATGCAATAATTGCTGTTATATTGCCAAAAATTTCTTTACAAAAAAATGATAAACAAAGAAAAAAAATCTTAAGTGCTAATTTATATCTATTCTTTGTCTTAACAAGTTTAGTTTTAATAGTCTTACTACCATTTTATGAGTTAATATTAAATTGGTGGTTAAAAAGTTCTTATAATTTAGATATTTTGAAATTATTTAAGATTTTTATTTTGTTAACATTTTTAGGTTGTTTATCAAATATTATTGTCGCTTTTTATGAAGCAACTTTAGTATCAAAAAAAAATACAATTTATGAAACAATTAGTATACTGCCATTTTGTATTGGTTTGGCAATTTGTCTTCATTATCAAAATATTTTTTTATTCGCTTTCTTGCTACTGTTTAAAGAATTTATAATGCTCTATGTTAGAATCAATAGTATAAAAGAATTCATTATTGATTATAGATATTTGAATATAGAAATTTTATTATTTGCCTCTACTTTTATTTTATCTTTTTTTGAATACTACCAATATTCATATTTTTCAGGTATTTTTTTTATACTAATTATTTTTTTAAAATTGCCTTTCAAACCAATTAAAAAGGAATTTTTTAATTATAAAATTTAATCTAATGCATATTAAAAAAAAAACTGCTGTAATTTGTTTTTTTATGACCACAAAAGGTGGTCATGGAACTGCAGAGGTTTCTTTGGGATTATATAAATCTATACAGGGAAATAAAAAACTTTTTGAATTTAAAGAGAATAAAAAAATTAACAATAATTTTTTATTAATTAATATAAAAAAAATATTTTTTTTATTTAAAGTGATTTGGAGACTAAAAAAATATTTTCATAATAATAAAAGTAATATAATTTTTATTGAAGGAGCCAGTTGGATTGGTTTTTCTTTTTTATTTATAATTTTATCAAGAATTTTTTTAAACAAAGTCTTTATTGTGTATCATGCACATAATATTGAGTATGAAATAAGACAAAAAAAAAATAACTTACTAATTGCATACTTGTCTAAAATTTTTGAAAAGTTTGTATATGTTAAATCAGATATTGCAACTTCAGTTTCTGAATATGATAAGAAAAAAATTAAAAAATTATATAATCTTGACTCTTCTATTTTTATGAATGGAGTACATTCTAGTAGATTAAAAATAGAAAAAATTACAAGTAACATTCCTAGAAAATTTTATTTATATTCTGGTAGTTATTTATACCACCCCAATAAGGTTGCATTAGATGATCTTATTAAAAATATATACCCCCAATTAATAAAAAAATATCCAAATTTATATTTGGTCATTACTGGTGAGGGGCTTCCTGCCAAGTTAATAAAAAATAAAAAAATATTATATTATAAATTTTTACAAAAAAAAAATTTGAACTATCTTATAAAAAAAGCTAGATTTTTATTACTTCCATTGAAAAATGCACCAGGTACAAAGTTGAAAGTTATAGAGGCTTTATTAATTGGTACACAAATAATAACAACTAAACATGGCGTAAAAGGTATTGAGATTAAAGATTTACATCAACCCTATGTATATAAAAATCAAAAAGATCTTTTTAAATATATTGATATTTTGCTAAATACTCATAAAAGAAAAAATTTATTAATTAATAGTTCAAGATTTTATAAAAAAAAGTTTTTAATAGAAAATATATATAAAAAATTAGAAGCTAAATATTTAAACTGATATATAAATTATTTTAATGACTAGTGAACTAAAAAATTTTTTAATACATTCAAATATTTTACAAAAAACATTATTAATTTTGCTGACATTGCTACCCATTGCATTGGCTACAAGTATATTTGTATCAGATTTAATTGCTTTATTAATTAGTACTGTAATAATTATCATAACCATTAAAGAAGAAAGAAATACTTTTTCTTTTATTATTTTTAAATGGCCAATTATAACAATGATAGTACTTTATACTATCATTGTTATAAGTCTTATTTATTCAGTTAATTTTAAATTATCTTTTTTACCCTCAATTTTTTATTTCAGATTTTTTTTAATGTCATGGGGGATTTATTATATCATCAAGCATAATGAATTTGCTCTGCATGCATTATTATACGCATTACTCATAGTATTTCTTTTGATAATTTTTGACTCAATTATTCAATATACATTTGGACAAAATATTTTTGGTTATGAATTACAAGCATATGGTTCTGAAGATAATTCCTTAAAATTTATAACTAGTTTTTTTAATGAAGAAAAAAAATTAGGAAGCTTTGTTATAAGAATTCTTCCTTTAATATTAAGTTTAATTATTTATCTGGACTTAACTTTTTTCAAAAAAAATCACATTAATATTGTTACTATTTTTTTAACAATGTTAATAATTTTATATAGTTCTGAAAGAACTCCTCTTCTAATGTTACTTGTATTCTTTATATTTTATTTAAAAATTTTAAAAAATAAATTTTTAATACTCACATGTTTAATTACTTTCTTGATCACTTTTTTATTTGTAAATGAAAAATATTTTAATAAGCTAGTAAATGGTACTTTGAACCAGTTGTCGATTATCAAGATACATGCAAGTTATAAAAATCAAGAAATGGATTTTTCTAATATTAAATATTATTCGACAGAACATCAAAACCTAGCCTTAACAGCTTTATATATTTTTAAAAAAAGTCCTCTTGTTGGAACTGGAGTAAAATCTTATCGAGAATCTTGTAAAAATACAGACTTTGCAGATTTTGTTTGTACGACCCATCCTCATAGCACCTATCCTCAAATTCTTGCTGAATTAGGCATTTTTGGTTTTCTGTTATTTCTTTACGTCTTTTTGTATATTTTTTACATTAATATAAAAATTATCATTAATAATAATAAAAATGATAATTTAATTATGTCGTTTTATATCTTAAATGCTGGGATAATAATTAATCTAATGCCATTTATACCAACTGGTTCTTTTTTTAATAATTGGATTAGCTTAATGATATTTCTACCATTAGGTTTTTGGCTTTATTTATTTATGAAAATTAAGCAAACAAAAATAATTAGATAATAATGATTAAATTAATCTATCGATTCAAAAACTTAGATTATCAAAAAATATTATTAATTTTAGGATTAATAATCTCTCTGACCTCCATTGGGTTTACTCCTGATAAGCTAGTTATTTTTTCTCAATTAAAATCTTTAGAATATAACCTTTATTTAAATTACTCAGCATATGGTATTATGTACCTTTTGGATATTTGCAGGGGAACTATAACTATAATTTATTTTCCTATTATACTTTTCTTTTTTTTTAAATTTTACAAAAATAATAAGATTATTTTTAAATCAAATATTTTTTTTTTTACATTCTTTATTTATTTAATAACGCAATTTGTAAGTTTTTTTATAAATGAAAATTTGCCACTTGAATCTCACTATAACAACCCTTTAAATACATACTATTTAATTAATTCAATAAATATATTATTAACATTCCATTTAGCGTTAAAAAAATTTTCTAAAGAAAATTTTAAAATATTTTTTTTAATATTACTTTTATTTCTATCAGTATTTTTTTTATTTTTTATTATACAATACATTGGTGAATTTTTAAAAGTACCAGCGATAAGATTATATCATGCCTGGGGTGGTATTGATCAAAACTTTCAAAATTATTCAAGCAGTGAAGTGCCAAGACCTACTGGGCTTAGTCGAATTGCTTTAATTATTTTAATAGCAATAAATTCATATGATTTATTTAAAAAAAATTACCCTTTACTTGTTAAAACTCTTATAATCTTTCTAACGATGATAATTTTTTTGCTAGGAGCAAGAGCACCAATTATTATTTTATTTTTATATATTTTATTTTACTTTGTACTAAATAGGCAAAAAATTCATTTATTTAAATTCTTAAATGTAATGATTATATTACCATTCATATTATTTTTTTTAATTAATTTTGCTAAATATAATTTTGTAACAGTAGAAAAAACCATCAAAAAAGAATCCTTAGTATTTAATGTAATATCAACTGAATACGCTTTAAGAAATCATAGAGAAGGGGTTGTTCTATCGGGTCGGCTTGAAGACTGGAAAGAGATTTTATCAAAAAATAAAAGGTTATTATTTGGATATGGAGTACAAGGTGATCGTGCATTAATAAATCAAACTGCCTCAAACAGTTTATTATATGCTTTTGCTTCGGGTGGTATTTTTTCTTTATTCTTCATGTTTGCATTCTCATTGACGTCTTTTTATTATTCTATTGTCAATTTACAAAGGGCTCATAAAATTCTTTGGTACCAAATAATAAGTGCTTATTTGATTGGAGTATTTCTACTTAGATCAATTGTAGAGACTTCATATGGGGTTTTTGGATTTGATCTAATTATCTTTGTACTTTGCAGTTTAACTTTAGAATACAGTATCAAAAAAGATAAATGATAAATTTTTATATATTAATAGCTTTTTTTTTTCTAAATTTATCATTTTTAATATTTTTTAATAATATCAAAGTATTTCATCAAATAATTGACAAACCAGACAAGAAAAGGAAATTTCACAAAAAACCTACACCATTAGCAGGTGGTATCATTTTATTTTTTAATATTATTTTATATGCCATATTATGCTTTATAAATAATGATTTATTAATCGAAGAAATATTTTTTAAAAATTTTTTAGAATTTAAATTATTTATTATTTCATGTATTTCATTTTTTATAATAGGCATATTAGATGATAAATACAATATTAAGCCATCTATAAAATTTTCATTTTTAATTATACTAATCTTTATATTATTATATTTTGACTCAAATTTAAAAATAATTGAAATAAACTTTTCATTTTTAGATATAAGTATTAACTCTATAAACTATTCTATAATCTTTACTTTATTTTGTATTTTAGTTTTTATTAATTCTTTCAACATGTTTGATGGTATCAATCTTCAAGCTAGTACATACTCACTGATATTAATTACAATTCTAATATTTTATCTAAAATTTTCTTTGTTTTTAAATATATTATTAATCTTCATACTATGTTTCAAATATCTTAACTTTAAAAATAAAACTTTTTTAGGTGATAACGGAACATTATTGATTTCTTTTATTTTTAGTTTTATATTTATTAAACTTTACAATGAAAATATTATCATTCATTCTGATGAAATTTTTATTTATATGATGGTGCCTGGAATTGATATGATAAGGCTTTTCTTTACAAGAATTTTAATGAACAGAAGCCCTTTTTCTGATGATAGAATTCATATTCATCATTTATTACTTGATAAATTTACATATTTGCAATCCTTGATTATTATTAATTCATTAATTTTGATGCCAATACTTTTAATGAAAGTCAATATTAATAATTTATTTTCAATTTTGCTGACAATAACTCTTTACACAGTAATTATAATTAAGATTAAAAAAGTTTAAAAATTATTTTTTTTAGACTCTAATTGTCTAAAATAATCATAATATGCTATTAATCCGTCTTTTAATAAAATTTTAGGCTTCCATCCTAGCATATTAATTTTTTTGCATTCTAATTTTCTTATTTTTACTCCATCGGGGTATGTTTTATTAAATATAATTTTTCCATCATACCTAGTAATTTTTTTTATCATTAACGCTAGGTTTTTAATTGAAATATCCACACCACTTCCAATATTTAAATAGCTGTAATTAATTTTTTTATTTATACAAAATTTAATACCTAGAGCCAAATCATCTACGTTAAGAAATTCTCTTTTTACATTACCGCTTCCCCATACTTCAACTACATTTTCTTTATTTTTTTTTGCATAATGGAATTTTTTGATTAATGCAGGGATAACGTGGCTGGATTGAAGATCAAAATTATCTCCCTCTCCATATAAATTGGCAGGCTGCAATGAAATAAAATTTTTATTATACTTTTCTTTAATGTATTCACAGTATTTAAGAACTGCAATTTTTGCAATGGCATAACCTTCATTTGTTTCTTCTAAATTAGAATTTAATAGATACTCTTCTTTTATAGGTTGTGTTGTTTTTTTAGGATAAATACAAGCCGATCCAAGGTTTATCAATTTTTTAACGTTAAATTTTAAACAAGATTTTGCAATATTTAACCCTATTATAGTGTTAATATATAGATAATCTGATTTATATTTAGAATTATCCATTATACCACCAACTTTTCCAGCACAATTTATAACTATTTCAGGTTTATTTTTTTTAAACCATTTTTCTACATTTACTTTATTTGTAAAATCTAAGTCTTTTCTTTTACACGAAATTATTTTTAAATTTTTTGAATTAGATAATAATCTATAAACAGCAGAGCCTACCATTCCCTCTTGCCCGGCTATAAGTATTTTTTTTTTCAAAATTATTATATGATTTAATTGTTTAAATTTTTTTTTGCTAAATTCAGATCATGTATTAGCATTTCCTTAATTAGTTGATCTATCGTAATTTTAGCTTTCCATTTTAATATTTTTTTTGCTTTTGAGGAATCACCAATTAAATTATCAACTTCATTTGGTCTAAAATATTTCTTACTAATTCTTATGATAATACTGTTTTTATTTAGGTAAGGGTATTTTTTTTTATCAAAAGAAATTACTTTAGCTGTTTCATTCAATCCAGTTCCAGACCATTTAATTTTAATATCAAGAAACTTTAGACAACTTTCAATAAAAAATCTTACTGAATATTGTTTACCAGTTGAGACTACAAAATCATCTGGTTTTTTATGCTGTAAAATCTTCCAACACATCTCAACATAATCTTTAGCGTGTCCCCAATCTCTCAATGAATTAATATTTCCCAAGTATAAGCACTTTTCGACACCCAAAACTATTTTACTTAGTGACATTGTTATTTTTCTAGTGACAAAGGTTTCACCTCTTCTAGGAGATTCGTGATTGAATAAAATTCCATTGCTTGCATGAATTCCATAACTCTCTCTGTAATTTTTTGTAATCCAGTATGCAAATAATTTGGAACTTGCATAAGGACTCTTAGGGTAAAATTTTGTTTTTTCTGTTTGTTTTTTATCTTGAATCTCACCATAGAGTTCAGATGTGGATGCTTGATAAAACCTTATTTTTTTTTTGGATCCTAAATCTTTGATAGATTCTAGAACTCTTAAAGTACCTAGAGCATTAACATCAGTTGTATATTCTGGCATTATAAAGCTTATTCCAACGTGACTCTGTGCAGCTAAATTATAAACCTCATCTGGCAATATTTTTTTTATAATACTAGAAATAGAATTAGCATCTGTTAGATCACCATAATGTAAGAAAAATTTATTCTTATATTTTTTATTAAGATAAATTGAGTTTATTCTATCTGTATTAAATGAAGATGCTTTTCTTTTAATACCATGAACTATATAATTTTTTTTCAATAAAAACTCAGCAAGATAAGATCCATCTTGTCCTGTAATTCCAGTTATTAGAGCTTTTTTTAATGCCATATTGTTAAACTTATTATTATAAGAATAATGTATTATATAATAAAAATGAAAATTTCAATAATAACTGTCTGTTTAAATAGTGAAAAAACTGTAAGGGACACAATTAACTCAGTTCTTTCACAAAGTTACAAAAACATTGAACATATTTTTGTAGACGGAGGGTCAACAGATAAAACTTTAGATTTATTGAAAAAAAACCCAAATAAAAATAAAAAAATATTTATAAAAAAAAACAGTAACATTTATGAGGCTATGAATTTTGGTATTAAAAAATCTTCTGGAAATATTATACAAATATTAAACTCTGATGATGTTTTAGAAAATAATATGATAATTGATGAAGTAATTAAGAATGTAAAAAAATTTCCTGATATTAATATTTTTCTAGGAAATGTTGTTTTTTTTTCAAATAATAGATTTAATAAAATTAAAAGATATTTTGTTTCTAATAAAGAAAAAATAAATAACATAGTGAATGGTGAAATGCCAGCACATCCTAGCTGCTTTATAAGAAAAGAAACTTATGAAAAGTTTGGTTTGTACAATACAAATTTGAAAATAGCTTCAGACTTTGATTTCTTTAACAGAGTCCTTTTGAAAAATAAGCAAAAATATAAATTATTAAATAAAAATATTGTGAGAATGAGGACTGGTGGGATCTCTAACAGATTTTTTAAAAGTTATTTAATATGTAGTGAGGAAATAATATTATCTTTAAGACAAAATCAGATCAAATTCAATAAAATAAAAATATACTTGAGGTTCATTAAAAAAATTAAAGAAACAATTAATTTTGATCAAAAAAGTTTAAATAAAAGCTATGAAATATTTAAATTTATATTTGATAAGAGCTTTTATGACAAAAAAACTATTAAAATTATAAGAAACACTAAATTTATTAATTTTAATAAACAATTTATTCTGTCAGGTTTAAATTTAGCGTTTATGGGATACTTAATGAGAGGAGATGTATCTCTTTCAAAAAATCTGTATCATTGGCCAGACGGCATTTATACAAAAAAATTTATTAATATAAAAAAAGTAGCTGGATTTAAATTATTAAATCAACTTATTTTACCTAAAGATATTAAGCACATACATGTTATTGGAAACTTATCAAACTTTGGGAAAAAATATTTAATAAGTAGATACAAAAAAAATATTATTCATACACATTTATATTATGGAGAAGAAGATAATAAAAATTTTAAATTTTATAAGTCACTCAAGAACACATTAATATTATTAACCCTACCAACACCAAAACAAGAAATAATTGCAGAAAAAATAGCCAAACAAAATTCTCAATATAAGATAATTTGTGTAGGTGGGGCTATAAATATTGCATCTGGGGAAATTCCATCAGTCCCAGTTCAATTTGAGAAGTATGAATATATTTGGAGATTAAAAAATGATTTTTTTAGAAGATTAAATAGAATTATTATATCTTTTTTACACTATCAAAAAGGGGTAATTAATAAAAAATTTAATAACCTAATCTTTAAAATAAATGATGAGTAAAAGAATAAACTATTGGGTGTGTGATAATTCATATAACACGGGAGAAGGAAGATTAGCTTCATTTTTTTTACAAGACTTAAAAAAAAACTATAAAATTAAAAAGATTAAACAAACATATAAAAATGCTGTTATTAATCATAGATATATATCTCCCTTTGTTGGAATATTCTATTGTTGGATTTATTATCTAAAAAATAAAAAAGTTTGTTATATTAATTATTTACCTCTTTGGAATTTTTTAATTTTTTTATTATTACCACCAAGAACTATAATTGGCCCAATAACTGGGGGCGCACAATTTGTTGATGAGTCTTTTTTTATTAGAAGCTATTTATTTCCAATTTTTTACAAAATAAGTGAAATCATAATTAATAAACGTAATTATAATATTATTTTTGCAACAGAATTATTAAAAAATTATTTATCAAAAAAAACTAAAAAAAAATCAATTTTTAATTATATTGTTAAAAAATTTAATTATAAAAATAAAAATAAAAAAAAAAATATTGACTTTATAGTTTACTATAGAGTTCATAAAAATAAAAAAAGCCTATTTCCTTATAAATTTATTCACAATTTAATTGCTGCTAAGTTTAAAATTATTATTATTGGTGATAAGTTAAAACATAAAAAAGTAATTAATTATGGCAATATAAGCAATTACAATTTAACTAAACTTCAGGCTAAAGCAAAATATACAATTGCTTCAGCAGAAAACATATATAGTCTTTTTACACTAGAATGCATAACACATAATATGAAAATTATTATAGATAAAAAAAATAAATCTAAAATTAGATTTTATAAAAGTAGTTTTTTAAAAATTAACTTTGAAAATACTAAAGAATTGAATAAGATAAAATTTATTTAATAATACAAAAATATGACAAAAATATACTCAGATACAGCAGACCTTAAAACTATTAAAAAACAAATTAAAAAATATAAGATTGATGGTGTAACAACAAACCCCTCAATAATGAGAGCTAATGGTGTAAAAGATTATAAAAAACACTGTTTAAAAATTTTACAAGTAACAAAAAAAAAACCATTATCTGTTGAAGTATTTGCTGATCAACCGAGAGAAATCTTAGACCAAGCAAAAAAAATTTCATTATGGGGTAAACATTTATTTGTGAAAGTTCCAATTGTAAATACTAAAGGAAAAATACTCACCTCTGTAATTCAAAAATTAAACTCTAGCAAGATTAAGTTAAACATAACAGCTATATTTACTTTAGAACAAGTTACTCAAATTAAAAAAGTGATTGATTATAAAACACCAGTAATAATATCTATATTTTGCGGTAGAATTGCTGACAGTGGGTTAGATCCCGAAATTTTAACGAAAAAAGCTGTTAAAATATTCAAGAGTCATAAAAATGTTCAAATTCTTTGGGCTAGCACTAGGGAAGTACTAAACTATCAACAAGCCAAAAAATGTAAATGTCATATAATTACAATGAGTCCTACGTTGATTGACAAACTAAACACAAAAAAATTACCATTAAAAAAATGGTCAATAAAAACGGTTCAGCAATTTTTTGCTGATGGAAAAAAATCTAATTTTAGCATTTAAATATTCTTTCAATTTCACTAAAATATCTGATTGTGTATGCTGGTTTTTCTTTAAGTTTCTCTTTATAATCTTTGTTAATGAATATTGTTTTACATCTAACTTTGTGTCCTGCATCAATGTCTTTCCATCTATCACCCACAACATAACTTTTTTTTAAATCTATATTATATTCTTTTGATGCATCTATCATCATGCCCGGATTAGGTTTTCTAAAGATACAATTCTTTGAACTACAAAAACAAGTATATATCTTTTTAATAGGAAGAATTTTTTTTAAGTAATTGTTAATTTCTATAACATTCTTTTTTGTATTAATTCCTCTGTAAACATCAGGTTGATTTGTGATAATAAAAATTAAAAATTCTTTATTTAATTTTTTTAATATCTTTTTTACAGAGGGAAATAGTTTTAATTCACTTAAGTTTTTAATGGCTATAGGTTTTTTATCTGATGATAAATTACTTTTAATTAATGTACCGTCTCTATCAAAAAAAATTGCTTTTTTTCTAATTACCACTTCGTCTTGTTAACTTGTAATTTTGGATGAGAAACTAGTAAATGCCATATTAATGCCTGAAAAGTCTCCGAGATAGGTGTTGCAAGTTTTTTATCTTCAACATCAACAAATATGCTAATAGTTGAGTTTTTATAGGCATAACCATCTGACCTACCAACAATAGAAATAATTTTTCCCCTTTTTTTTGAAGCGAATTTAATAGCCTTAATTAGGCCAATAGAAACTTTTTTTTTATAATTACCCCCACCTACAGAAAAAACCATAAGAACATCTTTTTTCTCAAAAGAAGATAGCTTTAGGTAGGTGTCAAATATTGTCTCAAAGCCTTCATCATTCGTTTTAGCAGTTATTTCAGAAACATTATCAACTGGTGTATAAGCATCAATATTGCATAATTTTCTAAAATCATTTACAGCATGTGATGCATTTCCCGCACTACCTCCAACACCAATGATGAATAGTCTGCCCTTATCATTTTTTAATTTTTTAAGTATGCTTATTATTTTGGTGATCAGAGTAGCATCTATTTTGTTTAAAGATTTTACAATATTTTCTTTATATAGTTTTATAAATTTCATTTAATATTATTTTAAATAATTAATTAGCTCTTTTATGCCATGGTATGATCCGATTTCATAGAATCTTTTTTTAACTACATACCCTTTTAATAAGTTTCTACGAGAAATTTTATCAAATAATACTGATAAATCAAATTTGCTATCTTTCTTAACACCTTTAAAAAAAGCTTTATTTAAATATGACACACCATAGTCAATATATAAAAGTTCATTATTTGTTTTAGATTTGTAATAATGAATTATATCATTATCCACAATTTCAATATTACTTCTATCATATTTATTTTCATTTTTATATATGGCCATTATTGATCGATTATTATTTTGTTTTAATTTTTTTATATTAAAATCAAAATAACTATCTCCATACATTACATAAAAATTTTTTTTCATATAATTTATTGATTTTATAATGGCCCCACCTGTTCCTAATAACTTTTTGCCATCACTTATTATTTTGACATTTATAAAATCTATATTTTTTTTTACATATTCTTCAACCATTTCAGATAAATAACCCACTGAAAGAATCACATTTTTTAAATTATTTTTTTTAAGATATTTTAATTGATGGTATAAAAAAGGCTTACCATTTATATCAATTAAACATTTTGGTTTATTTTTTGTAAATTTTTTAACACGTGTACCTTTTCCACCTGATAAAATAATAATATCATATTTAATCACAAAATTTGTTTAACACCCTCATGATCAAATTTAAACCTTACTTCCTCTAATTTCTTATGAGCCATAGCTTTTCTTAGGCGATTTGGAGTGTTTGTATAAAACAATAAAAATCCACCACCCCCTGCTCCAATTAATTTGCCACCAATTGCCCCATTCTTTATAGCAAAGGTGTAAATCTCATTAATCGTTTTATTTGACATATTTTTAGATCTTTGAAGTTTATAATTCCAATGCTCATTCATTAATTTTGCAAAATTATTGCAATTACCTTTTAATAGTTCTTTTTTTATTTCTAACCCAAGTGACTTTACATAATCAAGATTTTTGATTA
>Ga0209335_10002855_pt1 | contig 17729 bp, 13 predicted proteins | sample COG_09_FD_184753 | JGI IMG/M metagenome (GOLD analysis project Ga0209335, IMG submission 184753) | Pelagic Microbial community sample from North Sea - COGITO 998_met_09 (SPAdes) (version 2) | ecosystem: Environmental > Aquatic > Marine > Neritic zone/Coastal water | place: Helgoland, sampling...
TCATTTATTTTCTTTTGGTTAATAATTGCGTCAATAGCAACTGCAGTTTTACCTGTTTGCCTATCACCAATAATTAATTCACGTTGACCTCTTCCAACTGGAACTAAACTATCAATAGATTTTAAACCAGTTTGCATAGGTTCGCTAACTGACTGTCTTGGAATAATTCCAGGAGCCTTAACTTCAACTCTGCTTTTTTTAACACTTTTATCTAAAGGACCCTTACCATCAATTGGATTTCCTAATCCATCTACAACTCTTCCTAATAATTCTTTTCCAACTGGAGTATCAACAATATTTCCAGTTCTTTTAACTACATCACCTTCTTTGATATTTCTGTCGTCACCAAAAATTACAACTCCAACATTTTCACTTTCAAGATTTAAAGCCATACCTTTTGAACCATCAGCAAACTCAACCATCTCTCCAGCTTGAACATTATCAAGACCATAAATTCTTGCTATACCATCACCTACTGATAATACTTGCCCAACTTCTGTCACTTCTGCTTTATCACCAAAGTTTTTAATTTGTTCTTTTAGTATCTTTGTTACTTCTGAAGGATTTATTTCCATTTATGCCTCTATCATTCTGTTTTCGATTGATTGTAATTTATTTTTAATTGAGGTATCGACCATGGTACTTCCTACTTGTACTACTAAACCTCCTATTAAACTTTCATCATGTTTGTAGTTTAATTTTATTTTTGAGCTAAAGTTTTTTGTTAGCTCATCTGTGATTTTAGAAATCTCATCGCTAGATAGTTCTTTTGCAGACTTTAATTCAGCTTTTAATTCTCCTCTTTTTTGTGAGCATATTTCAATAAAACTCTTTAAAATTTGCTCTACATAAAAAAAACGTCTTTTAGTTATTAAAAAACTTAAAAAATTTTTTAATAAGTTCTCAAATTTATTATCGTTGGAAATTCTATTTATAACTTTTAGTAAATTATCTTGGTTATTAGTTGGATCTTTAATTAGATTTGAAAAATCCCTACTTGATGAAATCAAATTTAAAATAGATAAGGATTGCACTTCTACTTGCGAAAGAACATTGTCTTCACTGGCAAGCTCATACAAAGCCAAAGAATATCTATCAGCTGAAGTTATCGAAAATCCCTTATTTTTACTCAACTTACTACCTCTATTATGTTGGTGATTATTTTTAAATCTCGCTTTAATTAGCATATGAACATTATGTCTTCAAGTAGCACATTCATTTAAAAGCGGTTTTTTTAAAGGTTAATTGAAGTTTATTGGATCAACATCAACTGACAGTTTTATTCCTGGTTGGAATTTGTAATTTGGAATTGCTGTTGCTAGTGAATTTTGTAATTTTAAGGTTTTTGCTCCTCTTATCAGTAATCTAATTCTATATTTCTTTTTTATTCTAAATATTGGTGCGCTGACTGGTCCTAGAATTTTTCCAGATAATTTATTTTCTATAAAAGTTTTAAATTTATATGCCTCTTTTTCTAAGTTTACTTCATTTTCTCCAGTCAAAATTAATGATATAAACCTTTGAAACGGTGGAAGCTTATTTTTTTTTCTAATCTCAAGTTCTTTATTTAAGAAGATATCAGGGTTACTGTTGGTTAAATTGGAAATCATTTTTGTATTATTATTATAAGTTTGAAAATATACCGTAGCAGGTTTGCCTGTTCTACCCGCTCTTCCTGAGAGTTGATGATATAATTGCAAGTTTTTTTCTGCACCTCTTAAATCATGTCCTTGTGAAGAAAGGTCAATATCAACAACAACAATACAATTTAAGCTAGGAAAATGAAAACCTTTAGAAATTAATTGTGTACCAACTAATATTTGAACTTCATTATTAATTATTTTTTCCAATTTTACCTTAGAGTCCTTTTTATTCATAGTGTCACTTGAAAAAATTTCAATTTTTTTTAATGGAAATTTTTTTTTCACCTCTTCTGATATTCTCTCAACACCAGGACCACTAAAAATAATTTCACAATTTCCTTCTTTTATACAAGTTCTTTTTAAATATGATTTAAAACCACAATAATGACAGAGCAAATTATTCTTATTTTTATGATAAACCAAATTAATAGAGCAATTTGGGCACGAATAACTATTAAAACATTTATTACATAGCACATGTGGAGAAAATCCACGTCGATTTAAAAAGAATAATACTTGATCATTTTTATCAAGGTGAAAATTTACTTTATCTATTATCTTTTTTGAAAGCCAAGATTGTTTTTCTAATTTTGTTTCGTTAAGATTAATTATTTCATAATTTGGTAATGATGCATTTTGATAACGTTCTTCTAATCTAGAAATACTATACTTACCTTTTTGTATATTTTCGAATGTTTCAATAGATGGAACAGCAGTTATTAAATTGATTGGGATATTTTCAAACGATGCTCTTGAGATTGCCATATCTCTTGCATTATACGTGACACCTTCATCTTGTTTATAAGATTGGTCATGTTCTTCATCAACAATAATTAAGCCTAATTTCTTAAATGGTAAAAATAATGATGACCTTGCTCCTATTACTACTTTAATTTCTCCATTTGCAACTCCGCTCCAAATAATTTCTTTTTTTTTTTTTGAAATACCAGAGTGCCAAACTGCCGGTGTAATACCAAAAAATTCTAAAAATTTTTTTTCAAATTGGCTCGTTAAACCTATTTCGGGAAGTAGTATTAGTCCTTGAAAACCTTTGGTTATAATGTTTTTTAAAGCTGAAAAATAAACCATAGTTTTACCTGAACCTGTTGTGCCTTGAAGCACATGAACTCTAAACTTTCCATTAAAAATATTCATTTTTTTTAAAGACTTTTTTTGTTCTTCTGAAAGTTTAATTGAATTCTTTTTAATATTAGAATTAAAAATTTTATAAGTATCTTTTTGAAGTATTTCTATAGCGTTACTACTTAATAAAACTAATTTTAAAGCCATTCCCTTAGGGATGATATTATATTCAGCAAACCAATTGAGAAATTTAATGGTTGTTTTTTTTAATGGAGTAACATTTAATTTTTTTAAAACAGTTTTTATTTTGAAATTTCTATCATTTTTTTTTTCAAATTCATCCCATACAACCCCTGTAATTTTAGATTTACCAAAAGGCACCACAACATAATCACCAGGCATTAGATTTATATCACTTTCATATGTAAAAGGATGATTGAATATATTTGGTAAAAGAATCGGCACTTTCATATCTAAATAATATGGAAATATATTAAGAGTGGATAGCTCTTTTATCTACTGACAATGCAGCTTCTTTAACTGCTTCAGAAAAAGTTGGATGTGCATGACAAGTTCTTGCAATATCCTCTGAACTTGCACCAAACTCCATAGCAACTCCTATTTCCGCAATCAATTCTCCTGCATGAGGGCCAATTAAATGTGCTCCTAAAACTTTATCAGTTTTTTCGTCTGCTAAGATTTTTACAAATCCTTCAGCATCATCAATTGCTTTTGCTCTAGAATTTGCCATGAATGAAAATTTACCAATTTTATATTTGATATTTAATTCCTTTAAATTTTCCTCAGTTTTTCCAATTGAGGCAACTTCAGGAGTCGTGTAAACAACTCCAGGAATTGTGTCATAATTTACATGACCAGACTGGCCAGCAATATTTTCTGCTACAGCAACACCTTCATCTTCCGCTTTATGTGCAAGCATAGGACCTGCTATAACATCTCCAATAGCATAGATATTATCTTGATTAGTTTTAAAATTTTTATCTGTTTTTACTCTATTTTTTTTATCTAAATCGACACCAATTTTTTCTAAATTTAATCCTTTTGTATTAGGTTTTCTTCCTACAGAAACTAAAACTACATCACAGTCAAAATCTTTTTTATTTTTATCTTTATCTATTGTTGAAATTATTGCTCCCGATTTACTTTTTTTAATTTTCTCAACTTTGTACTCCATATGAAAATTAATTCCCTGTTTTTTCAAAATTTTCATAAATTCATGAGAAACTTCTCTATCCATGCCAGGTGTAATATGGTCAAGAAATTCAACTACATGAACCTCTGTACCTAATCTTGACCATACCGATCCCATCTCCAATCCTATATAACCTCCACCAACAACGACCATTTTTTTTGGAACTTTTTCTAACTTTAATGCTCCTGATGAGGACAAAATTATTTTTTCATCAAATTCAATTCCAGGCAAAGATACAGGCAATGAACCTGTTGCAATTATAGTTTTATCAGTTTGTATAATTGTTTCATTATTTTGATTATCTTTTATTGAAATTTCATTTTTAGATTTAAAACTTCCAGTTCCTTTGAAATAGGCGACTTTATTTTTCTTAAGTAAAAACTCAACTCCTTTTGTTAATATTGTGACTGCTTTGTCTTTATTTTTCATCATCTTACTCAAATTTAATTTCACTTCTCCAACCTCTATACCTTTATTTGAAAGGTTTTGAGCTTTATGAAATTCCTCTGATAAATTTAGTAAACTTTTAGAAGGTATACATCCTACATTTAAACAAGTTCCTCCAAGTGAGCCTCGAGACTCTATGCATGCTGTTTTAAGACCTAATTGTGCAAGTCTGATTGCACAAACATAACCACCAGGACCACCACCAATAACTACTGCTTGAAATTTATCTGACATTTAAATATCTAAAAATAATCTTCTTGGATTCTCTAAACTTTCTTTTATCATCTTTAAGAATGAAACTGACTCTTTACCATCAATTATTCTATGATCATAAGACAGTGCCAAATACATAATTGGTCTTATTTTAATTTCACCATTTATTGCTATTGGTCTATCAACGATATTATGCATGCCTAATACACCTGATTGAGGTAAGTTTAAGATTGGGGTTGATAACATCGAACCATAGACACCACCATTACTTATAGTAAATGTGCCTCCTTGTAGATCATCAATTGCAAGTTTACCATCTTTCGCTTTTTCTGAAATTTGTTTAATATTTTTTTCTATATCTGCAAAAGATAATTCATCTGCCCCTTTTAAAACAGGAACTACAAGTCCTTTTTCAGTACCTACTGCAAAACTTATATTATAATAATTTTTATAAATAATTTCATCACCTTCTATTTCTGCATTCACAGCAGGAAAATTTTTTAAAGCGACAACACAAGCTTTAACAAAAAATGACATGAAACCTAATTTAATTCCATATCGATTTTGAAAATCTTCTTGGTTTTCTTTTCTCATTTCCATTACATTCGTCATGTCAACTTCATTAAAAGTAGTCAATAACGCTGCATTATCTTGAGCTTGTTTTAATCTCTTGGCAATCGTTTGTCTTAACCTGGTCATTTTAATTCTTTCTTCTTGACCATGTTTAATTTTTCTCTCTGATGGTGGCGGGTGTGTTCCCATTAAATCTATTAAATCACCTTTTAAAACTCTGCCATCTTTTCCTGATCCTTTTATTGATTTAATATCTATTTTGTTCTCATCAACTATTTTTCTTACAGCTGGAGATAAGGTTTGATCTATTTTTAAATTTTCTTTTTTTTCTTTTTCTTGAACTTCATTTGTAAGAACTAATGGTTTTTCTTTTTTTTCATCAAAAATTTCAGGTTCGTCTCTTTGCGTTTCTAACTTTATGATATTATTTTGCTCTACTTTTGGCTCAATCTTTTTAATTTCTTTTTGTTTCATTGTTCCTGAACTGTTTACAGAAACTGATCCTAATAAAGCACCTACTTTAACCACAGAACCATCTTTAGAATTTATTTCTGATATTATCCCTGAAACTGGAGAAGGTACCTCTAAGTTTACTTTATCAGTTTCTAATTCAACTATTGGTTCATCAATCTCGACAGCATCTCCTTCATTTTTAAGCCACTTTGAAACTGTAGCTTCAGTAATACTTTCACCAAGCACTGGAACTAAAATTTTTTCACTCATAATTATTTATTCAAATACTTTCTTTATAATTTCTTGTTGTTGAGAAATATGCCATTTTGCATAACCCGTTGCTGGAGATGCATCAGGATTTCTTCCTATATAAGAAATTTGATTATTATTAGCCTTAATATTATCCAATGTCCATTGGATATAATCTCTAACTGAAAACCATGCCCCCATATTCTTAGGCTCTTCTTGACACCAATAAAACTTTGCATTTTTAGCATAAGGTCTTAACTCTTTTGCTAAAGCTTTTGCTGGAAATGGATACAATTGTTCAATTCTAAAAAAAATGATATCTTCTTTTTTTAATTTTTCTCGAGCCTCTATTAAATCAAAGTAAATTTTTCCTGAACAAAGAATTACTTTTTTTATTTCTTTTGGTTTTTTTAACTTTATAAAACCTTTACTTTTTGGGTCTATTGCATGATCCCATAAAACTCTATGAAATGAGTTTTCTTTACTGAAATCCTCAATATGAGAAATACATTGTTTGTGTCTTAATAAAGATTTTGGTGTCATTATTACAAGCGGCTTTCTAAAATCTCTATGCATTTGTCTTCTTAATGCATGAAAATAATTGGCTGGTGTAGTACAGTTCATTATCTGCATGTTGTCATTTGAACATAATTGCAAAAATCTCTCTAATCTTGCTGAAGAGTGTTCTGGTCCCTGACCTTCATAACCGTGAGGCAATAGCATAACTAGCCCTGAAGCTCTAGACCATTTTCTTTCACCAGAGGCAATAAATTGATCAATTACTACTTGAGCACCATTAGCAAAATCACCAAATTGAGCTTCCCACAAAGTAAGTGTATTTGGTTCAACTAAACTATAACCATACTCAAATCCTAAAACAGCCAATTCTGATAAAAAACTATCTACCACTTCGAATTGTTTTTGTTTTTTTGAAATAGTGTTAAGAGGAACGTATCTTGAATTATCTAATTGATTTCTTAATACAGAGTGTCTTTGGCTAAAAGTACCTCTACCTGAGTCTTGACCAACTAATCTGACTGGATATCCCTCTTCTAGTAATGAGCCAAAAGCTAGAGCTTCAGCAGTCGACCAATCAATGCCTGTACCATTTATTACTGTTAGTTTTCTATTTTCTAAAATTTTTGAAATTGTTTTATGAATATTAGTCTCTTCAGGAATATTATTGATTTTATTTGATATTTCTTTGAGTTTTTTAATATCTGAGCCCGTTACACCTCTTTTGTCTTTTCCTCTTTCTGGCTTATATCGCGACCAAGTTCCTTCAAACCATTCTATTTTAGGTTTATAATCTTTTGCATTTTTAAATTGGTCATCGAGTAAATCTTTAAATTTTTTTATTGAATTTGATAAATAATCTCTAGAAATTGAACCTTTGTCTATTAATTTCTCACCATAAACCTTTACTGGTGATGGATGCATTCGTATTTTTTTATACATAAGCGGTTGTGTAAATGAAGGCTCATCTCCTTCATTATGACCAAATCTTCTATAACAAATTAAATCTATCACTACATCTCGATTAAACTTTAACCTAAAATCAGTTGCTATTCTTGCAGCATAAACAACTGCTTCTGGATCATCGCCATTTACATGAATGATTGGTGCCTCAACCATTTTAGCTACATCTGAAGGATAAGGTGAAGATCTAGCAAATCTTGGGCTTGTAGTAAAACCAATTTGATTATTAATTATAATATGAATAGTTCCTCCAGTATTGTGTCCCGGAAGACCTGACATAGCAAAACACTCAGCAACAACTCCTTGGCCTGCAAAAGCGGCATCACCATGGATTAATATTGGGATTACTTTTTTTCTTTCTTTATCATGGTGAAAATATTGTTTAGCCCTTGTTTGTCCAAGTACAACTGGATTTACTGCTTCCAGGTGAGAGGGGTTGTCAGTTAGACTTACGTGTACTGAGTTTCCATCAAATTCTCTGTTTGATGAAGCTCCTAAATGATACTTTACATCTCCAGGGCTGTCCTCTTTTGAAGAGTTTATTTCTCCAGCAAACTCATTGAAAATTCTTTTATAAGATTTTTGAAGCACATTTGCTAAAACATTTAGTCTTCCTCTATGAGACATTCCAATTTTTACTTCTTTTACTTTTGACTGACCTCCTATTTTAATTATTTGTTCAAGTGCTGGAATTAAACTTTCACCTCCATCAAGACCAAATCTTTTTGTTCCTACATATTTTGTATGTAAAAATTTCTCAAAACCCTCCGCTTGAATTAATTTATTTAAAATTGCTTCTTTACCATTTTGGGTAAATTTAAAATCATCAGTTTTTTCAACTCTATCTCTGAACCATTTTCTTTCAGTAGGATTAGAAATATGCATATATTCATAACCTATTGAGCTACAATATTTTTCTCTTAAAAAATTAAGTATTTCTGTAATATTTGAATACTGTTTGTTAGTTACACCATCTAAAAAAATTTTTTTTTGATAATCTTCTTTTTTGAATCCATATGACTCGGGATGAAGCTCTTCTAGATAATCTGATTTTATTAATCCTAAAGGGTCCAGTTTTGCAATTAAATGTCCTCGTTGTCTATAAGATCTTATCATTGCAACAGCTTTTATTGAGTTTGAATTTGACCTAATTACCTCTGGCTGACTTGATTGAATATTTTCATTAGCTTGTCTCTGAGCTTTATTTATAGAAATTTTTTTTATTGGACTCCACGTTGGTCCATTAATCTCGTTTACAATAACATCAAATTCATCTCCAATTTCATCAAAATATCTTCTCCAACTATCTGGTAGAGACGGATCATTTTTTACAAACTTCATATACATTTCTTCTATGAAGGCACTGTTTGATTTAGTTAAAAAGGCAGTTTTTTTAAATTCAAGATTTTTAGAAGAAGACATTATTTATGTTTAATATAAACGTAGAAAGAAATTTTTCAATTAGACAATTTATCAAACAATGTTTTTCCAATTTTTGATGGTGAGTTAGCCATAATTATTCCACAATCTTCCATTTTTTTAATCTTATCCTTTGCTCCACCTTTTCCTCCTGAAATTATTGCTCCAGCATGCCCCATTCTTCGACCGGGAGGTGCTGTAATTCCAGCTATAAAACCAACTATAGGTTTTTTAATTTCGTGATTTTTTATAAATTCAGCAGCTTCTTCTTCTGCTGTTCCACCAATTTCACCAATCATTAAAATTGATTGAGTTTCTTCGTCATTAAGAAATAAATCTAAACAGTCAATAAAGTTGGTACCATTTATTGGATCTCCTCCAATTCCTATGCAAGTTGATTGTCCTAAACCATTTTCAGTAGTTTGAGCAACAGCTTCATATGTTAAAGTCCCCGATCTAGATACGATTCCAACAGATCCTCTCTTATGTATATTTCCTGGCATTATTCCTATTTTACATTCATTGGGAGTTATGACTCCTGGACAATTTGGGCCTATCAATCTACTTTTAGATCCATTTAATTTTTTTTTTACCTTAAGCATATCCTGAATAGGAATACCTTCTGTAATGCAAACTATAAGTTCAACCGATGCATCAATTGCCTCGATAATAGCTGCTGCTGCAAATTTTGCTGGAACGTAAATCATTGTTGCGTCTGCACCCACCTCTGCTTTCGCCTCTTCGACTGTATTAAATACTGGTCTTTCAAGATGTTTCTGACCACCTTTATTTGGTGTCACTCCTCCTACTAAATTAGTTCCATATTCAATTGCCTGTTTTGAATGAAATTCTCCATGTTTACCTGTAAATCCTTGGCAGATAACTTTAGTATTTTTGTTTACTAATACTGACATATCACTTTATAGCCTCAACAATTTTTTTTGCAGCATCATCTAAGTTTTCCGCAGAAATTAATTTTAATCCTGAATTATCTAAAATTTCTTTTCCCTGCTTAAAATTTGTTCCTGCGAGTCTTACAACTAATGGAACTTCAATATTTATTTCTTTAGCAGCATCGATCACTCCTTGAGCAAGAACATCACATCTCATAATTCCACCAAAAATATTAATCAAAATTCCTTTTACATTTTTATCTGAAAGTATTATTTTAAGTGCTGCAGAAACTTTCTCTTTTGATGCTCCTCCGCCAACATCCAAAAAATTAGCTGGCTCTTTTCCATAAAGCTTAATTATGTCCATAGTAGCCATTGCTAAACCGGCTCCATTGACCATGCAGCCAATGCTTCCATCTAATTTAATATACGCAAGGTCATGTTTACTAGCTTCAATTTCAGTTGGCTCTTCCTCATTTAAGTCTCTTAATTCTAAAATTTCTGGATGTCTAAATAAAGCATTTGAGTCAAAATTCATCTTAGCATCTAAACATACTATTTTTTCCTCTTTTGTTAAAATTAATGGATTTACTTCAACCATATTGGCATCTGTATTTATAAACATTTTATATATTGATTTAATAAGAGATATTGCTTGTTTTTTAGCACTATCATTTAAATTAAAAATTCTAACTATTTTTTCGCAGTCATTTTCTAAAATTTCATTACTCATTTCGATTTTTGTAGTTATAATTTTTTCTGGTGAGCTACTTGCTACTTCTTCAATATCCATTCCTCCTTGATCGCTAGAAATAAATGCGATTTTTGAACTTGTTCTGTCAACCAAACATGACAGATACAATTCTTTTTTAATATTAGAGGACTCTTCAACATATAACCTTTTCACTTCTCTACCTTCTGGTCCTGTTTGATGTGTTACTAGTTTTTTTCCTAATAATTCTTTTGCAGCTACTTCTAATTCTTGAATAGTATCCAAGATTTTAACTCCCCCTGCCTTACCTCTTCCACCAGCATGAATTTGAGCTTTTAAGACATATTTTTCAGTTTTTAGTGATTTTGCCTTTTCTATTAATTCATCAACAGTCATTGCAAAAACTCCCTCTGGAATTACTGCGCCATATTTTTTTAAGATTTGTTTGGATTGATGCTCGTGAATATTCATTACTATTTAGAGAGATCGGGATCTATTTTAGATGCCGCTTCCCAAAGGGCTTTTACTGCATCTATGGAGTGCATAAATTCTTTTTTTTCATTTTCATCAAGTTCAATCTGTTCTATTTTTTCAATACCGTTTTTCCCTACTATAACCGGAACTCCTGCATAGACGTTATTAACTCCATACTCTCCATTTAACTGAACAGCGCACGGTAATAATTTTTTTTCATCATTTAAGTATGCCTCTGCCATTTGAACACCTGATGCTGCAGGAGCATAAAATGCTGATCCTTTTTCCAAAAACTTAACAATTTCGGCACCACCATCTCTTGTTCTTTGATTTATTTCTTCTAATCTTTCTTGAGAAATTTTACCCTCTTTAACTAGTTCTAATAAAGGTTTACCAGATATTTTTGTAAATCTAGGCATTGGGACCATAGTGTCCCCATGTCCTCCCATGACCATCGCATCTATTTCTCTTACAGGAACATTTAATTCTAATGATAAAAATAATTTAAATCTAGAACTGTCTAAAATTCCAGCCATTCCAACTACTTTATTTGAAGGTAGGCCTGAAAATTTCTGGAAAGCCATAACCATAACATCTAATGGATTAGTAATACATATTACAAATGCATTTGGTGCATTTTGTTTAACTCCATCAGCTACTTGTTTGATAATTTTTAAGTTAATACCGAGTAAGTCATCTCTACTCATTCCAGGCTTTCTTGGAACACCGGCTGTAATAATAATTACATCAGAGTCTTTAATATCTTTATAATTATCAGTGCCTGAAAATTTTACATTAAAACCATCTACTGAAGAAGATTGAGCTATATCAAGAGCCTTACCTTTTGCAACTCCACTTGCTACATCAAATAAAACTACTTCATTTACTAATTCTTTTGTTCCTATTAAATGTGCAAGTGTTCCACCTATTTGACCTGCACCAATTAAAGAAATTTTTTTTTTCATGAATGAAGATATCTTTTATTGATAACTCACAATTATTCAATAGAAATTTAGATTTTTATTTTAGTTTTCTTCAGTCAACTTGGAACAGATAACCATATCCTCAGATATATATGACCCTTTAAAGTGAGATTTGTTTTTTTCCCAGTTTTTTTTACCATCTACTATGTAGTTACTGAATAGTTCTTTTCTTTTTCGTTCAGCTTCCTCTTGTGCTTCTTCAAGTTTTTTGCTTTCATCAATAACCATTAACTCTACAGATTTGAATAATAAATTATTAGAAATCTCTATGAAATTCTTTGAAGAAACAGCATCTGACTTGAGAACTATACCAGAGGCATATGCATAAATAGCACTACATCTATTTAATAAATATGTTTGTGTTGAACCTTCTTCTAAATTTTTTCCATCTAAATATTTTTTTAAAGAAGTATTTTGATCTGCATAAGCATAGGTTGTGAATATCAATATATTTATAATTAAAAGAATCAATTTTATTTTTTTCATTTTTATTAATTATTATTTTATGGGCCGTAAGCTACCTTTGGTAACCAAGTAACTATTTCAGGAAAATTAAATACTATAGCAACTGCTATCACTTGAAGAATAACAAATGGGATTATGCCCTTATAGATATTTGTTATTGAAATACCCTGGGGAGCCACACCTTTCATGTAGAATAACGCAAATCCAACAGGTGGTGTTATAAATGAAGTTTGAAGAACCACTGCAAACATTACTATAAACCAAACCATATCAACTCCAAGGTCCATCATTACAGGGGCTAAGAAAGGTAAAATTATTAATGTAATTTCAATCCAATCTAAAAAGAAACCTAACAAAAACGCAATAAACAAAACAACAATTACGACCCCACTTGTTCCAAAAGGCAATGCCTTAAGAGCTCCTTCAATTAATTCATCACCACCTAAACCTCTTAAAATTAACGCAAACATTGTTGCACCAACAAAAAGTGCAAAAATATATGCTGTAGTATGGGTTGTTTTTCTAATCACAATTTTCAAATCTGAAAATGACAATCTTCCTCTAATTATAGCTAATATAGATGCACCTAAAGCTCCAACTCCTGAAGCTTCTGTTGGAGTAGCAATCCCCATAAATATACTTCCTAAAACAGCAAAAATTAATAAAGCTGGTGGTATGATAGATTTTAAAACTCTTAAAACTATTTTGAAATCCACTGGTTCTGCATCTTTAGGCAATGGAGCAGCCTTTGGATTCATATAAGCATAAACAACAATAAATATTGTGTACAACAAACCAAGTAAGAGTCCTGGAAACACAGCGCCCATAAATAAATCACCTACTGATATTCTCACTTGGTCTCCCATGATAACTAACATAATGCTTGGGGGTATAAGAATTCCTAAAGTTCCAGTTGCACAAACAACACCACAAGCTAAATTTGGATTGTAATTATTTTTTAACATCAAAGGGACACCTAGAATTGTTAGTAATACTACGGCTGCGCCGATAATTCCTGTAGAGGCAGCAAGCAAAACTCCAATAAATACAATTGAAATCGCTAGTCCACCTCTTGTTTTACCAAACAACTTGGACAGGTCAGTCATTAGATCTTCCGCAATACCAGACTTATCCATCATTATTCCCATAAAAATAAACATTGGTAACGCAACTAAAACCCAGTTCGCCATAACGCCATAAAGTCTATAAACAACCATGGATGCAAATCCAAAATCGACACCATAAAAGGTGTCAAAGAGATTGTCAGAAATCATTGAAATAAATATAAATAGAACTCCTAATCCTCCCATAGTCCAGGCAACAGGAAATCCATAAAATATTAATGTTATAAAACTAAAAAATAGGGCGATTGCTAAAAAGTATTCTGTAACTAATGAAATCATTTTTTACCCTCTAACCCAAACTTAAGCGTTTTTATTATTCTTATAATTCTAGAGAAGCCAGAAATTAACAATAAGAAGAAACTGATTACTAAAAAACCTTTAACAAACCATCTAGCTGGTAAACCATTTGCAGATGTTGATCTTTCACTTGAAGTCCATGATAATTCAAAAAAAGGAACGGCATAATAAAGGACAAGGATTATGAATGGCAAAAATAAAATCAAAATACCAAATAATTCAAACCATAATTTTTTTTTGTAACTTAATCTCTCACTTAAAACATCAACCCTTACATGAGAGTCAACTATATATGTTGAAGATAAGCCGACTAACCAGCCAATACTATAAAGATGCCATTGTAACTCTTCCAATTCAATCATACCATTTTTAAATACATATCTTAAGACTACATTAAGAATAATAACTGCAATTAATATTACCCATAGCCAATTAAAGATTTCACCAACTTGTAAAACAAAATTATCAATTTTTTTTGTGATAGGCGTATGTCTAAGCTGTAGCTTTTTATCAAGGGAGCCTTCAAATGATGTAAAATCCTTAGACATAAATTTCTTTCCTTAAAAAATAAAAGCAGCCGGTTAAACCGGCCGCTTTCATCATTATAATCAACTTTTTAAGTATTAAACACTAAAAGTTTCGAGGTAAATAACCCCATTTTTGCCAAACATCATACTCTTTCATGAATGCTTGTTGAGAAGCCCATACTTTAGCAAAATCAGCATCTTTAGCAGATTCTTCTTTCATTACTCTAGCGCTTACTTTTTGTAGTTCTCTCAATACACTATCAGGCAATCTAGCAGCTGTTACACCTTTACCTGGAAAGCTTTGAATTTGCTTACCTTGTAAAAATTCGCCAGTTGTAATTGCTCTCATAGCTGCTGCGGTACAAGCCATTTCGAATAAGGCTTGGTCTGCTGCACCCATTTTTTTCCATAAATCTAAATTGATCATGAAATGAGTTGATGTTGATACTTGGTGCCAACCTGGAAATAGGTTGAACTTAGTGATTTTATGAAAACCTAAAACCTCATCAATAGCAGGCATAGAATATTCCGTTGCATCTAGAGTTCCTTTTTCTAGAGCAGCAAAAATTTCTCCACCAGCCATTAAAGTAGCTGAAGCTCCAATTTCATTTAGAACCATTCCTCCTAAACCAGAGAAACGTATCTTTAAACCTTTAAGGTCAGCTAAGCTAGTTATAGGATTTCTATACCAACCTGCTGTTTCAGGTCCAATCGTACTACACAATAAAACTTGAATATTTTGTTTATTGTATATTTCATTAGCTAATTTAGCACCTTCCCCTTCAAACCACCATGCAGCGTATTCCCATGGTTCCATTCCAAACGGTACAGCCGCAAATAATACAGCTGCAGGAATTCTACCTTGGTCATATGCCATGTAGTTATAAGCTGCTGGTAAATCACCTTTACTAATTGAAGGTGAAATTTCTAATGGTGGAAGTATTTTTCCAGGTTCGTAAACCTTTAATTTAATTCTACCATCAGTAGCTCTATCTAATGTATCCGATAAACGAGCAACAGGATCTCCTAGTGCTGGCCAACCAGTATTGAAAGTAGATTGTACTTTCCATCTAATTTTTTCTGCTGCAGTAACTTGTTGTAATGAAAAAGTAATCATTAAAGCAAAAACAGCAAAAAAACTTACAGATGTTTTTATTAGTTTTTTCATATTCCTCTCTCTCTTTTGTTTTGAGTTGTTTTAAAAATTAAAGAACATTCCCAACTCATTTTAGAACGCTCTCCATGCTTTTCCGTAAAGATCAACCATTTCATTTACAGAAGGCACTCTTGGATTGAGGTTTGGTGCACCTGAAACTTCTGCATCAGTTGCCATATTTTCTAACTCCTCCTCAAAATTTTTTTCATTAATTCCAAATTCTTTCATAGATGGAACATCGAAATCATTGTTAATTTTATAAAGTCCTTTAATCAATTTTTCACATGCTATATCATCATTATCTTCTAGAGCTGCAAAATTTCCTGCTCTACTACAATCAGCATACCTGTCTTTAGCATGATCAATAGAAAACTCTGTAATAGTTGGTAATAACATTGCGTTACTTAATCCATGAGGTACTTTAAAATTACTTCCTAAAGGTCTGCTCATCCCATGTACTAAACAAATAGAAGCATTAGAAAAAGCCAAACCTCCTAATGTTGCTGCTAACATAAGGCCTTCTCTAGCTTTCAAATTTTTTGGATCTTTATCAACTGCATAAATATTTTCTTGGACTAATCTAATTGTGTCCAAAGCCATTCTATCTGAAAATAAAGTTGCTTTTTTACTAACATAAGCTTCAATTCCATGGGTCAGTGTATCAATAGCGCTATCTATAGTTAATCTTCTTGGTTTCGATAACGTTAGTTCATAATCAATAATTGAAACAATTGGAACAAACCCTTCTCCTCTACAAGAAATTTTTTCAAAGTTATTACTTTTAGTGTCAATTATAACTGAATGATGAGTTACTTCAGAGCCAGTCCCAGCAGTTGTAGGTATAGCAATTATAGGTAGCCCTTTTTTATCAAAAGTAGATGGAGGCTTATAATCTTGAATATTTTTACTATATTGGGAAAGTACAGCTATCGCTTTAGCTGTATCGATTGGGCTTCCTCCACCAAAACCTATTACTGCATCATTTTTATTTTTTTTTAAAATATCAACACCATTTAAAACTACTGTATCGGTAGGATCCGGTATCGTATCATCGAAAACATTAGATTTTAAACCTGCTTTAGAAAGTATTTCTTGAAGTTTTTTTACATAACCAAACTTAACCATCTGTTTGTCAGTAACTATTAATAAGGATTTTACTGAGCCAATAATACTAAGAATTTCTGGAAGTTGATTTAAGCTTCCCTTGCCAATCTGCATATATCTTGGCACACATACTCGCACGTTGTCCCTTTTAATCAAAAAATCCCCTCTTTTAATTAATCTAATCTAAACTTATGTAAAATTAGGAGTCAACAGCATATCACCTTTAATTGATAATATTTTTCTCATTTAAGGAATACGTATTGCAATCAAAAAAAACCTGTTATACTTTGATTTATAAAAATACTTTATAATGAAAACAATTAACCACTTTATTGACGGAAAAATTTACAGTGACAAGAAGTCAAGAAAAGGTCCAATATTCAATCCTGCTATTGGAGAGCAAATTGCTGAAGTCGAATTGGCGAGCAAAGCAACTGTAGAAATAGCAATCGAAAGTTCCGCTAAAGCATTTTTAAAATGGTCAAAAACTACGCCTATAACTAGAGCTAGAATTTTATCAAAATATAAAGATTTACTTATAAAAAACATGGAAGAACTGGCCGTGATGGTTTCGGAACAACATGGAAAAACTATTCCAGATGCAAAAGGTTCTGTCCAAAGAGGTATTGAAGTCGTTGAATATGCAACTGGAATTACAGAATCCTTAAAAGGAGACCATTCATCAAGTGTCGGAACAAATGTTGACTCTCATACGTTAAGACAGCCTCTCGGAGTTTGTGCTGGTATTACTCCATTTAATTTTCCTGCAATGGTACCTATGTGGATGTATCCTGTTTCAATAGCTTGTGGAAATACATTTGTTTTAAAACCATCAGAAAAAGATCCAAGCTGTCCAATGAGATTAGCAGAATTAGCAATTGAAGCTGGATTACCTGCTGGAGTTTTAAATGTAGTTAATGGTGACAAAGAAGCTGTAGATACATTGCTAGAAAATAAAACAGTACAAGCTATCAGTTTTGTTGGCTCAACTCCTATCGCTGAGTATGTTTATCATACAGGAACCAAAAACAATAAAAGAGTTCAAGCACTTGGTGGTGCGAAAAATCACATGGTAATAATGCCAGATGCTGATGTTAATAAGACGACAGATGCAATAATAGGATCTGCTTTTGGATCAGCGGGTGAAAGATGTATGGCAATTTCTGTAGCTGTTTGTGTAGGAAAACAAACTAAAGAAAAAATCAAAACAAAACTTTTAGAA